>Ga0074193_1003065_pt1 | contig 13183 bp, 10 predicted proteins | sample EPASupsiteHSE605_FD_64523 | JGI IMG/M metagenome (GOLD analysis project Ga0074193, IMG submission 64523) | Bioremediated contaminated groundwater from EPA Superfund site, New Mexico - Sample HSE6-05 | ecosystem: Environmental > Aquatic > Deep subsurface > Groundwater > Contaminated ... | reverse complement strand
TTGCAGAAGTGACCCAACATCAAATGCATTCTGAGTATTACTACCTCTCCGATCAAACTGCTGATACCATCAATAAGGCGCGAAGTGAGGGGGGAAGGGTGATCACGGTGGGAACGACTGCGACTCGGGTCTTAGAAACTGTTGCTGATGTTAATGGTCGAGTTTGGGCTGGTGAAGGGTGGACCGATATCTTTATCTATCCTGGTTATCATTTTAAGGTAGTTGATGGTTTGGTGACCAATTTTCACCTGCCCCGGTCGACCTTGCTGATGTTGGTATGTGCCTTGGCAGAAAAAAATTTGATTTTTCAGGCTTATAGGGAAGCGGTAGAACAAGGATATCGATTTTTTAGTTATGGTGATGCGATGCTGATTATCTGATATAATCTGATATAATAGGTGAGGTCCAAATTGTAGTTCTCTTTTACAGAACAGGCGGAATACAGGATTCGTTAGTTAGAAAAGGTATAATGCCTTTAGTTTGTAAGGGGGAATTTTAGTTAAAGGTTGGGATGCGCAAAAGAGATGGGCTTAAATTTTAAATTAATTAAACAATGTGCCGAGACTAACGCCCGATTGGGTTGCTTATCAACTCCCCATGGCGAGATAGATACCCCGATTTTTATGCCGGTTGGGACCCAAGCGACGGTTAAAACGATGGCTCCGGAAGAGGTAGCCGAATTAGGGGCCTCAATCATCCTTAGCAACACTTATCACTTATATCTAAGACCAGGGGCAGATATTGTTCAGGAAGCCGGGGGCTTACACCAGTTTATGAACTGGAAAAAGGCAATCCTTACTGATAGCGGAGGATTCCAGGTGTTTAGTCTGGGAGATCTCCGTAAAATTGAGGAAGAAGGGGTTACCTTTCGCTCTCATTTAGACGGATCAACTCACTTTTTGAGTCCGGAAAAAGCGGTTCAGATTCAAATGGCTCTGGGCGCTGATATTATTATGGCTTTTGATGAGTGTACTCCTTATCCTTGTTCTTTTGAATATGCTAAGGCATCCCTGGAACGCACCACTCGTTGGGCTATTCGCTGTCAGAAAGCGCATACCCGGGAGGATCAGGCTCTTTTTGGGATTGTGCAGGGCGGTGTTTTTCCCCAGTTGCGGAAGCAGAGCGCTGAAGAGTTAGCCGAATTGGATTTTCCAGGGTATGCAATTGGCGGATTGAGCGTAGGAGAACCCAAGTCTCTGATGTATGAGATGCTGGAGCATACGGTGCCTCTGTTACCCCGGGAAAGGCCCCATTATCTGATGGGAGTTGGTTCGCCGGATTGCTTAGTAGAAGGGGTGAGTAGGGGAATTGATATGTTTGATTGTGTTTTACCTACCCGGATTGCCCGTAACGGAACGGTATTAACCCCTCGGGGTAAGCTGGTAATTCGGAATGCGGTCTACGCTCGGGATTTTCAACCGATTGATTCAGAATGTGCCTGTTATACTTGTCGGAATTATACCCGGGCCTACGTACGGCATTTGATCAAGGCCAATGAGGTATTAGGATTGAGATTGACTACTATCCACAATCTTTACTATCTACTGAATTTGATGCGGAAGATCCGGGAAGCCCTTAAAGAAGACCGTTTTCCGGCCTTGCGCAAGGAGTTTTGGGATCAATATCCGTCAAAAGATAATAGTGAAGAGGAGGCGCGGTGCGATGGATAAAAATATGCTGTTGTATTTCCTGGGCTTTCTGGTCTTGATCTGGTTTTTGATGATTGCTCCACAACGTAAAAAAGAGAAAGAACGGCAAAGATTATTGGATAATCTTGAGGTAAATGATCAAATAGTCACGTTGGGGGGTATCTACGGGTATATAGAAGAGATTGGTAAGGAAACTTTATTGTTAGAGATTGCCGATGGAGTAGTGATAGAGGTACTTAAAAATGCCGTGGCCATGGTAAAAAACGATGAAGTTGGGGAATCAAAAGAGTTAATAGGTTTAAAAGACAAATCTGAGGAAGGGTCCGACAACGAAGAATAATAGCATATAAAAGGGCAACAGAAAGGGATGGAAAATATGTTGACCTTCGATGATATTAAGAAAGATCCGGTGGTAGAGACTTTTGTCCGACTGGGTAATCAGTATCTAGGAGAGATGGGATATACGGAGCATGGTAATCGTCATTTAGGCGTGGTGACTACCCGCATAGAACATATCATGCAAACCTTGGAGTATTCGCCGCGGGAAGTAGAAGTAGCGAGAATAGCCGCCTATCTGCACGATATTGGGAATGTGGTTAATCGGGTGGGTCACAGCCAATCTAGCGCCCTTTTAGTATTTCCCATACTTAACCGTTTGGGCATGTCGTTGGAAGAGATTGCCACTATCGTAGCGGCAGTAGGTAATCATGATGAGAGCAGCGGTACCTCCGTAAACTCGGTCGCAGCTGCACTGATCTTGGCAGACAAGTCGGATGTACACCGCAGTCGAGTACGGAATCAAGATGCCGCAACCTTTGATATTCATGATCGGGTGAATTATGCGGTGGAAAAGTCAGCCTTAATCGTAGATGGTAAGGAACGAACCATTACCATGGAACTTAAGATTGACATCAGTATCTGCCCAGTGATGGAATATTTTGAGATTTTCCTCACCCGGATGGTCTTATGTAGACGCGCAGCCGTATTTTTGAAGACTCAGTTTCGCCTGTTAATTAACGATGCCCGGCTGCTATAGTAAATAAGATGAATTTAATCTAGCTTAGGCAATCCATTTTAGTTAAATAAGGTGTAAATGTTCCACCGCCCAATAAGGTCGCGGTGGATTTCCGTTGACACTTTTTAATAGAGTGGTTTATAATCAACCGGTGTATTTTGGTCTATGGGGACAAGCCCTATATTATTAAGACGTCGTTAAAGGAGGAAAGGGGATGCACAAGGGCAACACTCAGTACCTTGTATTGGCAGTGGTCACCATTTTGATTGTAGTTGCCGGAGCAGTGTTTGGGTTTAAACCCATCACTCAACATATTAATTTGGGACTAGACCTGCAGGGTGGAATTCATGCGGTTTTGGAAGCGGTAGATTCCCCAGAGGCACCGGCGACCCCGGAAGCAGTTAAGGGGGCTCTTGGCGTTATTCGAAATCGGGTGGACCAATTAGGACTCAAGGAACCGATTATTCAGTTAGAGGGCAACAACCGAATTATTGTCCAACTGGCTGGGGTGCAGGATCCTGAGGAAGCAGTTCGCTTAATTGGGAAAACCGCGATGCTGGAATTTAAGAATCCTCAGGGCGAGACCGTATTATTGGGTAAAGATCTAAAGGATGCCCAGGCAGCGCTGAATCAGAGCGGTGAGGCCGAGGTTCATTTAGCATTTAACGCTCAGGGTGCAGAGACTTTTGGGAAAATTACTACGCAGTATGTGGGTCAACCCATCGGGATCTTTTTAGATGGAAACCTATTAACTAATCCTAGGGTTGAAACCCCGATTCTAAATGGGGAAGCAGTTATCCACGGGGGTTACCAAAGTTTAGAAGAAGCCGAAAACGATGCGATTTTACTTCGTTCTGGTTCGCTGCCGGTAAAGCTGGAGATGATCGAGAAGCGTACTGTAGGACCAGTTTTAGGTGAGGAGTCGCTGCATAAAAGTTATCAAGCCGGTCTAATTGGGATTGTGGCGATCTTAATATTTATGATCGGATATTATCGACTGCCGGGCATTTTAGCCGATTTTTCTTTGGTATTGTATGGGTTGTTAGTACTGGGAATTTTGGCATTTTTCGGGGCTACTTTGACCTTGCCGGGGATAGCGGGTTTCATCCTATCGATTGGCATGGCCGTAGATGCGAATATTATCATCTATGAACGGGTTAAAGAAGAGCTGCGATCCGGTAAAACTTTGATGTCGGCAATTGATGCGGGCTTTTCGAGGGCCTTTTGGACGATTTTTGACTCTAACCTAACCACTTTGATTGGTGCCGGGGTGCTGTGGTATTTTGGCAGCGGGCCGATTAAGGGTTTTGCGGTTACACTAGGTATTGGTATTTTGTGCAGTATGTTTACGGCGATTACCTTTACCCGTTTCTTACTCAGGTCCATTGGTCGTTCGCGTTTGATTACCAACCTTAAACTGTATGGAGCTTAGGAGGGGAGTTAGTTGAAGCAGAAGGGATCTAATAAAGGAAATGGGAAAAAGATAACTTCCGTAAGTACGGAGGAACAGAACCTTCAAGGTTTCAGCAATGCTGAAGTTATTAAAGATCAGCCGGCCCTAAAATCCGAGCGAGCCATTAATTTTGCTGGCCGACGGAAGATCTGGTATCTTATTTCTTTGATATTTATAATTCCCGGGATAATTTCCTTAGCAGTACAAGGACTGAATCTAGGTATTGATTTTACAGGCGGATCCTTGCTCCATATTAAGGTAGCCAGTCAAACCGTGGATTCCAGCCAGGTACTTACTGCAGTGGAGAGTTTTGGCTTGGAAAAAGCCCCGGTGGTTCAGTCCAGTGAACAGCAGGAGTTTATAATTCGTACCGAAGAACTCTCCCAGGAAAGAGTTGATGGGTTAGTAGTAAGTTTGCAGGAAAAATTGGGTGCTATAGAGGTGCTTCGTCACGAAAATGTGGGGGCTGTTTTTGGGAAGGAGTTAGCGCAGAAGGCTTTCCTAGCCTTGGGGATTGCCTCTCTACTAATGCTCCTGTACATTACGGTCCGGTTTGAGTTTAAGTTTGGGGTGGCAGCTGTACTGGCCTTGTTGCATGATATCTTAGTTGTGGTCGGGATCTTTTCAATTTTCCAAATTGAAGTGGATGGGTCTTTTGTCGCGGCGGTCTTGACTATTTTGGGTTATTCGATTAACGACACTATTGTAATCTTCGATCGGATTCGGGAAAATAGTAGGAATTATCCAAAATGGGATGTACTGCATCTGGTCAATCGAAGTCTTACTCAGACGTTGGCTCGTTCCATCAACACCGTTTTAACCGTAGTCTTTTGTTTAGTAGCTTTATTGGTATTTGGAGGAACTACCATTAAGGTCTTTACGCTAGCCCTTTTGATTGGGGTATCTTTTGGATGCTATTCTTCCATCTGTGTAGCCAGTCCCTTATGGATTGAGATGGTACTAATGGGTAAGGCCGGAGCTCGCAAAATATCTACAAATATTCGTTAATAAGTCAGATAATTAGATTAGAACTATGTGATAAATTCAATTTTTAGAATTAGGTGGGGTTCTACCCCACCTAAAGTTTTAGAGCCATGAATTCACCTTAAAAAAGTGGGTTCATGGTTTGTTTATGGTTGTATATAATCAGGTAGAAGGAGTTCAAAGAAGTGAATTATTAAGTAATTATCAGAGAAAGCGTAATTTTGGGTTAAAATGAAATTAGAGCAGGAAATCGTCGACATATGACGAATTATTTCCCTTATGATTGATATAGAGAAACAATGGACCACTATTAGACTACCTAAGACACCTTTAGTTGCCGGTTTGTCACCCATTCTGACTAAAATTTTGCTAGCACGTGGAATAAAACCGGCGCAAATGCATGAACATATCGAAGCTAGCCCAACATCTATTCGGCCTTCATCATTATTACCAGGGGTAGAACAGGCTGTAGGTCAGATTCGGCAAGCTATAGAGCAACAGGCTCTAATTACGGTGGTTGGAGATTATGACGTAGATGGAATGACTGCTAGTGTTTTACTGCATGAGGTGTTAGAAGAATTAGGCGTTAAGACTGAGATTGTGATTCCGGATCGCCGGCGAGACGGATATGGAATAAGTTCAGAGATTATAGAACGTATCTATCAGCGTTCACCGCATTCAAAACACCTGATAATTACCGTGGATAATGGATCTAATGCCCATGAGGCCATTGCGAGAGCCTTAGAACTAGGTATTGAGATAGTTGTGACCGACCATCATACTGTAAATGATGGTAACGAAGCGGTGACCATGGTGAATCCCAATAACCCTTTAAACCCGTATTCTTTTGGTGGTTTATCAGGAGTCGGGGTGATCTGGAAGGTTGCCCGGGAATTATTAGATTCTTACGGCTTTATTCAAAAAGCATGGGATTATTTGGACTTAGTAGCCTTGGGTACGATTGCGGACGTAAGTCCTTTAGTGGATGAAAATAGGGTGCTAGTAAAGCTAGGCCTTCAAATGATCAATAGTAACCCCCGGCCGGGGATTCGGGAATTAATTAAGATCCAGTTAGCTAAACGATTAAATGCTGGCTTAGAGAAAGTATCTGCATACGATGTAGGGATGTATCTGGCGCCCTGTCTCAACGCCGCTGGGAGAATAGGGGATGTTATGGAGGCGGTAGGTTTGCTTTTATGCCGAGATTTAGAAGAAGCGCCTCGGATTGCCAATTCATTAGCAGCTTTAAACCAGGAAAGAAAACGCATTACCAAGCAGGGAATGCTAGCGGCTATGGACCAGTTAGCCAGTTCAGCAGTCATCCCCAAGATCATTTGTCTTCCCCTGCAAGATCTGGATGAGTCAATCTGTGGATTAGTGGCTGGAAGAATTAAAGAAACCTATAACCGGCCTACTTTAGTTTTTACCCGCAGCAACGGTGAGGTATGGAAAGGTTCCGGCCGGTCTATTTCTAAATTCGATATGACTTTACTAATGAGGACTTTATCCCATATAGCCCCAGGGGGCGGACATCCCCAGGCATGTGGATTTTGTTTAATTGAGGAGAATATGGATGCCTTCCTGAATGCGGTACAGTTGTTTGGTGAGGAGCAAATTGAAGATCAGCAATTTATTAAGGTAATTCGGGTGGATCTGGCAGTTGAACCGGGAGAGGTTACCTCGGGCCTGTTTAAAGAAATTGAGAAACTACAGCCTTTCGGTAGTGGGTGGGAGGAACCGATAGTTGGTATGCGTGGAATTTCAGTTTCTGGAGAGGCCATGGGAAAAAATAGTGATCACTTAAGACTTCGCTGTAATCGAAGTGGTCTAATTTTCAAAGGCTGGGGTATGCTTAGAAAATATCAGATGTTGGGTCAGCCCAGTTTTGTGGATATAATAGGAAAAGTTAGAAGGAATTTCTGGAATAATCGGGAATCTTTTGAGATTGAGATAACTGATCTGCGGGTTAATATTGACAATAGGTAACTGTCTGTCATATTATGTAGGATAATTCGGACCAAACAGAGTGTAACCAAATTCCAAGCCAATATTGTAACTTAATAGCCACGGAAAGGGGGCGAATAGGGTGCCAATTACCAAACTGCTCGATAAAGTTAAGAGTTATTATGACGGAAAAGATATTGAAATGATTCAAGAGGCTTATCTTTTCGCTCAGGAAGCACATCAAGGGCAGTTCCGGAATTCCGGGGAACCCTATATCGTGCATCCTATCAGAGTGGCGTATACTTTGGCGGAATTAGAATTGGATGTCTCTACGATTTCGGCTGGATTGCTCCATGATGTTCTGGAAGATACCCAAAAGACTATGTCGGAGATAGAACGAAAGTTTGGATTAGAGGTTGGCCAGCTGGTGGACGGGGTTACTAAGCTGGGAAAGCTCGAATATAAGTCCAAGGAAGAGCAGCAAGCGGAAAATTTACGGAAGATGTTTTTGGCCATGGCCAAAGATATTCGAGTTATTTTAATTAAGCTAGCGGACCGCTTGCATAATATGCAAACTTTAAGGCACCATTCCCCAGAAAAACAAAAGACGATAGCGCAGGAGACCTTAGAGATATATGCCCCACTGGCTCATCGTCTGGGTATCTTTCGATTAAAGTGGGAACTGGAAGATCTCGCCTTGCGTTTTTTGGACCCAGAAAGGTATTATGAGCTGGTTGAGCGCATAGCGGTTCGGAGACAGGAACGCGAAGAACAGGTTAATCAAGTAATTGAAAGGCTTAAGGCCCAACTTTCTACGGTTGGAATTAAAGCAGATTTGTCCGGGAGACCCAAAAATTTTTACAGTATTTATAATAAGATGGTTCACCAAAATAAGGATCTGAGTGAAATCTTTGATCTGATGGCGGTCCGAATTATTGTGGACTCGGTAAAGGATTGCTATGGGACCCTGGGCATTGTCCATACTTTATGGAAGCCTTTGCCGGGCCGGTTTAAAGATTATATTGCGATGCCTAAGCCCAACATGTATCAATCATTACATACCACGGTAATAGGGCCGAGGGGGGATCCGTTTGAAATCCAGATTCGGACCTGGGACATGCATCGGACTGCCGAGTACGGTATTGCGGCCCATTGGATTTATAAAGAGGGAGGAAAACTAGATAAAGATTTAGACAAAAAAATATCTTGGTTACGGCAGCTTTTGGAGTGGCAGTTGGAACTAAGGGATGCTCATGAGTTTATGGAGTCGCTCAAAATTGATCTTTTTTCAGATACAGTTTTTGTCTTTACCCCCAAGGGGGATGTGATTGAACTGCCGGCCGGGGCCATACCGATTGATTTTGCTTACCGAGTGCACAGTGAAGTGGGTCATAAGTGCATAGGAGCCCGGGTTAATGGTCGGATGGTACCTTTAGACTATCGGCTTAACAATGGAGATATTATTGAAATCATGACCTCAAAGCAGTCGGGGCCTAGTCGCGACTGGTTGAAGATGGTCAAAACCACTCAATCCAAGACACGTATTCGTCAGTGGTTTAAGAAGGAACAGCGAGAGGAAAACGCGGTTCGAGGTCGAGAATCTCTAGAGCGGGAAATAAAAAAGCAGGGATCGGAATTAGTTGATTGGGTGCGAGCAGATAAACTTCAGGAAGTAGCCAGAAGATTTAATTTCCTTTCTACAGATGAGTTGTATGCTGCTGTAGGAGTAGGGACTCTTTCTTCTCTGCAGGTGGTAGGTAAACTTAAAGAAGATTTTCAGAAGGAACGTAAGGCTACCCTGGGTGAATCAGAGCAGGTTTCCGCCATCATCGAGGTTCGTTCCCGCGCGAGTGAAGGCCGAAGTTCAACCGGAGTAAGAGTACTGGGGTTGGATAATATGGCAGTCCGATTTTCGCACTGCTGCAATCCTCTGCCCGGGGATATTATTGTGGGGTACATTACCCGAGGTCGTGGGGTTTCCATCCATCGTACAGACTGTCCGAACCTGAACGGGTATCGTCGCCATGAGCCCGAGAGGATTATTGAAGTTTCCTGGGATGTTCAAAGTCAGCCCGGTTATCAAGTTGAGGTAGAGGTTAAAGCCTTGGATCGGGCCAGGTTAACTACGGATGTGATGAATACTATAGCCGATTCCCGAATTCCCATAATTTCGGTTTATGCACGTACGAATAAGCAAAAGCAGGCTACTATCAATTTAACTTTGGAGATAACCAATGTGGATCATTTACAAAGTATTTTACAAAAGATCAAGCGGGTGGATGGGATCACGGAGGTTAGAAGGGTATTGCCTTCTCAGGGTTAGGAAGAGGTGAAAGTCTATTGCGTTCAGTGGTCCAGAGGGTTAGGGAAGCGCGGGTTACGGTAGAAGGACAATTGATAGCGGAGATTGGTGCAGGATTGGTTATCCTGTTAGGGGTAGGAACCGATGACACTGACAGCGATACTCAGTATATCGCCGATAAAGTTGCCCACCTGCGGATTTTCGAGGATGATCAAGGTAAAATGAATTTGTCAGCTCTGGATCTTAATAAAGAAATTCTAGTAGTATCGCAGTTTACCCTTTTGGGGGATAGTCGTAGAGGGCGTCGTCCTAGTTTTGGCGAGGCTGCAGAACCGACGGTTGCGGCAACCTATTATCAGCAAGTAGTAAAGGAGTTAAAGGGATTGGGGCTTAAGGTTGAAACCGGTCAATTTCAAGCGGAGATGCTGGTGGAGATTTTTAATGATGGCCCGGTTACCTTGCTTATAGATAGTCGGCGACAGTTCTAATTTCAATACAAATAGACTGGAGGAATTGAAACGTGATTTTGATGGGAATGGAAGTTGGTTCGTTAGGAACAAACTGTTATATCGTTGGTTGCGAAGAAACTCATGAGGTGGCCGTTATTGATCCAGGAGGAGATGCCGGAAGAATCCTACAAGAGTTGAAGAGAAATAATTTAAAGCTCAGTCATATAATCAACACCCATGGACATGTGGATCACATAGGCGGAAACCGAACCCTTAAAGAGGAAAGCCAGGCCGAATTAATAATTCATGAAGCGGATGCTACGATGTTAACTAGTTCGGGACGTAATCTTTCACTTCTTTCAGGTAGAGCTATAACTGGTCCGGCTGCTGATCGTACCGTTAAGGAAGGGGATACGATAAAAGTAGGGAATACGGTGGTGTTGGATGTTCTGCATACCCCTGGTCATACTCCCGGAGGTATGAGTCTGAAATTGGACACCGATGATAAGACGATCATCTTTGTGGGCGATACTCTTTTTAATGGCAGTATTGGCCGCACCGATTTTCCGGGTGGCTCCTACAGCCAACTGATTGAAGCTATCCAACAAAAAATCATGGTACTTCCGGACGATACTGAGGTTTACCCCGGACATGGGCCAGGAACCACTGTGGGATTTGAAAGAAATAGTAATCCATTTCTATTAGGTTAGGTCAGGTTAGGTTAGTATTCCCTGAAAATGAGGTCTTAACATTGAAGATATGGGTACAAGCTGCAGATGAATACTATGCAAAAGTCGTGGCGGACCTAGTCCGTCTTTTTTTCCCCCAGTTTGAGATAGTTAGTCCGGTTCCTGGTAATCTCTCAGACTTCAAGGATAGTCTGCCGGAGCAAAACTCAGTTTTACTTCAGAATCTGGCCGCAATACTTAGTTTTATGGAGCAGAACGTGAATTCAGAAACGGGGGAGAGCTTAATCGCGGTCAGTATTCAGGCAGATGGTCGAAAAGCATTAGCCCAAGCTAGGCTAGAAAAACCAGTCGAAGGCCAGGAACAGGTAAATCTTAAACGTCGGTTAATGCGGAGGTTGACTCTTCAGGTTTTACAGGAAATAACTGGTACTGAGGCCGGGCCTTGGGGAATCCTAACTGGGATCAGACCTTCCAAAGTGGTGCATCGTCGTTTGGACCAAGGGTGGAAACCGGAACAGATAGAAGGGGAATTGATCCAGGAATACGCTCTCGATCGTATCAAAGCTCAATTACTGGTAGAAGTCGCGCAACGGCAGCGCCCTTTTCTTCGATCTGGAGCAGATATTCCGCATCTGGTCAGCATTTATGTGGGGATTCCTTTTTGTCCTTCGCGTTGTCTTTACTGTTCTTTTCCCAGTTATACTTGGCCTCGGAAGGGAAATCTAGTAGAGTTATTTTTAAGTGCATTGATTCGGGAGATTCAGACGGTAGGGACTGAGCTTAGGCGTGCGGATATTGGGGTTCAGTCCATCTACGTTGGGGGAGGAACACCTACTTCTCTGCTGCCGGAGCAGTTAAGCAGATTGTTAGCGGCGCTTAGAGGAAATTTGCCCATCTATTCATGGGAGCAATGGGATCAGTCCAGATATGGGGAATTTACAGTAGAAGCGGGACGTCCCGACACCTTAGATGCAGAGCGATTAGAGGTTATGAAGGAGTCGGGAGTAAATCGTTTAAGTATTAATCCTCAGACCATGCAGGACCGAACTTTGAATTTGATTGGACGAAAGCATTCGGCAGCAGAGACCATAAGGGCTTATCAATTGGCTCGCCAGATAGGATTTAATTGCCTAAACATGGATGTTATTCTGGGTTTGCCCGGTGAAACCGCTGAAGATGTAGCCTTTACCCTGAAAACGTTGTCCAAACTACAACCAGACAATCTTTCTGTTCACACCTTGGCCATTAAGCGAGCCTCCAGACTAAAGGAAGAGCGGGAACAGTGGATACTGCCAGGGACCAAAGAAGTTGAAACCATGTCGTGCATCAGTCAAGCCGCAGCAGCGAGTATGGGAATGCAGCCCTATTACTTATATCGTCAAAAAAATATCCTGGGCAATCTGGAGAATGTAGGATATGCTAGGCCCGGCTGGGAGAATATTTATAATATCCAGGTGATGGAGGAACGGCAGACCATAATTGGACTGGGAGGCGGGGCCGGTTCAAAGTGGGTCAACCGGCAGGATTTTACCTTGACGAATACCTATAATCCTAAGGACCCTCAGAATTATGTGGATAGGATTGAGGAGATCCTGGGAAAGAAAATTGACAGAATTCGAAGCCTGGGGTAGAATAAAGACTAGAATGGAAGCAATTTACTAATTTAATGGCGTTGAACAGGAGCAGTACGCGAGATAAATGGCGCTTCAGGGAGGGAATGCCTTGACTGTAAGCATTTCTAGAGCCCTTCGCGGAAGAACACCTGGGAGCTGATCCCTCGAAACTGGATACCTAGCGGGTATCTCTGCAGAGACGGATCCGGTTGGCAACCGTTAACCGCTTTAATTAAGAGGGATAACCTTTAGGTTATTCAATCAGGGTGGTACCGCGAGAGAACCTTTCGTCCCTGCACCAAGATTAGGATGTGCATGGGTAGAAAGGTTTATTTTGTTTATTTATTTATTTAATGTGAGGTGGTAGTATGTTGGTCAATCGACCCCGGGGCACAAATGATATTTTACCCGGGCAGATAGAGAAATGGCAGTATCTAGAGGAGGAAATCCGTCAGATTTGTCGGGAATATGGGTTTGCAGAGGTCCGCACCCCTATTTTTGAACATACTGATTTATTTAAGCGGGGCGTAGGCGAAACGACTGATGTAGTTGAAAAGGAAATGTATACCTTCCTAGATAAAGGGGAAACCAGTATCACTCTTCGTCCCGAAGGTACCGCTTCTACGGTGAGGGCCTTTGTGGAAAATGGCTGGTATGGTCAGCCGCTGCCGGTCAAGTTGTACTATATCGGACCGATGTTTCGGTATGATCGACCTCAGGCGGGTCGGTTTCGTCAGTTTCACCAGTTTGGAGTGGAGGTTTTAGGTGCTAGTGATCCTCTGCTTGATGCTGAGGTAATCGTGATGGCCATGGACCTTTATGATCGATTGGGCCTGAGTAATTTAGAACTCCAAATAAATAGTGTAGGCTGTCCTTCTTGCCGCATTCAGCATCGCCAAGCCTTGAAGGAATTTCTGACTCCTCGGGCTAGTGAACTTTGTGAAAATTGTCAGCAGCGAATTGAACGGAATCCCATGCGGGTTCTGGATTGTAAAGCCGAAAAATGCCAGCGGGCCACGGTGGGGGCACCTACCACCCGGAATTTTTTATGTAAGGATTGTGCAGAACATTTTCAGGTGGTTAGG
>Ga0074193_1003062_pt1 | contig 13190 bp, 18 predicted proteins | sample EPASupsiteHSE605_FD_64523 | JGI IMG/M metagenome (GOLD analysis project Ga0074193, IMG submission 64523) | Bioremediated contaminated groundwater from EPA Superfund site, New Mexico - Sample HSE6-05 | ecosystem: Environmental > Aquatic > Deep subsurface > Groundwater > Contaminated ... | reverse complement strand
CTGTGGGGCTATTCCGAGAAACTTAATTGAATCTGAACTTTTTGGATATGATGAAGGAGCCTTTACAGGGGCAAAGCGTGGTGGATATTCAGGTAAATTTGAAATTTCTGACGGAGGTACTATATTTTTAGATGAAATAGGTGAGATGCCTCTAGATATGCAGATTAGGCTTCTTAGAGTTATAGAAGAAGGTGTAATTAATAGAGTAGGTAGTTCTAAGCAGATTCCCGTAAATGTAAGAATAATTGCTGCTACTAACAAAAAGCTAGAAGAGGAAGTAGAAAAAGGTAATTTTAGAAAAGATTTATTCTATAGATTGAATGTGCTACCGTTATATTTAATACCATTAAGGGAAAGAAAAGACGATATTACAATACTAATAGAATACTTTATGAATAAAACTTCTAAGCATTTGAATAAAAGAAAAGTAGAAATACCTCCAGAATACATTCAAAAGCTTATAGACTATGATTGGCCAGGAAACATCCGAGAATTAGAAAATATAATCGAGCTAATGATAAACTATGAAAGTTTTGAAGCTTTTGAGATGTATGGTGATATAAAAAATAAATCTGATAAAGAAGCAGATACTTCGAGTTTAAATGCTCCTGATATTAGCTTGGAGGCTACGGAAAAAATTCATATTAAAAAAGTATTAGATAAATATCAAGGAAATGTATCTCTAGCAGCAAAAGCCCTTGGAATAGGAAGAAATACGTTGTATAGAAAAATAAAGCAACATTCCATATAGTGTAACTATGTGGAACTAAGTTCTATTATGGAACAGAGAAATGCTCTAAAATGGAACTGAATATGAGTAGGTATTGTAGAACCCGCCATTTGACAAGGATATTTTATTGGCATGTAAGTTGCTTATATATTAGTATAAAACAATATACAAAGGGGGAATTATAATATGTACGGTTACAATGGAAAAATTTTAAGAGTAAATTTAACAGATAAAACCTTTAAGGTAGAAGCTTTAGACGAAAATAAGGCAAAGAAATTTATCGGTTGTAGAGGTTTAGGAGTTAAAACATTATTAGAAGAAATAGATCCAACGATTGATGCACTATCTCCCGAAAATAAACTTATTATCGTTACAGGACCTCTTACAGGTGCACCTATGCCAACTGGAGGAAGATATATGGTTGTAACAAAGGCACCTTTAACTGGTACTATAGGAATATCAAACTCAGGAGGTAAGTGGGGAGCAGAATTTAAAAATACAGGATTTGACATGATAATATTGGAAGGAAAATCTGAAACACCTGTTTACTTAAACATAGTTGATGACAAAATAGAATTCAGAGATGCAAATCATGTTTGGGGTAAACTTGCCTTAGAAACCACAGAAATTCTAACAAAAGAGACTAATGAAAAAGCTAAAGTAATGTGTATAGGACCTGCTGGAGAAAAACTTTCTCTTATGGCTGCTATTATGAATGATGTAGATAGAGCAGCAGGAAGAGGCGGAGTAGGAGCTGTAATGGGTTCTAAAAACTTAAAAGCAATAGTAGTTAAAGGTTCAGGAAAAATAAATTTATTTGATGAAGAAAAGGCTAAAAAGATATCAGCTGAAAAAATTAAAATATTAAGAAATGATCCAGTAGCAGGAGGAGGACTTCCTACTTATGGAACAGCAATTCTTGTAAATATAATAAACGAAAATGGTATACACCCAGTTAGAAATTTCCAAAAATCTTATACTGATGAAGCAGATAAGATAAGTGGAGAAACTCTTACTAAGGATTGCCTTGTAAGGAAGAATCCATGCTACAGATGTCCAATTGCTTGCGGAAGATGGGTAAAGCTTGATGATGGTACTGAATGTGGAGGACCAGAGTATGAAACTCTATGGTCATTTGGATCAGACTGCGATGTATATGACATAAATGCAGTAAACGTAGCAAATATGCTATGTAATGAATATGGACTTGATACAATTTCAGCAGGCGCAACTATTGCAGCTGCTATGGAACTTTATCAAAAAGGATATATAAAAGATGAGGATATAGCTGCTGACGGATTATCTCTAAATTGGGGAGATGCTGAAGCTGTTGTTGGATGGACAAAGAAAATGGGCTTAAGGGAAGGTTTTGGAGATAAGCTTGCAGATGGTTCCTATAGATTATGTGAATCTTATGGGGTTCCTGAGCTTTCAATGAGTGTTAAGAAACAAGAACTTCCAGCATATGATCCAAGAGGAGTTCAAGGACATGGTATAACTTATGCAGTTAACAACAGAGGTGGATGTCATATTAAAGGATATATGATAAATCCAGAAATACTTGGATATCCAGAAAAACTTGATAGATTATCTCTTGATGGCAAAGCAGCTTATGCAAGAGTTTTCCATGACTTAACAGCAGTAATAGACTCATTAGGCTTATGTATATTTACTACTTTTGGTCTTGGATTACAAGATTATGTGGACATGTATAATTCCGTTGTTGGAGACGTATTCGATGGTGACTCATTGATGCTTGCAGGAGACAGAATATGGACTTTAGAAAAAATATTTAACTTAAAAGCTGGCATAGATAGTTCACAAGATACTCTTCCAAAGAGACTACTTCAAGATCCTATTCCAGAAGGACCTACAAAGGGATATGTTCACAAGTTAAGTGAATTGCTTCCAGAATACTATGAAGTAAGAGGATGGAGTAAGGACGGTATACCAACAGAAGAAACATTGAAAAAGTTAGGACTTGAAGAATATATTGAATAAATAGGAGGGGAAACCTTGAAAATTGAAGTGCGATTGTTCGCCTATTTTAGAGAGGGAAGAGACAAAAAGTTATTTTTAGAAATAAATGAAGACGAAGTGACTCCTAGATATATATTAAATAAACTTAATATTGAGGAAAAAGAAGTGTCTATTCTATTAATAAACGGAAGAGATGGAAAGGCAACTACAACTTTAAAGGATGGAGATGTGGTATCACTATTCCCACCAGTAGGAGGTGGTTGATATGGGTAGATATGAAAGAAATATTAAGACACTATCAGTAGAGGAAAATGAGCGACTAAAGGATTTTTATGTATGTGTAATTGGCTGCGGTGGTATTGGGGGATATGTCATTGAAATGCTGGGGAGACTTGGCATTGGTCATATAACTGCAGTTGATGGAGATAATTTTTGTGAGTCTAATCTAAATAGACAAATCCTTAGTAGCAACAAGACTATCGGTAAAAATAAAGCTGAGACAGCAAGAGATAGAATGAAGGATGTTAATGATTTGATAGAAGTAATAGCTGTTCCTGAGTTTATTAACAAAGATAATATTCTTGATATTATAAAAGGCCATCATGTGGTTATTGATGCTCTAGATAATATAGAAACTAGGTTACTACTTCAAGATGCCTGTGAGAAAGCAGGAATACCACTTGTTCACGGAGCTATAGGTGGATGGTATGGACAAGTCACTAGCATATTTCCAGGAGACAGAACTTTAGATGTTATTTATGAAGATAAAGACCAAAAGGGTATAGAAAAAACTCTTGGGAATCCTTCATTTACACCTGCATTAATTGCTTCTATTCAGGTTAGTGAAGCAGTTAAAATATTAATTAATAAGAAAGATACCTTAAGAAATAAAATGCTTGTTGTTGATTTGCTTTCACAAGACTTCGAAGTAATCAATTTATAAAAGTACAGCACAGTTAGATTTAACTGTGCTGTACTTTTATGCAATTTGCTTTAAAATATAAAGCTGATATAATAATTAATAAAAAGTTTTAGTGAAGCATTTATAATAATGAAAGGAAGAAAGTAAAAATGTCAGATAAAATATTAACACTAAAATTATTAAAAGGAAGCTACGGAGTTTGCAGATTGGATAATACTGAAACAATTCCAAAGTGGGCAAAGGAGAGTGACTTCTTCTCTATAACTAAAACATCAGATGAATTATCAATAGTATGTGCTGAAGAATATATACCTAGTGAAATACAATGTGAGAAAAATTGGAGGATTCTAAAGGTTCAAGGACCATTGGATTTTTCTTTAATTGGAATTCTTTCTTCAATAAATACAATATTGGCTCAAAATGGAATAAGTATATTTGCTATTTCTACTTATGATACGGATTATATTCTTGTTAAAGCCAAAGATATTGATAATGCTATAGAGTCATTAACAAAGGAAAGGTATGAAGTGATATAAAAATTAAGTTAATTCTTGCTTTTTATCTAGCATCAAATTATAAGCTAAACCCGACAACACAAGAATTCCCCCTATAATTTTTCCTAAAGATAATTTTTCTAATGTAAAGAAGTCAATAATTATTCCAAAGAATAATTGTCCAATGAAAATAAGTAAAGTTAAATAAAAGGCAGAAATTTTAGGGGTAACATAGCTAGATAGAACTATTACTAATACACCTACAAGCCCTCCAAGGTAAGCCCATAAAGGTATTGATTTTGATTGTAAATTAGATATTTGTATAGTTTCTTTACTTATGAATAAAAACATTAATGAAAAAACTAATCCAATTACATAATTAAAAAAGGTACCTTGAAAAATTCCAATGATTTTTGCTAAATTTGAATTTATTATTCTAGAAACTACCACAGAAACGCCTGCTATTACCGAAATTGATATATAAAACATTACATAAGCCCTCCTAAAAAATTGTCATTACTAATATTCCTAATGTAATTAATATAAGACCAAAAAGTTTTCTTTTTTGGAATTTTATGACCTTCATTCCCATTAATCCAAAATGGTCTATTATTATAGATGATAGAGATTGTCCAAGCAAGCCTAAAGCAAGAGTAATAGATACTCCAAGCTTTGAAAAACTCAAATTATTAAAGAGAACTGTAAAAACACCTATAGCACCAGCACTGTAAAAATATAATGGAATTCCTTTAACAATTTTTAAATTAGATCTGCTTAATAAAAGTACAAAAATCATAGATAAAAGCCCAATAATATGAATTATCACTGTGGAGGTATAATTGCCAAAAGCATTTGACAAAGTCCCATTAATCATTATCATTACAGCTATTAAAGCGCCAATAAAGGCTGAAAGTAAATTATTCATTTTATTTCCTCCTGATTTCAAAACTATCAATTAAATTTATCATAAAATAATTGATAAGAGGTATGACATATGTCATAATCAAGAAGAATTATTAATTTAAATATATGGGAGCAGCTATGGAAAAAATAGATGATTTGAGATTAATGGAAATGTATGTTTCAAAATATAATATAAATGAGATTTTTACCTATGACATGAAGCAGTTTATGGAATTAATGATTTTCAAAAAAAATGAGCATATTTGCAGAGATGGTGAGGTAATTGAGTACCTCTTTTTCTTTGTCAAAGGTAAAGCTAAAGTGTATACAACATTAAGTAACGGCAAATCTCTATTGCTATGCTTTTATGAAAAGTTTAAAGTCCTAGGAGATTTAGAGATTATTGATTGTGAAACTGCGTCTACAAACGTACAGGTAATTGAAGATAGTTTATGCATAGGGATCTCAAAAGAAAATGTAAATAACTATTTGCTTAAGGATTCTAAATTTTTAAGATTTATATGCAGTTCTTTAAGTTCAAAATTAAATAGATGTTCAAAGAATAGCTCTATTAATCTTCTATATCCACTAGAGAATAGACTGGCAAGCTATATTCTAGCTACTGTAGAAAAGACAGACAACAATTGTGAAGAAAATATAGTGCTTAATGGCAATCTTACTGAGATATCGGAGCTTTTAGGTACAAGCTATAGACATTTACTAAGAACAATAAATATTCTTTGTCTAAAGGGTACAATAAGAAAAAAGGGTAATTACTATGAAATAATAGATGAAATGAATTTAAGAAAACTAGCGTCAGATTTATATATGGCTTAATGTAAAAATATTACTTATAATATAATTGAAGTTTTTGACCAATCCTATACAAAAATAACAAAAGATTCATGATATATAATTTGTGATGGACATAACTTACAAGGAGTGATACTAATGAACATATTCCTAGTTGAAAAAGAGGTAAGTGAAATAGGACTTATTCAGCCCTTATGGGAACAGCTTAACTTAGTGCACCTTGATAAATCGGTTTATTTTAAGAGTAAATATGAGAGATTTACTTTTAATCAAAGAATAGAATCAATTAATAAGAAGGCTCAAAAGGGCATCATAAAGCTTGATATGCTTTTAGATAAGGATACAGGAAGTTATGTAGGATACTGTTTAAGTTCAATTGAATGAAGGATAACTTCAGAATGAGAAATATTGAAGTTGAATTTTTTGAAAGCTTAGAAGATGTTAAATCTCACATATTAGATATTATACCTATTGAATGTACTATTGGAATTGGACATTCAGCAACCCTTGAGAAATTTGGTATTACGCACACTCTAATAGAAAGAGGCAATGTAGTATTCGATCCAGATAAAGTTATTATTGTAGTAGGAAAAAATAAGGTAGTGGAAACAATAGAAGAAGCAGTTAATGAGGAATGCGGATTTTAGCTTTACTAAGGATTTTATAAAGTAAGTGGAGGTTATAAAAATGAGTACACAAAATGAAATCAGAACAATTGAAGTTGTTCCATATGATCTTAATTGGATAAGAAAGTACTTATATGAAGCTGAAAAAATAAAAAAGATAATAGCTGATGAATTAGTAAGAATTCATCATATTGGTAGCACTGCAATTCCAGGTATTTCTGCTAAGCCTGTAATAGATATTTTAGTTGAGGTTAAAAACATTGAAAATGTAGATAATTATAATGAAAAAGTGAAAGAAATGGGGTATATACCAAAGGGAGAATATGGTATTGAAGGGCGTAGATTTTTCCTTAAAGGTGAAATTAATAGAACTCATCATATACATGTTTTCCAAGTAGGTAATAGTGAAATAATAAGGCATTTAAATTTTAGAGATTATATGATTTACCATCCAGAGGAGGCAAAAGCGTATAGTGAAATAAAAAAAGAGCTAGCAATAAAGTTTAGGCATGATATTGATGGATATTGTAACGGTAAGAATGATTTTATTAAAGAGATAGATAGAAAAGCTGAAGAATGGGTAAAGACACGATCATGAGTAAAATAAAAATAGGATTAATTTCTGATACCCACGGATTACTAAGAGATGAAGTTAAAGAAGAACTTAAGGACTCAGACTTAATAATACATGCAGGAGATATAGGGAAAATTGAAGTTCTTGAAATGCTAAAAAATATAGCTCCTGTATATGCTGTACAAGGGAATTGTGATAATGAAGAATTAAAAAAGATTCTTCCTAAGAATCAAGTAGTAGAGGTTGAGGGGAATTTTATATATCTGAATGACTTAAAGCCTAAACTAATACAGTTTTAATTATCAATTACAATGCCGTTAACCTTGATAAGGAACGGCATTTTTAATATCTTTACGTAAATAAGATTAAAAGTATTAATACTATAAGTTCATTAGTATACTTAAAGCATAGCTTATTTAAATAATAATAAAGGGGTAGGGATATGGAAATAAAAATAAAAAATATTGAGAATATTATAGTTAGAGAAGCTATTATAGAAGATGCAGAGGAGTTAAATAAATTACTTGAAAGAGTTGCTAGTGAAACAGACCATTTTGGTTATGAACCAGATGAGTTTAATATTAGTATTGAAACCCAGGAACATACTATAAAGATGTTTTCAATGATAGATAATGCAGTTTTGCTAGTAGCACTATTAAATGGTAAAATTGTTGGGAGCCTATCTTTTAGGGCAGGAGGCACAAATAAACTTAGACATTCGGGGGAATTTGGAGTTCAGGTATTAAAGGAATATTGGGGTCTTGGAATTGGCAAGAAACTTATTAAGTATCTAATTCACTGGGCCAAGGAAAGCAAGGTTATAAAAAAGATTAATCTTAGGGTAAGGACAGATAATGCAAATGCTAGACATCTTTATAAAAAGTTAGGTTTTAAACAGGAAGGTATCTTAAGAAAAGAATTCATGAGTAATGGAAAATTTTATGACCTAGTTTATATGGGTTTAGTGTTATAATCATGAATATAAAAAGAAAAGGAGAAGATAAATTATGTTAAAGCACATTGTAATGTGGAAGTTAAAGGATTTTGCAGAAGGTAAAAGCAAAAATGAAAATGCTAAAGAAATTAAATCAATGCTAGAAAATTTAAAGGGTAGAATAAATGAAATTGAATTTATAGAAGTAGGCATTAACATAAATGATTCAGTGCAATCCTTTGATGTTGTATTATATTCAGAGTTTAAAGATGAGGATGACTTGGAGAAATATCAAAAGCATCCCGAGCATGTGAAAGTTGGAGAGTTTATAAGTAAGGTTAGGGAAGATAGAGTAGTAGCAGACTATATGCTTTAGGCGTAAATGAGAGGGAAATTATATTTAAATGAGAATAAACAAGCTTTTTAGTAACTTAGGTATTTGTTCTAGAAAAGAAACAAACAGAATAATTGAACAAAATAGAGTAACAGTAAATGGGCAAATGTGTACTCCTGGTCAGTGGGTAGAACTGGAAGATGTTATTCTTATTGATAATAAGCCTATTCCAGTGAAGGATAAAATTTATATTGCGTTAAATAAGCCGGTTGGAATTACCTGTACTGCATTAAAAAGAGTAGAAAATAATATTATTAATTTTGTTAATCATCCAGAATATATTTTTCCTGTTGGCAGATTAGATAAAGCATCTCAAGGATTAATACTTATGACAAATGATGGGGATCTGTCAAACAAAATTACTAAATCAGAAAATGGGCACGAGAAGGAATATATTGTAACTGTAGATAAGCCATTTGATGATTTATTTTTAAAACAAATGTCACAAGGAGTAGAAATTTCTAAGACTAAAACAAGACCTTGCATTGTCAGTAGAATTAGTGAGGATACCTTTCGAATTATTTTAACCCAGGGACTTAATAAACAAATTCGCAAAATGAGTAAAGCACTAGGATATAAAGTTATTTTCTTAAATCGAATTAGGATTTTGAATATAAAAATTGATGGGATAGATATTGGTAAGTGGCGAAATCTTCATGACGAAGAAGTATCAGAATTAAAAATATTGGTAAATTATTAATAGAGTTTTCATAAATATATATCTATTTTTAATATTAGTTAGAAATTATAGTATAATAAATGATATAATTATAGTTCAGTATTTAGTTTATGCAGCCTAGAGAAAATGAAGGAGTATTATATGAAGCAAAATAATTTTTTACCAATAAGTAAAGAAGATATGATAGATAGAGACTGGGAGCAACTTGATTTTATTTTAGTTACAGGAGATGCATATGTAGACCATCATAGCTTTGGAACTGCAATTATCTCAAGGGTTTTAGAAAGTGCAGGCTACAAAGTTGGAATAATACCTCAACCAAACTGGAAGGATGCTGAAGACTTCAAAAGACTCGGTAGACCTAGGCTAGGGTTTTTAGTAAATGCCGGTAATATGGATTCTATGGTGAATCATTACACAGTAAGTAAAAAGCTGAGAGAAAAAGACTTATATTCTCCAGGTGGAAAAATGGGATTAAGACCAGATAGAGCAACGATTGTGTATTGTAATAAAATTCGAGAGGCTTTTAAGCATGTGCCTATAGTAATTGGAGGAATCGAAGCTAGCCTTAGAAGATTTGCTCACTATGATTATTGGAGCGATAAGGTAAGAAAATCTATTTTAGTAGACAGCGGAGCAGATTTATTGATATATGGAATGAGCGAAAGGCAAATTGTTGAAGTAGCAAATTATATGAATGATGGATTTCAAGCACAATACATTAGGCATGTACCAGGCACCTGCTATTTAGTAGATAGTATTGATGAGGCCTATGATTATATAGAAATACCATCTTATAAAGAGGTTTCAGAAGATAAAATAAAATATTCAGAAGCCTTCAGAATACAATATGATGAACAAGACCCTGTTAGGGGTAAGGCTGTAGTTCAAAAGCATGGAGACAAGTATCTTGTACAAAATAAACCTGAAATGCCTTTAACAAGAGAAGAATTAGATAAGGTGTATTCTTTACCTTATGCAAAGACTTACCATCCTATATATGAAAAGCAAGGCGGTATACCTGCTATTGAAGAGGTGAAATTTAGCATTGTAAGCTCCAGGGGATGCTTTGGAAGCTGCTCTTTTTGTGCAATAACCTTTCATCAAGGAAGAATAGTTCAAAGCAGAAGTGAAGAATCCATAATTGAAGAAGCAAAAGAAATAACAACATTTGATGATTTTAAAGGATATATTCATGATGTAGGTGGTCCAACAGCAAATTTTAGATATCCTGCCTGTGATAAACAACTAAAGGTAGGTGCATGTAAAAATAAAAGGTGCCTGCATCCGAACCCTTGCAAAAATTTAAAAGTAAATCATAGAGAGTATCTTCAGCTTTTGAAAAAGCTAAGAGAATTACCTAAGGTTAAAAAGGTATTTGTACGCTCAGGTATTAGATACGATTATGTTATGGAAGATAAGGATGATACATTTTTTAATGAGCTAGTTAAGCACCATGTAAGTGGTCAGCTTAAAGTTGCACCGGAGCATATTTCTCATAAGGTGCTAAACTACATGGGGAAACCTGCAGGAAAAACCTATGATAAGTTTAGAGAAAAATTTTTTAGAATAACTAAAAAGGCTGGAAAAGAACAATATATAATTCCATACTTAATGTCTAGCCATCCTGGAAGCGATCTTGCAGCTGCAATTGAGCTAGCTGAGTATTTAAGAGATACAAATTATCAGCCAGAACAGGTTCAAGACTTTTATCCAACTCCAGGAACTCTTTCAACAACTATGTTTTATACAGGATTAGATCCAATGACTATGAAGGAAGTATATGTACCAAAGACTAAGGAAGAAAAAGCAATGCAAAGGGCATTACTTCAATTTAGAGATCCTAAAAAATATAGTTTAGTATATGATGCTCTTATTAAAGCTGGTAGAGAAGATCTTATTGGTTTGGGGCCAAAATGCTTAATAAAACCACGAGAAATAAAAAGAAGGACAGAAGGAAGCAGCGGAAAGGTTAAATTCAAAAGTAATGTTAAAGGAAATATAAAAAGTGCAAAAGGGAAAGAGAGAACTTCAACTAAACAAAGCAAGAGCAGCGGTAATTCCAATAGTAAGACAGCAGCTAAGCCTAGCAAAACTAATGGGAAATCAATTAGCAAGCAAGGTAGTATAAAGAATAATAAAAGAGATAACAGAGGTAAAGCGAAAAGAAAATAATAATTAAAAGAAAAATTATGTTTCAGAATTCAACAGAATACAGTATACTAAAAATAGAATTATAAATTAAAAAATTTGGAGGTGCAACATTATTAATAAACAAATTACAATGAATGAAGACATTAAGGAAAAAGAGATTAGATTGTTGGATGGGGAAGAGAGTAACATAGTTAACACTAAAGATGCTCTAAAGATTGCAGAAGAGAGAGAATTAGATTTAGTAATGATTTCTCCAACAGCAAATCCGCCCGTATGCAGAATAATGGACTATAATAAATTCCTATATGAGCAATCAAAAAAGCAAAAGGAAAACAAAAAGAACCAAAAGATAGTTGATACAAAAGAAATAAGGCTTAGCCCAACTATTGAAGAACATGATATAGAGGTTAAGGCTAAAAATGCTAGGAAGTTTTTAGAAGATGAGGACAAAGTTAAAGTAACTATAAGGTTTAGGGGAAGACAAAATAATTTTACTAGTTTAGGGTATAAAGTGTTTGAATTATTTCTTTCAAAAATAGGGGATGCAGGAATCGTTGAAAAACAAGCTAAACTTGAAGGAAACAATATGATAATGATATTAGGACCTAAAAAACAATAACTGAAATTTAAAGAGATAGCTATCATTTTACTATCTCTTTGTTGCATTTATTATAGTTTTCTAAAAGCTCCAGCTTTTCTTTTCTAGATAATTGTTTTATTTCATATTCCCTCTTTTGAGCTGATATTTTATCACTAAATTCCTCAGAATATACTAGATTAACTGGAAGTCTTGCTCTTGTATACTTTGAGCCTTTTCCTTTAGAGTGAACTTCTACTCTTTTAGTTAGATTGTTGGTCCAACCAGTATATAAACTATTATCGGAACATTTTAGGATGTAAACATAACACATAAAAATCACCTAATTAATAGTATATGGTAGAGGACAAAATTAATAAAGTTATATTCTCAAACTATCTGCATCTAACTTATATACTACGTCTTTTCTTTCAACTATTATTTTTATTTTATCTCTTGTTAAAGGATCATTCATAAGTTCATTTACAAGCTCCCGGGTAGGGTTTATAGCTCTTGGATTTCCAACAGTTTTTAGCATTGTAAAATCACCAACAGTATCTCCATAGGCATAACTTTTAGATAAATCTATATTATATTTTTCCACAAAGGATGAGATAGCTCTTTGCTTATTTTCTCTATCCCACATGGGAATTAATTCACCGGTATATTGATTGTTATTGTCCATTAAATAATCTGTTCCAATATAATCATGGAAACCGTGCTTTATAGACATTTCACGGACCAATTCAGCGGGACTTCCAGATATGGTTATAACCTTATGACCATTTGACTTGTGCCAGCAAATCATGTCCCTTGTATAAGTATATACTCTGTCACCTTTTTCTTTTACTACATTTTTAGCGATAAATTCTACCTGAGTTTTATGAAGTCCCTTTATAGCTTCAGTATAAATGTCAGCCATCTTTATTAAATAATCATCATAGTTTCCAATTCTTTTGTCCCATTTCAAATAGTAATTTCGAACCTCATTATACCAACGTTTTGATTCTATTATGTCAGATTTTATAAATTTCTTAAATATTTCTGTAATTAAACCTTCTCTGTATAAGGTTCCATCTATATCAAAAAAAGCAGCAATAGTCTTTGTCATTTGCTAACCTCCTTTTAAGTTTTTTCATTAACAATATTCGGTCATAAAGGTTTTTAATATTCATTATACAATAGTACTAAGAAAAATGCGACGCATTTTTCTTAAGTAACCAGTAACCAGTTGCTAGTAGAGTTAATAAAAACTGGTTACTGGGAATTGGTTACTGGTCACTAAGAATTTTACGCCGTAAAATTCTTATATTACTAATTAATTATATATATTATTATATGAATTATGTAGTATACTAGTAACATAATTATAATGAAGTAAATAAAATATAAAACTAATAAACAGAGGTG
>Ga0074193_1003061_pt1 | contig 13198 bp, 14 predicted proteins | sample EPASupsiteHSE605_FD_64523 | JGI IMG/M metagenome (GOLD analysis project Ga0074193, IMG submission 64523) | Bioremediated contaminated groundwater from EPA Superfund site, New Mexico - Sample HSE6-05 | ecosystem: Environmental > Aquatic > Deep subsurface > Groundwater > Contaminated ... | reverse complement strand
CGGACCCCGTGATGGGGCGCTCGCGCGAGATACAGCGCGTCATCCAGATTCTTTCGCGCCGTACAAAGAACAACCCCGTTCTCATCGGCGAGCCCGGCGTCGGCAAAACTGCCATCGCAGAAGGGCTCGCGCAGATGGTCACCGCAGGCGACGTACCCGAGGACCTTCGCGGAAAACGCATAGTCTCCCTTGACCTCACCGGAATGCTCGCCGGCACAAAATACCGCGGCGATTTCGAGGAGCGTATCAAATCCGCCCTCAAGGAGACGCAGAAGGCCGGAGACATCATTCTTTTCATAGACGAGCTGCACACCATAATCGGCGCGGGCGCCGCCGAAGGCGCAATCGACGCGGCGAATATCATAAAACCCGCGCTCGGCAGAGGCGAAATTCAGGTCATCGGCGCAACTACGCTCGATGAATACCGCAAGCACATCGAAAAGGACGCGGCTCTTGAGCGCAGGTTCCAGCCCGTCATGGTCGACGAGCCCTCCGCCGAGGAGAGCGTCGAGATCATAAAGGGTCTGCGCGACAGGTACGAGGCGCACCATAAGCTCAAAATTACCGACGGCGCTATAAATGCCGCCGTAACGATGTCGAGCCGCTATATCAATGACCGCTATCTGCCCGACAAGGCAATCGATCTCATGGACGAGGCGGCCTCCCGCGTGCGCATGAAGACTTTGACGGCTCCCGACGAGCTCAAAGCCATCGAAAAGCGCATTGACGCTCTGATAACGGAAAAGGAAGCGGCAATCAAGTCTCAGGACTTTGAGGAAGCGGCCAGAATCCGTGACAGGGAAAAGCAGCAGCGAGAGGAGCTGGACTCCGCCCGCAAGAAGTGGGAGGAAAAGCGCGGCGGCACGGTAAGGTGCGTAACCGAGGAGGACATTGCCGAGGTCGTTTCGGGCTGGACGGGCGTTCCCGTCACAAGTCTTACCGAATCGGAGAGTGACAGGCTTCTTAAAATGGAGGAGATACTCCATATACGCGTCATCGGGCAGAACGAGGCGGTTTCGGCTGTCTCCCGCGCGATACGCCGCGGACGCGTAGGTCTGAAAGACCCGAAGCGCCCCGTCGGCAGCTTCCTGTTTCTCGGTCCCACAGGCGTCGGTAAAACCGAACTGTGCAAGGCTCTGGCCGAGGCCGTTTTCGGCGACGAGGATGCCATGATAAGGATAGATATGTCCGAATACATGGAAAAGCACACTGTCTCGAAACTCATCGGTTCACCACCGGGCTACGTAGGCTACGACGAGGGCGGCCAGCTTACCGAGAAGGTCCGCAGAAAGCCCTATTCGGTTATTTTGTTCGACGAAATCGAAAAGGCCCACGAGGATGTTTTCAACATCATGCTCCAGATAATGGACGACGGTCTTCTTACCGACTCGCAGGGCAGAAAGGTCAACTTTAAAAACACCATCATCGTTATGACCTCCAACATCGGTGCTCGGAACATCACTGATAAGCAGAAAACTCTCGGCTTCTCAGGTGCCGAATCCAAGGACAGCGACATCAAGAATGTCGAGGAGATACGTTCTCTGGTCATGAAAGACCTGAAAAGCACCTTCCGTCCCGAATTTCTGAACCGCATCGATGAAATAATCGTCTTCTCCCAGCTCACCCGTGAAGATATAAAGAAAATTGCCGGGAATATGCTCGCAATCGTATCAAAGCGGCTCGAGGACATCGGCATCACTCTTACCGTTTCGGAGGAGGCTCTCGGCAAGCTTGCCGAGGACGGCTTCGATCCCGTCTACGGGGCGCGTCCTCTGCGCCGTACCATTCAGTCCACGATTGAAGACGGCGCTGCTGAGAAATTACTAGACGGCAGCCTAAAAGCCGGAGATAAAGCCGAGGCAGTCCTTGAAAACGGGAAAATCGTGCTGGTCAAGGCAAAATAACAAATTATTCTTTTCAATTTTGTTCAATAGTGTTAAAATACCCCTGTTCGTACTTTCGGGCAGGGGTATAATCCTAGGCTCGGAGGCAAGCACAGATAAAACCCATCGGGGGGAGAAAGATAAATGTCGGAAGATTACAGCTATGAAGATAAGCTCAAGGGGCAGCAAATGACCAAGGAGGAGCGTTACGCTCAAATGATTGACTATATGAACGGCGTTACCGATTTTAACAGCCATAATGGCATAAAGCTCACGGAGCTGCGCGATAATTTTGCCTCGTGCAGAGTGGAGCTTACGCCTGATGTCATAAACGCGCAGGGTATGGCGCACGGCGGCATCGTCTTTTCGATTTGCGACGTTGCCGCGGGCTACGCCGCCGCAAATATTGACCGTCGCTGCGTCACGCAGGCGGCAAATATTTATTTCCTGCGTCCGGCGCAGGGAGCATATCTTGTCGCGAAGGCGGAGCCGATAAAGGTTGGTAAGACGCTTTCGGTAGTCGAGGCCAGAGCCTACGACGACGAGGACCGCCTTGTAGCGGAGGCTACGTTCACGGTGTTCTACACTTGAGAACGGTCTGAAAAAGAGGCAGAGCGGAAAATCCGCTCTGCCTCTTAAATATATAGCCGGCAATGTCACCTGTCGTATTCCTTGAAGCAGCCGAGACAAAGCTTTTTGCCGTTTTTAAGTCTGATTCTGTCCTCGCGGGCCCTTTCTCCGCATTCTTCGCAGACGGCCGACTGAAAAATCCTTGCCTCCTCCGGCATTGCGAACACGGGCTTAGAGAACGAGAACAGCTCCGCCGTCGGCGCGTTGAGGATAAACTGCAGTCTTTCCTCTCTGGACATATCCCTGCCGTCCGCATTGAAATATAGTCTCAGCGACTTTCCGCTGCTGCGGAAATAGAAGCTGAAGGCCATTTTACCCAGGGGCTTATAGATAAGGTTTCCTTTGCCGAAGGTACAGCTCAGAAGGCTTTGAACGGCGTCGACGGCGCAGGTGTCGTTCTCCGTTATGCAGACAAGCTCTTCGTCGATTGACGCTTCAGTCGGAATATGCTCCTCAAGAGCCTGACAAACCTTGAAACCGATTGCAAGTCCCGGGCATTCGTGTCCGTGGAAGTCGGCAGCTTTCTTCCATTTTATCTGATCGTACATAACGTTCACTCTCCTTTGTATATTATAAAAAATCCTTTGGTTACCTTTTTATCCTTGCGACACCGGTTCTTTCCGCGGCCTGCGCGACTGCCTTGGCCACCGCCGGCGCAACGCGCTCGTCAAAGGCGGCGGGAAGTATAAAGTCTGCGGACAGCTCGTTTTCGGAAACAAGTCCGGCAAGCGCCAGAGCTGCAGCAATCTTCATCTCGTCGTTGATTTCCGAAGCGCGGACATCCAGCGCGCCTCTGAAAATGCCCGGAAAGGCCATGACGTTGTTAATTTGGTTTTTGAAGTCGCTCCGTCCGGTTCCGACGACGGCGGCTCCCGCTTTTTCCGCAAGCTCTGGCATAATTTCCGGCGTGGGGTTTGCCATCGGGAACAGAATCGGTTTCGGTGCCATAGAACGCACCATATCCTCCGTTACGGTTCCGGGTGATGAAACTCCGATAAAAACATCCGCGCCCTTCATCGCGTCGGCAAGAGAGCCTTTAGCTCCCGTTTTGTTGGTCATTTCGGCAATCTCCGCTTTAGAATCGTTGAGCCCCTCGCGTCCTTTATATATCGCGCCACTGCGGTCGCACATTATAACGTTCTCAAGCCCCATTTTTATAAGCAGCTTTATAATCGCAACTCCGGCCGCGCCCGCACCGCAGGTCACAACGCGCACGTCACATAGCTTCTTGCCAACGACCTTGAGCGCGTTGAGCGTCGCCGCGAGCGTCACGACTGCAGTGCCGTGCTGATCATCGTGAAAAATCGGAATGTCGCTTATTTCCTTGAGCCTGCGCTCGATTTCAAAACAGCGCGGGGCGGAAATATCCTCAAGGTTCACTCCGCCGAAGCTTCCGAGCAGAAGTGAAACCGCGTGTACGAACTCGTCCACATCCTTCGTACGGACACAGAGCGGAAGAGCGTCCACTCCGCCCAGAGCCTTGAAAAGCACGCACTTGCCCTCCATTACGGGCATCGAGGCTTCGGGACCGATGTCTCCGAGTCCCAGAACCGCCGTTCCGTCCGTTATAACGGCAACAAGGTTATGACGGTTTGTAAGCTCATAGCTTTTTTCGGGGTTATCACGGATAACTTCGCAGGGTCTGGCAACGCCCGGGGTATAGGCAATGCTCAAATCTTCCTTATTTCTTATAGGCATCTTTGCTTTGTAGTCGAGCTTGCCCCCCCATTCGTAGTGCTTTTTCAACGACTGCTCCATATAATCCATGGTGTAAACTCCTTAGAGATAGTATTATCACAATGGATTATATATCAATCTGACGAAATTCTCAAGCTAATAATATCAATTATGCCAAAATGCGGCGCTTCAGCAAATCTCGGTCTCGGGATAGTAATGGGCGAGTATCTCGCGGTAATCAAAACCGTTTCTCGCCATCACATTTGCCCCGTACTGGCTCATGCCGAGCCCATGTCCGTAGCCCGTCACGGTAAAAAGGAACGCGCCGTCTTTGTACTCAAGCGTGAAAGCCGTACTTCTAAGGGCAAAGAGCTTACGCAGCTCCGATCCCGTCAGCACCGCGCCCCCTATTGTCATGGTGCTCACCCTGCCGCTTTCGTCAAGCTCCGTTTCCGTTACCCATGCGGACGGATCCTCCGTGAACGCGGCGTCCGTCTTCAGCAGCAGTACGGTTTCGCGGAAGTTCTCCTTCGAGACCTCGACCGTCGTAACATAATCCGGAACGTCGTTTTCGGTTTCGGGGCTGTTCACGCTGACAAGATAGGGCACATCCCCCCACAGCTCACTGCCGTTCTCGGTCTTTCCGGCGGACGATGAGTGGAAGGACGCGAGTATCGCCTCCCCCGAGTATGTGAGCACCTGCCCGTCGGTTTCCGTGACCGCTTCGCGTATCGCGGAAAAGTTCTCGTCAAACGAGTCCCCCCAATTTCCCCGAAGCTCGGTCTCGTCGGCATAGGCCATGCAGCAGCCCGCCTCCGTGCACATATCCGCCTGCGGATGCTTTGGGTTCGTATGTTCGGTGCAGTAAACAATGTAAGTTCTGGCCGCCACCGCCTGAGCTTTGAGAGCCTCCTCCGAAAAGGTCGCGGGCACTTCTGCGGCCAGCACATAGGGCAGATAGGAGGCCATTGTCACCTCTTTGACTTCCTCCCCGTCGAGTACGGTAAAGGTGATCTCTTCGTCGGGCACTTTTTCATATGCGCTGTAAGAAGCCGTCGGCGAGGGAGAAACGAGCTCCGAAGGGGTCGGAGAAGGCTCGTCCGAAAGGTACTCCCCGCTTACGTTTTCCCTCATGAAAAGGACCGGCATTATTATGGCCGCCATGACCAGCAAAACCGAGGCCCAGAATATGCGTTTCATCATGTCACTTCCCGATTTGTAGTTGACGCTTAAGTAAATGAAGTATAGAATAAGGCAGTCAAATACTTATTCCGCTGTAATTATATTTTGAATGGAAGGGTAATATGCGAAAGAAATCATTAATAATCTGTGGTTTCACGGTTATCATGGGCGTTTTCGGCGCCTTTCTGCGCTGGGTGCAGACCCTCAGCGTTTTTGAGGCCGACACCGGTCTTGCCACCTCTCATTCTCCGTGGAGCTATGCTGTCGTGCTCTTTTCCCTGCTTTTCGCGGTTCTTCTTTATGTCTGGCTCCGCAAGCTGAAAAATGTCAGCTTTGCGTTAAAATATCCCGAAGTCTATTCAAAAACCATTCCCTTTGCCAGCGTCGCCGCCTATGCCGTAGGCGCCCTGATAGCAATCGGCGGTGTTCTGACTCTTATCCGTTCCGTCCAAACCTCCAAGTCCGTCTTCGACCTTATTCTGGGACTTTTCAGTTTCGTATGCGCCGCGGGAATGACGGATTTTCTCCTGTCTCTGGACAAGCCGGTGAAGAAAAACGGCGGGGTCTTCGGCGCGGTCTCAACGGTTTTCTTCCTATGTTTCTGGCTTATTGCTTCATATAAATACAGCGCTTCCGACCCTGTCATATGGCATTTCGCGCTGAGACTACTCGCAATCTCGTCAACGGTTCTGGCTTTGTATTTCATTGCGGGCTTTGTTTTCAACAAACCGAAGCCGCTGGCGTCGCTTTATTTCAGCCTTCTCGGCACTTTCCTGTGCCTTACGGTTCTTGCCGACTCCTATCCCGTCGGCGAACAGTTTTTCACTGTCGGCTTTCTCTTGGCTATGACTCTCCTGTCTTATGCTCAGCTGAGCAGTGCCCGGGAAAAATAAAGCCTTCAAAACAGAACAACCCGTCCGCTTTTTAACGGACGGGTTGTTCTGTTTTTAAACCCCCGCACAGACGAAAGCTGTGCGGGGGTTTCTGAAACTCTTATTTGGATTCTTCCAGCGCTTTTATACATTCCTTGCACACGTTCTTGCCTTTGTAAACGATAATATCCTTTGCGTTGTCACAGAAAATGCAGGCTGGTTGATACTTTCGCAGAATAATGGAATCGTCGTCAACATATATCTCCAACGAGTCCTTTTCTGCGATATCCAAGGTTCGGCGAAGCTCGATTGGCAATACTATACGCCCGAGTTCATCTACTTTTCTTACTATGCCTGTCGATTTCATATTAAAGCCTCCCCATACTCAAAATTTACTGTCAATATACTTTTTGTATATCTTCCGTAATAAATTATATAGAACTTAGACTGGTTGTCAAACATATTTTTGAAAATTTATGAGATATTCACAATTTTTGTTATATCTCACAAGATTGTGAAATCAAAAATGGAGGTGAATATTGTTGCTTTTTAATTACATAATCGTCCTAATGGTAGTATTTTCTATCGTTTTCGGTGCCCTTAACGGCAACCTTACGGCTCTCTCTGCCGCCGCGGTCGCAGGCGCGAAAGACGCCGTCACGCTCAGCCTGTCGCTTTGCGGAATGATTTGCCTCTGGTGCGGAGTAATGGAACTCATGCGCCGCTCGGGGCTCAGCGGGAAGCTCTCGCGCCTTTTGCGCCCAATGCTCGCAAAACTATATCCGACGGCGGCAAAAGACCCGGAAACAATGGACGCTCTCTCCTCCAACGTGTCCGCAAATCTTCTCGGGCTCGGGAACGCGGCAACTCCGGCGGGCATCAAGGCGGCCGTCGGTCTGAAGCGCCTTTCGGGACGCGCCTCCGCCTCCGACGAACTCTGCCTGCTTGTCGTAATGAACTCCGCGTCCATACAGCTTTTGCCTGTAACGGTCGCCTCTCTGCGCGCCTCTTTCGGAGCCTCCGCTCCCTTCGATATCCTTCCGGCGGTCTGGCTTTCGTCTCTTCTTTCCGTGTCTGCAGGCATTTTTGCCGCTAAACTCCTTGCGCGGTTTACACGCCCATGAAGCTTCTGGGCGAACTCGCCGTTCCTATTATAATCGCGTTTGTTATGGTCTATTCTCTGAGACGCGGAACCGACGTTTTTGGGGGTATGACCGAGGGCGCAAAGGACGGGCTGAAAACCGTTATCGGCATTCTTCCCGCTCTTATAACGCTGCTGCCCTGCATATATATGCTTAGGGCGAGCGGGGCCGTGGACGCGCTGTGCAGTCTGCTTTCTCCTATTCTTGCAAGGCTCGGCATACCTGCGGAAACCGTACCTTTAATGCTTCTGCGTCCGCTGAGCGGCTCGGGAGCGCTCGCCGTCGGCAGCGACATTATAAAAAGCAGCGGCGCCGACTCCTTTGCCGGACGCTGCGCCGCCGTAATGCTCGGCTCCACGGAAACTACCTTTTATGTTATTGCGGTCTATTTCGGCGCGGCGGGAATCAAAAACAGCCGCCACGCAATCCCCGCCGCTCTCATCGCAGACCTCACGGGTTTTCTGGCGGCGGCTTTTTTCGTCAGACTTTTCTGGGGATAAAAAGACCTCCCGCCCTTAAGTACTCTGGCCGGAGGTCTTTAAGTTTTACATCTTTTCGGGAGCTGTGACTCCCACGATGCCGAGCGCGTTTGCAATCACTTTTTCCGTGCAATCACAGAGAATAAGCCTTGCGTCCCTGAGCGCCGGCTCCGCTTCCTTGATTCTGCAGCTAGCGTAGAACCTATGGAATCTGGCAGCAAGCTCCGTCACATAACGGTTGATGCGCGAGGGATCGTAATCGCGCGCTGCTAGCCTTATCTCCTCCGTGAACATTGCAAGCTGTTTTATAAGCTCGCGCTCATGCTCGGTGTTCAGAAGCTCGGCGTTGATTTCTCCTTCTTCCGGAACCTTGTACCCCTCCTCCGCCATTGCTGAGATGAGGCTGCATATCCTCGCGTGCGCATACTGAACATAGTACACGGGATTTTCGCTGTCCTGTCGGATTGCCAGGTCAAGGTCAAACTCAAGATGCGTGTCCGGCTTCGCGTTGAAGAAAAATCTGCACGCGTCGACGCCGATCTCGTCTAATAGATCGTTCAGCGTGAGCGCCTTGCCGGTACGCTTGGAAACCTTGACAATCTCATTTCCGCGCACCAGACGAACCATCTGCATGATGAGGAAATCGAGCTTTTTGTTCTGAAGTCCCAGAACGGGAGCTGTCATCGAGGCGGCAAAGCGTATCGCATGACCGTGGTGGTCGGCTCCCCAGACGTCAATTACCCTGTCGAAGCCGCGCTCAATAAATTTGTTGCGATGATAGGCTATATCCACAGCGTAATATGTGTAGAAGCCGTTTGCGCGGCATAGCACCTCATCCTTGTCCGCACCGAATTCGGTGTTGCGGAGCCAGAGAGCGCCGTCCTTTTCATAGGTGCAGCCTGCGTCCTCGAGGAGCCTGACCGTTTCCGCGACATAGCCGCTGTTATGCAGCGTACTCTCCAAAAACCACTCGTCAAAATGTATGCGGTAGCGCTCCAGATGCTTCTTCATAAGCTTAATATTGTAGGGAAGTCCGAACTCTACGAAAATGCGACTGCGCTCGTCGCTGCCCATATCAAGGTATTTTTCGCCGTCCCTGTCATAAATGAGCTGCGCGAGGTTTTTAATATCCTCGCCGTGATAGCCGTTTTCTGGAAATTCGACAGCGTCCTCGCCTTTGATTATCTGTAGATAGCGCGCCTCGATGGACTTTCCGAAAAGATCCACCTGGTTTCCCGCGTCGTTGACATAGAATTCGCGCGAGACCTTGTACCCCGCTCTGTCAAGCACGGAAGCCAGCGCGTCGCCCAGAACTCCTCCGCGGGCGTTGCCGATTGTCATCGGTCCCGTCGGATTTGCCGAAACAAATTCAACCATTACCTTCTCGCCGTGACCCTCGTCCGAGCGGCCGTAGGAGGCACCCTCTCTGCGGACTGTGTCAAGAACCTCGGCATACCATTTGTCGGAAAGCCGGAAGTTCAGAAAGCCGGGGCCGGCGATTTCGGCGCTTTCAAAATAGCTGCCGGCAAGGTCCATATTCCCAATAAGTATCTCCGCAATAGCGCGGGGAGACATTTTCAGCGCCTTTGCCCCCGCCATAGCGTGGTTCGCGGCATAATCGCCGTTCAAAGCGTCCTTGGGTATCTCGACCTTGCCCTCCGGAAAGCCGCCGTCGGGTATGGAACCTTCGGCAACCGCTTTTATATAGGCTCTTTCAAGAAGCCCGTCAATGGAGAGCTTTGCTTCTTCAATCAGATTGGCCATTTATCTCTTCCCTCTGCTCACTTACTCTAATCTTGAACATATTGTGTCCCACGACCGAATGCTGGAAGTCCACAACATAGTCAATCTCCATGTTTCCTCCGTGCTCGTCAAACGACATAGAAATATTAGTCGTATCAACGCCCATAGTCGCGGAGCCAAACGGCGTTTCATAGAGGAAGTTGTGCTTTCTTCCCTTTTCAAAAACCATGCGGCTGTTGAGGCTGCCCTCTCTCGTCATCACGATGCCCATAGGGCCGATCGTAAACGAGGTCTTCGTCCCGTTAAGCCCTGTCAGCTCGCTTTCCATATAAGAAAGCATGCCCTCGCCGTTCTCATAGGCAAAAACGCCGTCCGTCTCGAGTTCTATGATATTGTCTCCGCCCTCAGAGTCGTTTTGAGTCCCTTTGATGGAGATTATAACGTCTTTCATTTTCATTTTGCTGTATTACCTCTCGGATAGCCGATTATTAGCTGAAAATATGCCTGTCTGAGTAAGCCATGTCCGCAGACGCGGACATTATATTATATGTTTCCGTCCTTGTCAAAGGGTTCAATTCCGCAAAGCTGCGGTGACAGATCTCTTCTCAGCATCAGAGCTGCCGTGTGGGCAAAATTTTCGGTCGAGCCAGTCGTAAAGTAATCCGTCCGGGGCGCTCTTTTTTCACAGGCCAGTTCGTTTTCACGGAGGTAGGCACAGAGCTTTCTCGCGGCGGCGGCGCCTGCGCTTATCAGCCGGACATTCATACCCATGTATTCGGTAATGACGTCCGCCAGAAGAGGATAATGTGTGCAGCCCAGAATAACCGTATCGACGCCCGCCTGTTTAAGGGGCGGAAGGTACTCCTCAACGGCCTTTAACACCCTCTCGTCATTTTTATCAAAAATCCCGTCCTCAACCATAGTCGCAAATTTCGGGCAGGCTTTTGCGGTCACCTCAAGCTCCGGCTTCAGCTCATTTATCAGCCGCTGATATGTTCCGGCGGCGACACTCGCTCTCGTTGCCAGAAGCCCAATCTTATTATTCTTCGTCAAACTCACAGCCTCTATGACAGCAGGCTCAACGACTCCGAAAACCGGAACGGGGCTTTCCTCCGCCAGAACTTCCAGCGCATTCGAGGTTGCCGTACCGCAGGCAATGAACACCGCTTTAACATCCTTTGACAATAAAAACCGCATGTCGTTGCGCGACATCCCGATAATTTTCTCTCTGGTCTTTTCCCCATAGGGGAAATTATATGAATCGCTCAGGTAAACTATGTGCTCATCGGGCAGAAGCTTTGAAAGCTCCTCCGCGGCGGTCAGCCCGCCGAGACCCGAATCAAAAATGCCTATGGCTCTGTTATCCATTCCAACGCTCCTAAAGGCTGGAGAGGTAAATCCGAAATCTCTCTGCCCGGAAAATCCGCTCTATATTTTGATGCCGTTTAATAATACCGCAAAACCCTGCTTTTTTCAAGGAAAAGCGGATGCATATTGTTATATAAAATAGCTGGTATTTTATTTATGTTTTTGATATAATTTAGTTTAGACGAAAAACAGAATTCTTTGTGCCTTACAGCCCGAGCATAATATTACCGCGGTGAATATTATATCATAGCGCCGAGCGGCGTTGTGATATATTAACCTGCTCCTGCGTATGCAGACATAGTCGGCGCATACGCGATATTGCTGCCGCCTTGCGGGCTTTGACACGGTCTTATAGGGCGCTCCATTGCCGGCAAAGGCGGTATATCGGCGCTGCTGTTTTTTCAGAAAGGAGGCCGTTATGGATATTCAACTCACAATGAAGGAATTTCGCCACTTACTGGATCTTGTCTACATCGGAAACTGGATCCTTAATTCCACCAGAGGAAACGATCGTTTTGAGGATTATGACCTGCTGCAGGAAAAAATCTTTGCGCTGGCCGCTCAGAACGGTCTTCCCGAGCTTGCACAGACCTATCTCGGACGTATTTTCCCCTCGCGCGCGTATGAAGACGGCGGTATCCATGACGCCATCGCCGACTATGAGGACGCCGTTTTTTTCGATATTTTGGCCGAGGAGCTTGCGAGGCGCGACATGACCGAGGAACACCTTAACCCAAACGATCTGAGCGAGCTTACTGCGAGGATGGACAGCTATATGTCGGAATTTGAGGCAAACGGAATCGAAAACATCAACCTCAGCATCTAGCTTATTTTTAGGCTCCAAGCGGGATCTTCTGTCTGTGTTGATAGATTTTAATATTTGACCTCCTTTTGCGGGATAATAAGCGCGGAAGGAGGTTTTTTGTGCGGAAAATTCCGCGCCTTGAACCGGTATTCCAATTTTTCGCGGCACGGGAGGAAATCATGGATTATTTCAAAATGTCGAAGGAGGAGTATGGGGCTTACGTAAATAAAGTCTCTCCGAATTCGAAAATGCTTCCCAATCTAGTCCGCGCCTTTGCAATCGGCGGAGCAATCTGCTGCATCGGACAGGCTATCCTCGGGCTGTACGCCTCTCTGGGTCTTTCTACGGAGCTTGCGGCAACGGCAACCAGCATCAGCCTCGTCTTTCTTGGCGCTCTTCTCACGGGTCTCGGTGTTTATGACGACATCGCCAAGTACGGCGGAGCGGGAACGCTTGTGCCGATAACGGGCTTCGCAAACGCTGTCGTGTCACCTGCTCTTGAATTCAAGACCGAGGGCTATGTTACGGGGACGGGAGCCAAAATGTTTGTTATCTCGGGTCCTGTAATAGTATTCGGTATTTCAGCCTCCGTCGTTTACGGCATAATTCTCTGGCTCATAGGTCTTGTAAAATAAATTCTGCAAAAAAGGCTCACAGATGTGCATTCTTTTGTCTTTTTGCAATAAAAAACGGTCATTGCTCCGTATCGGGAACAATGACCGTTTTTTAAGCCGTTTTACACAAGCTCGATAATTGCCATCTCGGCTGCGTCTCCGCGGCGAGGTCCCATACGGTAGATACGCGTGTATCCGCCATTACGGTCCGCATACTTTGGCGCGATCTCATCAAAAAGCTTCTTTGCGACATCTTCTCTCGTAATGAAAGAGAGCGCCTGGCGATAATCTGCCAGAGACTTGTTTTTGCCAAGAGTTATCATTTTCTCGGTCAAAGGTCCGATTTCCTTTGCGCGCGTAATTGTCGTTTCCATACGGCCCTTTTTGAGCAGATCGGTAACCTGCTGTCTGAGCATAGCCATGCGAATATCGGTGGTCTTTCCGAGTTTCCTGTTGGTGGACATATCGGTTTCCTCCTTTTTTGAGTGTAAAGGATTTTCGAGGCTCAAGACCCTTTATATGGGTGAGCCGGAACTAATTGCTGTCGTCGCTGGTAAGTGAGAGTCCCATCATGGCCAGTTTGTGCTCAACCTCTTCCAATGACTTGCGTCCGAGATTTCTCACCTTGATCATCTCATCCTGAGTTTTTCCGATGAGGTCTTCGACGGTGTTGATGTTGGCGCGCTTTAAGCAGTTGAAGCTGCGCACAGACAAATCCAGTTCCTCAATGGTCATTTCGAGCACCTTGTCACGCTGCGTCTCAACCTTTTCCTTCACGGTAGACTCGCTGCCTATCGTCTCGG
>Ga0074193_1003060_pt1 | contig 13208 bp, 14 predicted proteins | sample EPASupsiteHSE605_FD_64523 | JGI IMG/M metagenome (GOLD analysis project Ga0074193, IMG submission 64523) | Bioremediated contaminated groundwater from EPA Superfund site, New Mexico - Sample HSE6-05 | ecosystem: Environmental > Aquatic > Deep subsurface > Groundwater > Contaminated ... | reverse complement strand
CTTCTTTACTTCTTTCATACTTGCTAATTTAACCTCTTTTTCCATTTTTTATCTCCTGTTTTCTTTCTATGAAAACAGGAAATTTCTACTTTGTTAAAAGAGGAAATTTTTGCTTTGCTGTAACATAAAAAATACTTAGTCGCCGCCTTCGCATCGCCGAAGAATTTTTTCCACTGTCCTTAATATATTTATTTTACCAAAAACCATAAGTCAGATTTAAAAAATAATTGGCTAAATTAGCCAAATAAGCGAATTATATATTTTTAACGCTGAAATATAATAGTCAGTCTGCTAGATAAAATTGAGGAGATTGTAATATGGGACACTATTGTTTTCATCGTCATATGGATATGGGTGGGGCACATCAGTTTTGCAGGGCAAATGCCATGCCCCTTGCCGGACTTGTTATTATGGGTGCTGCTATGATTGCCCATGCTGTTATGTTTAAAGCCGTTTATCACCTTGCTGTAAAAAAAATGTGTATGAAAAAAGCAAAAATTAAAGAAGTTCATATAGAACATTTAAAAGTTGATAATCTTGAAGTAACTCAAAAGACTTCTCCAGAAAGTTAATTTACAGAAGTTGTTAACTTATATTTTATTAAGCATTGAAGTTTGATGCGACACTTTTTGGCAAAAATTCATCAGTACTTGTAGCTTGCAATGCAACGCAAATAGCGATTATTGATAAAAAGCAAACGTAGCCGGTTACACCGCTCCATCCAAAATAGTTCAGGAATAAACCGCCTGATAATCCGATCAGACTCGAACCTGCGTAATAAAATAATAAGTAAAATGATGAAGCCTGTGCTCTGTGTTTATGTGGGGCTAAAAGCCCAATCCATCCACTGGCGACAGCATGTCCTGCAAAGAAACCAAAGGCAACTAATGTAAGTCCAAGTATTTTAATAATTAATAATTTATGTAATGTAAGCAACGTACCGGCAAACAATATAATAAAAGCTAAACTAATAATGTTTTGACGAGGATATCTGTCTGCAAGTTTTCCAAACCAGACAGAACTGCCTGTACCTACTAGGTTTACAACAAATAAAAATCCAAATATAGTTTGGCTTAAATTATAAGGAGGTTTTGTTAATGGAAATCCTATATAATTTAATATTGTTACATAAGTGCCCATTAGTAAAAACCCTAAAGCATAAACACTTACAAGGTTTTTATCCCTAAAACATCCTAATACATTTAATTGCCAGTATTTTAGAGAGAATGAGACCCTGTGGGTGTTTTTTGATTCAGGTAAGTAAATCCAGAACCATAAACTGCCAATTAAACTAATTACACCTAAAATAAGCAGTGCTGTGTGCCATGAAGAAAGATCTGTCATTGCACCGACAACAACACGTCCTGTAAAACCTCCTATAGCAGTCCCTGCAACGTAAGCTCCGATTACCTGCCCAATGTTTGCCGGTGAAAATTCTTCATTTAAGTATGCTATGGCTGTAGAAGGAAAACCCGCAATACTGATGCCTTCTAAAAATCTTATAAACAGAAAAACATAAAAATTATGACCAAAAGCTGACAAAATTGCAAGCAAGGAGGTTGATACAAGAGATAAACCCATTGTTTTTTTTCTTCCCCAGCTATTTGATAATATTGCGACAAAAAGCAAGCCAAAACCTAGAGCAATTGTGGTTAAACATACAGAAGAGCTTGCAAGTGAAGGTGAAACATGATATTCATCTGCAAAAAGACTAATTAACGGTTGAGGACTATACATTATTGCAAAGGAAACAATGCTGCCTATTATCATGCTTATCATTATTAGTTTGTGTTCACGACTTCCAATTTTAATTTGATTCATAGTTTTTTCTTTTGACCTTAATAAGTTTTTGACAAATGTTAATATACGTCGACATGATTTAAACGTCTAATGCATTATTTACATAATTATTATGATGTTTGTGTAATAATAAAATTAGAGACTGCATAACAAGAAAAATTTGTTTTTCTTATATCACTCCCAAAATAAATTTCGGATTTTAAAGTAAAATCGGATGTGGAAAGCGGAAGTAAAGCAAGCCACAGCGGAAGCGATGGGCTTTCGATTTGGCTTGTGTAATTCGTTCTGGTATATTTTTCACCAGTCTCAATTAGGGGTAATAAAAATGGAATGGCAACAGTTAAAATATTTTCAGACAGTGGCTAATTTACAACATATAAGCCATGCCGCAGAAGTTCTTTCTATTTCACAGCCGGCTTTAAGCAGATCTATTGCAAGACTTGAGAATGAGCTTGGCGTTCAGCTTTTTGAACGCCAGAATCGTTCAATAGCATTGAATAAATATGGACAGCTTTTTTTAAAACGAGTAAACAATATGATACAGGAGTATGAAACAGGACAACAGGAAATTCGTGATTTACTAAGTCCTGAATACGGGGAAATCTCGTTAGGATTCTTTCATACTCATGGCACACATATTATTCCTGATTTGATAGGAACTTTCAGGCTTAAATATCCGAATGTCAAATTTCAGTTAAATCAGCACAGTTCGCAGGTATTGGTTGAACAGCTAGAATCAGGAGAAATTGACTTATGTTTAACTACGTACAGGGAAACAAAGCTACCTGTTAAGTGGATTGACCTCTGGAATGAAGAATTGTTTGTCATGGTCCCTGTTGGACACCATCTATCAAGGTATAAAAGTATAACACTTGATAAAATAGCAAATGAGTCTTTAATTTCCTTTAAGGAGGGTTACGGACTCAGATTAATTGCAGATCAACTGTGTAAAGAGGCAGGATTTTCTCCCAAAATTCTGTTTGAAGGAGAAGAAGTATCAACTATTGCTGGCCTTATTGCAGCAGGACTTGGCGTTGCGCTCATACCTGATTCTGATGGACTGGATTTAAATAAAGTAGCACAAATTCGTGTAAAATGGCCAAAATGCCAGCGTACAATTAAAATGGCATGGGTTGAAGGCAGATACCTGTCACCAGCGGTTAAAAAATTCAGAAAATTTGTCCTGAATTATTTTAACGTCAATTTTTAATCTACAAAAGAACAGTTTATATTTAATTCTTTAAGAACATGATCTGTTGCAAAGGATTTATTTAGAGGATAGAAATGAATGCCCGAAACATTGTTTCCCAAAAGTTCCTTACATTGATTAATTGCGTATTCTATACCCAGTTCTTTAACTGCATCAGGATAATTTTCAAATTTTTTTAGTGAATTTGTAAGGTCTAAAGGAATTTTTGTCCCTGACATAGCAACCATACGTTCTACCTGTGAAATATTTGTAATAGGTAAAATTCCGGGTACAATAGGAACACTTATTCCAGCTTTTCTTGCTCTTTCTACATATTCAAAATAGTAGCGATTATCAAAAAATACCTGAGTAATAACTGCATCTGCGCCACTGTCAACTTTTCTCTTCAAATTTATTAAATCATCATGTGCAGATTTAGCTTCAGGATGGACTTCAGGATATCCTGCTACTGCTATACTCAGATTTGTGTGAGCTTTAATAAATTCTACAAGTTCGTTTGCATAGCCAAAACCGTCCTTTGGTTTTACAAAGTGATCTTGTCCTTTCGGCGGATCACCTCTTAAAGCAAGAATATTTTCAATGCCTGCACCTTCAACTTCTTTTATATATTCAAGAATTTCAGCTTTTGATGCTCCTACACAGGTAAAATGTGGTGTAGGCTGCAATCCAAGTTCTTTTTTTATTTTTACAACCAGTTCAAGGGTTTTATCTCTTGTGCTTCCGCCGGCTCCGTATGTAACAGAAATAAAAGCCGGCTTATATTTAGAGAGAATTTTTAATTCGCCAAATAATGTATCGATTTTATCATTATAATTTTGAGCATCAGTTTTTGGAGGAAAGACTTCAAATGAAATAACAGGTTTGTCAGTGTTATATATTTCTTTTAATTTCATATATATTTCTTTCTAATCTTGTAATAAGCATAAAGCATATTATTAAAATAATAATCAAATTTTGCAGTTTCTTCAATTTATATCAAAGTATGTAAAATATCAAATAGTCATGATGCTAGATTTTGCATATATTTATAATATAAAAGTCAAAAATCAATAATTCATAGCCCCTTCTTTAAGTACTTTTGCTGCGCATCCAGAACTTTCAAACCAAGTATTACCATTTATATTACAATTACCATCATGAATGGTACCTACAGGGTATATTCCTGTTTTTGATATCCAAAAAATGAAGTAATCTCTACCCATCTGATTTGGATTTGCTGGTCCATTGATATCAATACTTAACCATCCACATATAGAATGATATAACGGACTGTTATCGTCAGCAGTACCAGCATAATCTGTACAGCTTGAGTTATAAATATAAATCATCACCATCGTACCGTCTGCTAAAACAGCTTTTCCATATTTACCATTCCATGATGTTTCTAAATTTGCAGAAGATGTACCACTTCCAAGATATTTAAGAGGATATGTATACCAACAACCCAAGTCGTTACCACAGTTTTTAACTACATTAAGCTTAGTAGCAAAATCATTCATTGCATTTGCAGAAGCGGTAGTATCACAGAAAGAACCAGAACAGTTAAAATTCGGATTGTTTAAAATTGAACCACCTGAATCAAGAGCTATTAATTTAAAAGCCTGCTGAAGTACAGCGGATTCTTTTTTTAACTTCGTTACATATTCAGCTTTTTGCGTATCATTAATTAAAGCAGGAATAACAAGAGAAGCAACAATACCAATTATTACAAGAGTTATTAGTACTTCTGCCAGCGTAAATGCTATTATTTTTTGTATTTCAGGATATATTTTTCTCAATTATATTTCCTCGATATTTGTAAAATAAGCCATATCAGTAATTCATAGCACCTTCAGAAAGAACTTTTTCAGTACATCCATAGCTAGACGATTCAGTATGACTATCTATAACACATTGATAGCCATCTTTGTACGTTCCTAACGGATATATTCCGGTTTTTGTTATCCAAAAAATAAAAATATCTCTTCCCAATTTATTTGGTTGTGATGTTCCATTAATATCTATCCATAGGCTTCCGCATATAGCATAATATAATGGGCTCCCAACGGGTGTGGAACTTTTATTTGTGTTACAGCTTGTATTATATATTCTGATCTTCATCATTGTACCATCGGCTAAAATCGCCTTGCCATTCCGGTTAACATAATATGTATCAAAATCATCAATATCATTACCGCTTCCAAGAAATTTAACAGGATAATTATGTAAACATCCTGTACTAATTCCACAATTTTTAATCACATTAAGTTTAGCAGCAAATTCATTCATTGCGTTTGCAGAAGCGGTATTATCACAGAAAGAACCGGAACAGTTAAAATTCGGATTGTTTAAAATTGAACCGCCTGAATCAAGAGCTATTAATTTAAAAGTCTGTTGAAGAACAGCGGATTCTTTTTTTAACTTCGTTACATATTCAGCTTTTTGCGTATCATTAATTAAAGCAGGAATAACCAGTGATGCAACAATACTAACAACTAGAAGAGTTATCAGTATTTCTGCAAGAGTAAATGCTTTCATTTTATCATTAGAAACTCTTATTATAAAAATATAAAACAATATTAATTGTAATTACTTTTTAAAATACTAGCAAATGTAAAATAAAATAATTTTAAAAAATTATTTTATTTTTGAAAATCAGAAAATATATTTTGAAAGTAAAAAAATGTAAACATAAATTAATACCGCTAAAATGTTTTAAACAGTGGTTAACAGTTATTTTTATATATCAGTTCCAGAATTTTTTTATAAACTAGCTATTGTTTTTCAAAAAATAGGTGTATCATACGTAATATATGCATATATCATACAAAAGTTGTAGATTTAACATATTAATTAACTGATATTGTATCTATTATTTAATGGGTATTGTATAATTATCATGAATAAAAAATAGCTGTCTGATAGTATAGAGTTGAGAGATATATGTAGTGTTTAAATTATTTCAAAAAACGAAAAAGCCTGAAATTGGCCTTTCAATTTCTCCTGACGGGATCAGGGCTGTTTTACTTGGAAAAGAAAAAAGTTATTATTTAAAATGTTATGCTTTTCAGCCATTTCCTATTATTCCAATTGAAAATGGTCTGATTACTGATTCTGACATATTTGTTAGTACTTTAAAAAAACTGGTAGACAATGCAAAATTTGATACAAATATTGTTAATATAGATGTTCCAAGTAATGTAGTATTCATAAAAACTATTACTTTACCGGATTTACCATTGAATGAACTTAAGGTTATAGTTCCTCAGGAAGCATCAAAACATATACCTTTTGCATTAAATGAGATAAATATTGATTTTGAAATTATTGAAAATTCAAAAAGAGTAGAAGATTCTGTTAAAAAGGTTGATATAATTCTGGTTGCCATTACAAAAAATCTTGCAAAATTATACACAGAGCTAGTAAACAGCGCAGGATTTATTGTAAACAGCATAGATATAACTCCTTTTGCTACTATAAGGACACTTGCTAACGCAGGATATATTAGCAATACTGACTCTTTATTTATTTCTATCTATATTGGATATGAAAATACTGATATCAATATAATTTATAAAGGCATGCCTGTTTTCTCAAACAGTACACCTTTAGGGAAAAAAAATATAATTGATTTGCTATGTGGTAATCTTGGAATAAATGTTGCATCTGCTGAAAAAATGCTTACTGAATTAGCCCTTGTAGTACCGGGTGTTAATATAGAGCAATCTGATGTTCAGTTAAGTAAGGCTGCTACTGTCATTAGACCTATTTATAGTAATATTTCTGCAGAAATTCAAAAAACAATGGAATTTTATAATTCTAAAAATGGTGGAAATAAAACTTTTAAAAAGATAATTTTAAGCGGTAATGGTGTATGCGTTCAGAATATTGATAAATATTTTACTAATAAACTCAAAATTGAAACAGTACACTGTAATTCATTAAGTAATATTAGTCATGCTCTCGAATTAAGCCAAAATTTATTGTATCCAGTTAATGTTCCTGCCCTATCATCAAGTTTGGGTCTAGCTCTGAAAGGATTTGAGAATTGAAAACTATAAATATCAATTTAATTGACGATACAATTAAAGAGAGTAATAAAAGTAGAATTGAAGTACTTTCAGATAATGATGATATTGATCCAAGGGTCAAACTTGCATCAATAATTACTATTGCATCTGTATGTATTGTATTTGTTATTAGCTTTGGAGTCTGGTCAATATCATCCATAATGCTTAAAAAAACTGACAAAGAATTGGCAAATTTGAAGGTAGAACATGAAAAAGCTTCAGTAGAACTTTCCAGATTAATGAGTAATCATAAAAGTCTTGAAAAACAAAACAAAATTCTTAATTTAAAACTTGGCGTGCAAAAAACTATAAAATCTTCAGTTTTACCATGGCACAGGATTCTGCTGGATGTTTCAAGAGCAGTTCCAAAAAATGTTAAAATCAGTGAAATATCAGAAGCTCAGGAAAATCAAAATGATGATCAAAATAGTATGATTACAATAAAAGGAGAAGTTTCATCAAACAGAACGAAAAATGATTCATTAAAATTAATATCATTCTTAATTTTAAATATTAATAACAATGCACAACCTAATTCAACATTGGAAAAAGCAAAAATTAAAAAAATAGATTTTGATGATAATTCGAATACTTATAACTTTGAAATTGCTTCAGCACTTAAAGTTAATGATAATGAGAAAAATACAATAGGCGGGAAATAGGATAAATTTATGGATAAAACAAAAAAAATACTTTTATTAAGCATAGCACCAGTGTTTTTAACCTTAATATTTATTCTTTATATTGTTGCTCCAACAGTACAAAAACTTAATGAAGTAAACGATAAATTAAAACAGGAAAAAACATCTTACAACGAAGTTAAAAGCGAATTAGACAAATATGTTAATGATAAAAGTTTGTTTAAAAGTACTCAGGATTTGCAAAGAAAACTTGGTAATTTTGATATAGAAATTCCTCCTGATGATGATGTTTCTATTTTATTAATAGACCTTGGCAAGTTTGCAGAATCTTTAAATGTCAGAATTACAAGTTTAGATTCAAGACCTGAGTCAGCAAAAGAGATTGTCAATCCCAATAAAAAACAAACAGGATTAACTACCTCAACCGCAAATCAAACCGGAAGTTCTCCTCTGTACTCAATACCACTTGATATATCGGCAGTAGGCTACTATAATAATATTTTAAATTTTATAAATATACTTGAAAAGTATGAAAGAGTTATATTAATTAATAATTTAAGCGTTGAAAATTATAAAGAAGACAAAGATACTACAAATCCGAGAGTTCAGATGACGATTAATTGTGAAATATTCAAGTTTATCCCTCAAACTAGCGAACAAAAAACTACCAATCAAACTGATTCTAACAAAGCCTAACTAAAGAAGAAGGAATATTTTAATGGATCAAGATAATTCATATATTGAAGACAATGCATATAACGAAAACATTGATAACGAAAATGTTGGAGAAGAAAATATTGACAGTGAATTAAGAAATGAATGGCTTAAAAAAGTTCTTGTAGTGCTTATAACCATTCTTGTTCTGGGAGGAACATATTACTATACAATTGTATCTAACAAGAATAAAGATATTATGGCACAAAAAGCAGCAATTTTAAAAGATTTACAAATAGTAAAAACCTCTGAAAAAAAAGATTCTAAAGATACTGTTCCTGTTAATAATGCTATAAACCAGGACAAGAAAATGGTTAAGCAAGAAACTGTTCCCCAAGATTCAGGACAGGCTTTAATTAAATCTAATGTAATAAGGCCGTCAAATAAAGCTTTTGTTGCAAAAGAGGCACTTCTTGCAGCAGGAAAAATTAATCCTTTTTCAAGTAATGCGACAAGACCTATATTATCGGGAAAAGATTTCCTTCCGAAATATATTGGTAAAAATCCGCTTCCCAATTTACCGTCACTTAAAGGTATACCAAATATAGGTTCATTACCTGATCTGGGTGTTCCAAATTTAACGGATGGTAAAGCACCACAAATAGCTCCGCAATTTTATCCTGAAGTTAAAGGTTTTATTGGAAATAAAGCGATCATAAGCATAAATGGTATTAGTGAATCATTAAAAGCTAACGAATCTTTTCAGGATATAAAGGTTTTAAAAGTTAATCCAAATGCTATGACAGTCAAATATGTTCAGAATAAACAGGTTATTACCAGAAATATTAAGAGTCTAGATTAAAATGAAAAGAAAATTATAGATAAAGAGGTATTTATGAAGCTTAAAAGTATTGTCCATTATTTTTTGTTCTCTGCTCTCATAATTTCATTTATGTCAGCCCAGGTTATAGCAGATCCTTCTAATAATGCGATAAAATCAACACAAGTTGACAAGGCCAGCCTTTTAAAACAGCAATTAAGACAAAACAAATTTTCTCTGGAAGGTTTTGATAGCAAATCCATAAAGTTGGAAGCTGATTTTAATGCTTTTTCCGCAACAGCTAAAATCAACCTTATTTTAAGAGATATAGATGTGGCTTCTGTACTCAGGCTTATTGCAAAAGAAGGACACAAAAACATAATAATTGATGATAGTGTAAAAGGAACGGTAAATGCAGATTTAAAAATGGTTTCCCTTAATGAAGCAATGCAAACTATTTTGACAAGTCAGGAATTAGAAGCAAGAGTTCATGGAAATACGATATTTGTCGCTTCAAGACCTGCAATGGCAAGAAAAGGGCTAAACAGAAGATATATCAAAGCTTTTAAACTTAATAATGCAAATTCTGTCGAGGTTGCCAGCATCCTTGAAGCAAGTATATTCAATAAAGGATATTCAGTATCGGGCGCAACTGACAGTGCTTCTGCAGGTAGCCAGCAGCCTAGTATGCAGGCGGTAGAATCTCCTAACCAATCAGGTCAACCATCCTCTCCGCAGACTAATCCTACTTCTCAAGAAACATCAACAGGACAAAGTACACTTGTAGGATCAAAAACGATTAAGGGAAAAGTAGAAACACTTTCTGCAGGTTCGGATTTTAATGATGCAAGCAGTCCTGCAAGTGAAATTAAATTACAAAAAGTATCTGCAGCCTCTCAGGATATAATTGTAAGTAATAATGACAATGGTCCTATTGTAATTCCAGATACCAGAACAAATTCTGTTTTAGTCGCTGGACAGGAAGAAGATATTCTTCTTGCAGGAGAAACTATTAAATATCTTGATAAACCCCTTCAGCAGGTTTCTATACAAGTTTCTCTTATTGAACTTCAAAAAATTGATTCTGATGATCTCGGCTTATCTTTATCAAGCCAGTCTGGCAAATATGGAGCAGGGTTTAATACTTTAAGTAGTATGAGTGGATTTGCAACTAATGCAGACCAGTCAGGGATTTCGTACAATTCAATTCAAAATATTCACGATAATATACAGATAAGGCTTAATGCTCTTATTAAAAAAGAGAAAGCTAAATTATTAGCAAATCCTACAATTCTTGCGTTAGACGGTAGCGAATCATTTATAAAAGTAACTGACAGAATCATAAGCAGTGTTGAAACTACAAGTAACCAGGGGGTTGTTACTTACAATACTACATTGGAAGATATTGGTATTGTATTAAACATTCTTCCAAAAGTTTCTGATAACGGTTATATAACTATGAGGATAAGGCCATCGGTAACTACTCCTTTACCGGAAATACAAGTTGGATCGGATACCAATGGTGCATTTATAACACCTGTTTCTACAAGAGAAGTAATACTTCAGGATGTAAGAGTAAAAGCAGGAGAAACATTATCTATTGCAGGATTAATAAAAGATACTGACACAGATGAAATTAGCAAATTACCTTATGCTAGCAGTCTACCTATATTTGGTCCTTTATTCCAGAATAAAACCAGAACGCACAAGAAAACAGAGATAATAATCCTTATTACTCCTAAAATAATAAGTGATGAAGCTAGTAATAATAATTTGTAAATCAATAAATGGTTTTACAGAGTAATATATTTAAAAGGCTGTCCTAAAAATTAAAGGACAGCCTTTTAATTTATATCAGTTTTTAAAAAATTTCTTTATTGTATTGAACATACATAAATTTTTATAAGATAATATTACTTGAATTGAAAAAATATTAGGAGGGTTTATTAATGCCTGAACTGGTAAAATCTATGATCAGGGATATTCCTGATTTTCCAAAGCCTGGAGTTGTTTTCAAAGATATTACTACTGCGATTAAGGATCCTGAAACATTCAGACGAATAACCGATTATTTTACCGATAAATTTAAAAATGCAGGAATAGACTATGTTGCAGCTATTGAATCCAGAGGGTTTATATTTGGGGCACCTCTAGCATACAATCTCGGGGCAGGACTTGTAATTATAAGAAAGCCGGGGAAATTACCGGGAAAAGTTGAACAGGTTTCTTATGAACTTGAATATGGTACGGATAAAGTTGAAATTCATAGTGATGCCATAGAACCTGGTAAAAAGGTCCTTCTTATTGATGATCTCCTTGCTACAGGCGGAACCGCTACAGCAGCATATGAACTTATTAAAAAAGTAGGCGGCAATCCAATAGCAATAGCTTTTGTTATTGAGCTTGCATTTCTTGAAGGAAGAAACAGACTTCCTCAGGATATAGAAGTTGTTTCGATGGTAGAATACTAAAATCGTTTAATTGGTGAAAAAGTGAAAAACAGAGGACAGAGTTTAATAGAATTTGCTGTTGTAGTACCTCTTTTAATTGCTTTAATATTTTGTATTATAGAGTTTTCAATGTATTGGAGAGCTGTAAATACTGTTCAGGAGATTGCTCAAAATGCATCAACAAAAATGTCTTCAATATTTGTGCCTGAAAATTCGACATCCAATCCTGCTGTAGATAAAGCTGTTTTGCTAATAGCAGATGAATCTGGAAATCTTGGCGAAAATATTAACTTTGAAGATAAAAGCACTCCTTCTGAATTAGCCTCAAGGCCTTTTGCTGTTTATACGTATGAAAGTCAGGAAAAAAGAAATACAGCTAAAGGCATAAAACCTGTAATGACAGTAACAATTAACTATAAAAATCCTTCTAAAAACGGGATAATTATGCAATTAAGTTATCAATACAGGACTATTCTTGTTGGAGCAGAAATTCCTCTTATTGGAAATAAATCAGTTATTATTATTCCAAGAGATATTGAGATAGTAAGTAAAAAAACACAACAATGCAGTAACTATTAGCAGGTTGATTTTATGAATGAATGGGAAAAAATTTTTGGCATACCTTACCCAAAGTGCAAAATGACCGGACAATGCTGTAAATGTGTTTTCCCTTCAATTCCTGGAGTTGAATTACTTAAAAAAGCTTCTGAAAATAACGAATTTGCCAGAGATTTTTTCTCAGTTTTTGTACCTTTCAACAATATAGAAGAAACTAAAAAAGAAAATCCTGTCTGGGTAGAAAGATGTTTTGAAGTTGTAAAAAAACCAGACAGTGAGTTTGCTGAAAATGATCTTTATTTTTATCATTGCAGATATATATCTAAAGATAATAAATGTCTCATATGGGAGGATCGACCACAATTTTGTAGAGATTATCCAGGGACCCCGTTTATCTTAATGGCACCGGGATGCGCATACGAAGAATGGGCGCAAAAATGCAGGAAAAAGTATCAGGATTTAAAAATTGAGCTTGAAAGTTTAAGACAGCAGAAACAAGAACTTGAAAACTTAAAATATCAGGAAAAAGCTATAGATTTACTAGCAAGACTACAAAAGATAGATAATAAAGGCTACAAGTTTATGTTGTTGCTGCCTTCAATAAGTCTGGTTTCTCCAGGTAAATCCTGGATCAGGTTGTATTAGTTTTTCATTACCTGTATACATGACTTGATATTTTCTTTTAGTTATATAATAATTACTTTTAAGCAAAGTAGTAATGTAAAAAAGGGATAAAATTCTTGTTTTTATAGTTACTTTCAAATATAAAGCCAATAAAAAATTTAATAAAGTGGCATAGTAGCTCAGTTGGTAGAGCACGTGGCTCATACCCGCGCGGTCACTGGTTCGAGTCCAGTCTATGCCATTTCTTTTTGGGAATTTTTAATTTTAATTTTTACGAGATTTTGACGACTTATACCAATTAGCAATCAATATATAACTTTCTGAGCTTTATCCATTGCATCAATTATCCAATGCCAGCCAGTTATAGATTCTACAATTTGAGGATTGTTTTCGTAAAACAAT
>Ga0074193_1003057_pt1 | contig 13219 bp, 9 predicted proteins | sample EPASupsiteHSE605_FD_64523 | JGI IMG/M metagenome (GOLD analysis project Ga0074193, IMG submission 64523) | Bioremediated contaminated groundwater from EPA Superfund site, New Mexico - Sample HSE6-05 | ecosystem: Environmental > Aquatic > Deep subsurface > Groundwater > Contaminated ... | reverse complement strand
ATAATTACCTTTTTACTAACTGCTTTTATTCTAGTGATATTTAATTTTGGTTTTGCGGAAATGAAGTAGTGTTTTACTGAACACGCCTATCTATAAGAAAGTAATAACACTAGTTGATGACCTACGTAAAAAATCCCTCACAACTGGTATAAGCCAGATGAAGGAGGGATTTAAATGTTTAATTGTCTTACTGTGTTGTCAGCGGGTTTCATTTTGGGGTCGTCCTTCCAATGTCTGTTTGTGAGCTGTACTTCCAGCAACACATACTAGAGATATGCATGGGTGGCTCGCAGATTGACACAGTGGCTCTGTTAGAGTAACAGGGTGGCTCTCAAACATTAACTCAGTGGCTCAATTGGCATTAACTTATTCATTGGCAGGGGTAATCATATTTAGCAAAAAAGAAACAGGAAGAGCAGGCCAAATTAGTCTAGCGGTTCTATCTTGATTTTTAAAAAGGAGAACAGGTATGAATTCGCACCTGTTCTTTTGTTAGCTGTAGTTCTAGTTCTAATGACCCATGAAATATACCCAATACAAAACCAATACCTTCCGATTTCCATTACCAGGCGGTTTGGTTATATTTATGCTTTTTCAAATCAACCCGAAGCCCACTACTAATAGTCTGATAACTTTCCCACCTGATATGAATATTTGTATCTTATTGCTTTTATTTGCTCTACTTTTTTAGGTCGCAAGGGACAACGCAAGGGACAGTTTACATAACAAAAGCCCCCGCATACCCGCGAAGGCCTGATTTTACTGGTGACCCGCCGGGGAATCGAACCCCGAACCTACTGATTAAGAGTCAGTTGCTCTGCCAGTTGAGCTAGCGAGTCTTATGGCTGGGGCGCTAGGACTCGAACCTAGGAATACCGGAGTCAGAGTCCGGTGCCTTACCAGCTTGGCTACGCCCCAATTTCAATATAGATATTATTTTGCTACGCAACAAATATATTCTATATCAAACAATAGCATAAGTCAAATACTAACCAATAGTCAGAATTTCAAAAACGTTGACTTCCGTATCAAAATATAATAGTTTCCGATGTAGAAGTTCGCCAACACCAGTCAAAAGTTTGATTACCTCTTGCGTCTGAATGGCAGCTGTCAAGGCGGGCGTAGTAGCCGGATTGCCTAATCCTGTCTCAATGCCTTTATCCGCACCGGTGCTACAATTTTTTTCTAACCACTGATCTCCGGGTAACAAAGTAGTAACTTGACCGGTAAATCCTGCTATAGCGCCATGGACTAAAGGTATACCCAGCTCTTGCGTCGTTTTGCTCAATATCAGGCGGCTGCTGAAGTTATCTAAAGCATCAACCACCACATCCATCCCAGCCAGCAATTCCGCTGCATTTTCCGTTTCCAGCATCTTAGGCACCGCTTCGGCGGACACGTCAGAATTGACATCAGCAACACGATGGGTAGCGGCAATCGCTTTATTCATCCCTAAATTTCGCTCTGTTGACAGTAACTGCCGGTTAAGATTGTGGGCGGCGAAAACATCACCATCGATAATGCGGAGATACCCTACGCCCTGCCGGGTCAATAGTTCAATGATACCTCCGCCCAAGCCTCCGGCACCAACTACCGCCACTTTGGCATTTAAAAGACGTAGCTGTCCGCTAATCCCGATGGTACCAAGATTCCTTAGATATCTTTCCGGCATTTTTCCAGTCTCCAGCATTTGCAAAGTCTCATGCCTGCCCATCTAGCCGCCCCCTACCGGAGGAAACATGCCTACTCTATCGCCTTCATGCAGAACATGGTCCATTTCCACACTTGCGCCGTTTACCATATACAGTTTAATCTCGGCTGGGTCTATCTGGATTGCGCTAACCAACTCACCTATCGTGCTGCCATCCGGCATTTGCACAGGAAACACCCCTGAGGTTGCAGTGGCAGGAGCACTCTGCCTCAATGTTGCATATAAACGTACTTCTATTAACATAAAAACCCTCCTTTAATGAATGGTTTAATTCCCAACGGCAATTAATTTTCCAGCTTCACTTAAATCGTAACCACCCAAGGTTTCTACCTCTCGCCTGAATTCGTCTGACTGCAGAATACTCATAATTTGAGTGAGGAATGCATCATTGGCGGAAAAATTTAATAATAAATCATATTGCTCCTGGGCTATGGGTATAAATTCCAGTCCTAACGCCATCGCCGCTGCCTGAACTCCCAATCCGGCATCAGCCGCTCCCGCAGTCACAGATGCTGCTACTGCCATATGCGTACCTACCTCTTTTTCATAGCCGATTATTTGATCAAAACTTATAGCTAATTTGTCTAGTTCATAATCCAGCAGCATACGCGTACCCGAACCACGCTGCCTATTTATAAAGGTAGTGTCAGGCCTGGCTAAATCAGCTAAACCTGTGATGCACTTAGGATTACCAGGCATCACCATCAGTCCTTGCTGGCGCATGGCCAAATGGACCAGTTGCCAACTGCGATCTGGTAAAAATTTTTCGGCAAAAGCAACGTTGTACAGACCCGTTTTAGGATCAAGCAAATGCACACCAGCGATATGCGCCTCATTATTGCGTATGGCCATAATCCCCCCCATGCTGCCGACATTGGCACATGATAGGGAAATACTTTCCAGGCGGCGGCTTAAAAAAATACCTAGCAATTCAAGCGCTAAGTCATGACTGCCGACTGCCAAGATCGTATCTGCGGGCCGGGATTTACGCAGCAGCCTAACCGGCACTGTCGCTCCTGCATTGATACCGGAACTGGCGTGACCTATACTAACAATGCCCTGCGCTTTAGTCAGTGATGAAATTAATCCTGCGCCCCGGCTTAATGGTGCCGCCACCATTTTACCCTGGACACTGCCAACAGATACCCGGAGGTATTCCTCTACCCCGATATTAGATGGCACTTGTTTGACTAATGCCGCTTCCACTTTCGGCTCTTCCGGGCGTAACAGCTTCTGCCTTGCAAATACTATATCCCGGGCAAACAGCTCGGCTGTCAACATCGCCGATACCGGATATCCCGGCAATCCAATTACCGGTTTGCCTTGGCAAATTGCCAAAATTACCGGTTTGCCCGGTTTTATAGCCACGCCATGCACGAGAACTTCCCCTAAATCAGCCAGAACATCGGCGGTATAATCATCTGTTCCCGCAGATGTGCCTGCATTAACAATAACCATATCATTCTCTTGCAGACTGTCTAATATCGCTTCTTTGATTGCCTGTCTGATATCTTTTACAATACCCAGGCGGACTGGCTCGCCACCCCACTCTGCGATCGCCGCAGCCAGCATATACGAATTAACATCTAAAATGGTGCCTGGTCTAAGCTCCCCACGGGTAGCAACAATTTCATCTCCGGTTGGTATAACGGCTACTTTTGGTTTTCTCACTACTGCGATATCTTCCAAACCCGCAGCCAACAGTGCGGCGATATCCACCGGTGTAATTATATGATGTTCGGGTATGACCAATTCATTGACAACGATATCTTCGCCGATAATACGTACATGCTGCCACGGTGCCACAGCGGCAATGATTTCTGCCTTGCCATTGGCTATGTGTACATCCTCAATCATCACAACAGCATTGGTACCGAGCGGCATCAGGTCCCCGGTATCTACGATACAGCAGCAGCCGGAAGTAACGGGCGTACCCAGCGGAACCAAAATAAGCGTCTTTGGTTCTGTCTCCTGGGCTCCGAAGGTGTCTTGCGCGCAAACGGCAATACCATCCATCGCTGAACCATTATAATGAGGTACAGATTGTTTAGCATAAACAGAACAGGCTGTTACCCGTCCAGACGATGCCTCAACCGGCACTTTCTCCGCAGGAAGGTTTTTGAAATAGCCGCAATCCGTCAGTCTTTGCCACCACAGCTCTTGCGCCTGCTGTCGCTGTAAACAATTTAGATATGCTTTATTATGGCGCAACTTCTCACCCCTCCTCTAGCTTTGCTTTCATTGTTTACTCTTGATAAGTAAGACTTCTACCGTTTCGCCATTATAGAGCCCGCTTTTATCTGCTGGAATATGCATTACCCCGTCCGCCTGGGACAAGATGTTGATTAAGCCAGATTTACCTAAAATTGGGTCTGCAACATATTTACCATCCTGTTTGCTCAGCCGAACGCTGATAAAATCGTCTCTACCCGGCGTAGATGCTACATTACGCGTAAGGGATGCGGGTATAGCAACCGCCTCCGAAGTAGACTTCTGTCCCATAAGCTTACGTACAGCAAGCTTTACTAACTGATCACAAATCGTCATTGCTGCTACCGGATGCCCAGGCAATCCAAATACCGGCACATTGTTTACCTTGCCATAAATTGTCGGCTTACCCGGTTTGACAGCTATACCGTGCATTAAAACTCCCGGTGTGCCAAGGGCATCAAGCGCCTTGACCGTATAATCTCTTGCTCCTACCGAACTTCCGCCGGAGATTACTACCATCTGGCAGTTTGCTACTGCTTTTGCCATTGTTTCCAAGAACTTATCATAACTGTCCTTGACGATACCCATGCGCTTCACATCACAGCCTACCTCAGACAACATCGCACCAAGCGCATAGGAATTGATATCCCGTATTTTCCCGACTTTCAAGGGTTCGTCGATCTCTACCAGTTCATCACCGGTGGAAATAATTGCTACTTCCACTCTATTACGCACCTTGATATTTTTACATCCGCATGCCGCCAGTGCACCGATGTGCTGTGGTGCAAGCCGCTGCCCCTGTTCTACTATAATAGCGCCGGAAGGCATGTCTTCAGCTCTGGCCACAATATTCTCCCCGGGTGCAACCATCTTTAATACCAACAGCGTATTAACATCAGGTTGCTCCGTATACTCCAGCATCACTACAGCATCTGCACCTGCAGGCAACATACCTCCGGTTGGTATAATCGCTGCTTCGCCGGGACATAGCGTTATCGCCGTTTGTTCCCCCATAAGCACTTCGCCAGTGATAGAAAACAGTGACGGAGCTCCTTCACTGGCACCAAAGGTATCGGCGCTACGCACGGCAAAGCCGTCAACAGTCGAACGACTGAAGGGCGGCAAATCTACTTGCGCTATAATATCCTCCGCTACGACCCTCCCTAAAGCATCAGTAAGATGTATCATCTCACAATTTACAGGTATCCCGTCAAGACTGTTTACAATCAGATCCTTTGCCTGATCAAGTGGTATGCATTGCATAAATTCCACGACTAATCCCTCATCCCTGCTTCTCCTGCATCGGTGTTTCGAACATTAGAAAACCCGGCTTCCACTGTGCCTTTGACGGTCGAAAAATTGCCACCCTTGGTTTTTTCGACCGCCAAAGGCACAGTGGAAGTCGTTGGTTGCACTTATGTCTATCGGATAAAATTTATACTTTCCGATTGACCAGAAAACTGTGCTGGCTGGAATATTCCAGTTAGGCCAGTCTCTCTATAGTCTGTATATATTATACTAATAATTGACAACTTTATTCAAGTACTCTTTGGAAACATTTACCCATATAATCCAATGTCGCTGCGTATTTGACAACTTTTTTCACCTCAGAAAGACCGCATATTACGCAAAAATGAAACGCACTCGTTGAAATATCTCAACGAGTGCGTTTAACGGGCCTTTATGTTAATAATTAAGGTTAATTAATTATTAAATAGCCGCTGTGAAGATAGCTGTAATTTCTTCTGGAGTAGCTTGTTTTGGGTTGGTAAAGCCGCAAGCGTCTTTGAGCGCATTAGCAGTAAGAGTAGGAAGATCTTTTACGTCAAAGCCTTTTAGATCTTTAAGGCCAGCGGGGATACCGATATCAGCGGAAAGTTTCCGAATAGCTGCGATGCCTTTTTTAGCAGCATCAGCAGCGGAAAGGCCAGTAATATCTTCGCCCATTGCTACAGCAATATCAGCAAATTTTTGAGGAACAACTTTTGCATTGTAGTCTGAAACAGCAGGTAATAAGATCGCATTGCAAACGCCATGAGGAAGGTTATAGAAACCACCAAGTTGGTGAGCCATAGCATGTACATAGCCTAAGCTAGCATTATTGAAGGCGATACCAGCAAGGTACTCAGCATAGGTCATCATTTCGCGAGCTTCCATGTCATTGCCGTCTTTAACAGCTGCTCTTAAGTAGCCAGTGATCAGTTCGATAGCTTTGATTGCAGCGCAATCGGTAACAGGTGTAGCGATAATGGAAACATAAGCTTCTACAGCATGGGTCAAAGCGTCCATACCAGTAGCAGCAGTAAGAGCAGGAGGCATAGCTTTCATGGACTCAGCGTCGTCAACAGCTACAAGTGCTGTTGTATGCCAGTCAACAATTGCCATTTTAACGTGTCTGGTCTCATCGGTGATGATGCAGAAACGAGTCATTTGGCTAGCAGTACCGGAAGTAGTGTTAACAGCAATTAAAGGCATGCAAGGCTTAGCGGATTTGTTGATGCCTTCATAATCTTCAATTTTTCCACCATTGGAAGCAACTAATGCGATACCTTTTGCGCAGTCATGAGAAGAACCGCCACCAAAGGATACAACAAAATCACAGCCGCCGTCTTTAAGTGCTTTCAGACCAGCGTTAACATTACCAACAGTTGGATTTGGCTGAGCGCCATCAAAAATTACATAACCAACATTAATTTTTTCAAGTACATCAGTAACAGTTTTTACAAAGCCCAGTTTGTTCATCATTGCATCAGTTACAATGATTGCTTTCTTGAGACCCATTGGTTTGATATAATCAGCAATGTCCTCAAGACAACCTACACCCATAAGAGCTACTGGTGGATTAAAATACCCATAAGATTTTTTCGCCATAATAATTTCCTCCTCAAATTTTCGTAATTTAATGCATTTGTTTACAGCAACTTACCTTAACGAGGAACTGGTTCACCTCCTTTACCTGTCAAAATTTTTAGTATTATCTTAGCAGATTTAACCTGCCCGCTAAGCCCAATGTATCCCCTGCTGTTAAGGGGAACCTGTCCAAGATGTTCCTGATTGTATGTACATTCAACCATAACTAAGTATGCCCATCTATAGCCAATAATACGCTTTTGTAACAATAAAACAGCGATCCTGAGCAGATAAAAAGCAATTTGCTTATTTGTTTTCTCTTGGTAAAATGTGTGATTTATTTCCCACACTTTACCAAAGGAAAATGTGATATTTTTACCATACTTTGGTAATGTTCATTTGTTATTCTAACCATTGTTTACCATACATCAAACTGCTCTCATGTTGTATTCGCTACTATTTAATAAAATCCTCTACATAATTCAAAAGATTTCATCATTTATCCATTTTGGGTAAATATATACCTTGTATTCACAATAAATCCAATGTAATGCACTCGTTTAAATATTACAACGAGTGCATTACACGGACCTATATATTAATAATTAATTAATCTTAATTATTAAATAGCTGCTTTGAAGATAGCTGTGATCTCTTCTGGAGTAGCTTGTTTTGGGTTGGTAAAGCCGCAAGCGTCTTTGAGAGCATTAGCAGTAAGAATAGGAAGATCTTTCTCATCAAAGCCTTTTAGGTCTTTTAAGCCAGCGGGGATACCGACATCAGCGGAAAGCTTGCGGATAGCTGCGATTGCAACTTTAGCAGCTTCTGGAGCTGATAATCCATCAACGTTTTGGCGCATTGCTTTAGCAATAGCAACAAATCTTTCTGGAACAACTTTTGCATTGTAGTCTTGAACTGCAGGTAACAAGATAGCGTTGCAAACGCCATGAGGAAGGTTATAGAAACCACCAAGTTGGTGAGCCATAGCATGTACATAGCCTAAGCTAGCATTATTAAAGGCGATACCAGCAAGATACTCAGCATAGGTCATCATTTCGCGAGCTTCCATGTCATCGCCGTTTTTAACTGCTTTTAATAAGAAGTCAGCGATCAGTTCAATAGCTTTGATTGCTGCGCAATCAGTAACAGGAGTAGCGATAATGGAAACATAAGCTTCTACAGCATGGGTCAAAGCGTCCATACCAGTAGCAGCAGTAAGAGCAGGAGGCATAGCTTTCATGGACTCAGCATCATCAACAGCAACCATTGCTGTTACATGCCAGTCAACAATTGCCATTTTAACGTGTCTGGTTTCATCAGTGATGATGCAGAAACGAGTCATTTGGCTAGCAGTACCGGAAGTAGTGTTAACAGCGATTAAAGGCATACAAGGTTTAGGAGATTTGTTAATGCCTTCATAATCTTCAATTTTTCCACCGTTGGAAGCAACTAAAGCAATACCTTTAGCGCAGTCATGGGATGAGCCGCCGCCGAAGGATAATACGAAATCGCAGCCACCGTCTTTAAGTGCTTTAAGGCCAGCGTTAACATTGCCAACAGTTGGGTTTGGTTGAGCGCCATCAAAAACTACATAGCCTACACCAGCTTTATCAAGAACATCAGTAACGCTTTTAACAAAGCCAAGTTTGTTCATCATAGCATCAGTTACGATACAAGCTTTTTTAACGCCCATTGGTTTAATATAATCAGCAATGTCCTCTAAACATCCAACACCCATAAGAGCTACTGGTGGATTAAAATACCCGTAAGATTTTTTCGCCATAATAATTTCCTCCTCAATTTTAGTAATTAGTAATTTGAACTTAAACTACCATACCTTAACGAAGAACCGGTTCCACCTCCTTCTACTGTCCAGATTTGCGGTCTATCTTAGCAAGTTTAAACCTGCCCGCTAAGCCCAATGTGTCCCCCTGCCTTCAAGGGAGCCTGTGTAAGATTAAACCCCGTTATGCAATTCTTTCCATGTGATTTAGCCGCGTGCCAAACCCCTTTGTTGTACTATTCGGTATTGTCTGAAAAATCCCTCTTTATAATGTCAAAATATTTCAACTTTTATCGATTTTCAACATTATGTAGATTGTGCAACCGTGTACACCTTGTAGCCAGTCAGCCTTGTGTATCTTAATGCACTTATATATAGAGCAATTATCATGCCAACTCATTAGAAAACGCCAAAACGGCTTGCCGTCTGCATTGCAGTCTGGCATCCAAAACAGCAATTGTAACAACATGTCACTTTTGTGTCATGTTTATGTGACACAAAAGTGACATGTTGTTACATAGTTGCACTTTGTTTATATCCCCTTTTGGTCTTAACAGAGCTAATCATAAGTTTTTAGAGTTTAACGATGGCTAGCATTCTATAAACTTATTTTCCTCAAGAAGTTCTTTTGCTTTAACATATGTTTCCGTAACCAAGGTCGGACAACGAGTCAGACGATTCCAGGGGTCATCCTGCAAGATTTCATGGCAATCAATACCGCCGTAATCTTTGCCGAATCTTTCCTCAAACCATACTACCAATTCCTGAATCATCGTATTTAAGATATGATTCTCCCGTTCTTCCAGTTCACCTCTGCCTGCATACAGTCCTAACAGGCAAACTGCACCCGTCAGCGCCCCGCAGACTTTCCCGCTAAAACCCAATCCTCCTGCCAACCCGGTCATAGCGCGTACGATGTCAGAATTGTTCTTCCCCTGCTGTTCAAGACCTAACATCACAATTATCTGACTACAATGAAAACCCTGCGCGTGAAGTTGAGCGATACGTGCCTTTTCATCAGACACCGATTACCCCCCCTATATCACCTTTTTCAATTTATTAACCCTATACCTCATCTTTAAACCGTTTTATCTTTTAGCGGCCGGAAAATTAACTAGTTTTACCTGAAAACCAGCATTATTAATTTGAAGGATATTTAAACAACCGTAATCTTGCCCAATCCTGAAGAGGTTCCCCAAAGGCATCCCCAGTGCATAACATAACAGCAAACGATTAACTCCGGCGTGGCCTACGATCAGAATATTACCGGAAGTCGACTGTATAACCTCATGTAAGGCTGCAACAACGCGCCTACTGCAATCAGCAAAATTCTCCCCCCCGGGAACCCGATAATAACCAATATCCGTGCCCCGCTCTTTAAACTCCTTCGGAAAACGCCGCGCAATATCAGCAAAGGTACAGCCTTCCCACTCACCCAGGTATATTTCCCTTAGATCTTTTCGCTGAATAATACTGATGGCTTTATGCGCAACAGTTATTTCCGCAGTTTGCAGCGAACGGGCGAGATCGCTACAGTATACTGTACTGATATCTGCACGCTCCAGTCTTTTTTGCAAACCCTTCGCTTGGCTTATTCCATCTGTATTCAATGTTACATCAAGCTGCCCAATGAAACGGCGCTGGTCATCCTCCAATTGTACTTTTCCGTGCCTAACTAAATATATCGTCCGATTTTCCATCATTCAACTCCACAATCGCCCTTTTTGCCGTCCTTAGTACTAGATTACCCTCACAACATACGGTGTTGATACTTACAGCCAATTTACCAGCCTGCCGTGCCTGCTGTATCGTTGGCACTGCATTCAGTGCTTTAGAAAGAACACATTCAGTATCTTCACCGGGCTGACCCACCATCACAGCGGAAATCGTCAGTATTGTTGCTTGGCGTGTATTATCAACTACGGCTGTAAAGTCGATAACTCTATCCACCACAAATAATGCCTCATCTAAATCAGCCATTGTAAAATGCTGATTTTTGTTTATCCATACCCGTTTGTTTTTCCTACTCGTAATTTTAGCTAATCTCTGCAGCAGCGTACCGCACCGGCAGAGTTTCATCAGGAAACGGGATATATCGCCTGTACGATAACGAACTAACGGCATTCCCTGACGGGTCAATGTTGTAACAACCACCTCCCCCTCCTGCCCTGCAGGCAAAACTTCTCCTGTCAGAGGGTCAATAATTTCAAAATAGAAATCCGCTTCATGCAAGTGATAGCCGCTTTGCACTGAGCACTCAGTTCCTCCACCTAACCCCAGTTCAGTCATGCCATAGTGATCAAAGATTTGGCAACCCCACAACCGTTCCAATTCATGGGTGATGGCATCGGGTACATAGTCGGAACTGAGCAGCGCGCTTTTCAGGCGAAGAGACATACCCACATTATCTGCATAGCGGGCTAATGCCAGTATCTGTGTAGGAATACCAACCAGACAATCAATTTTTTCCCGAGTCATAATTTCCAGTGTTGCGGGGATATCATACACAACGCCATGCGGAATTGGTTCAACCCCTAAACGTTTTAACGCGGTTGCTAATAATTCACCCAAACTGTCCGGGCGTTCCCCCGGGAATAAAATGAGCACCCGGTCACCTTTTTCCACCACAGCAGCCATGCCATACCGAAAGAAATCAATCGTCAATGCCTGGTCAGCAGCGGTAAAATAGATGCGTTTTGCTTTCCCCGTGGTACCGGAGCTGTTCAAGGTCACCACCCGACTAATATCATCTTGTGATACGCAGAGCAATTTCAGGGCATGGTCTCTAATATCACCCGCAGTGGTGAAAGGAAAGCGATTAAAATCAGTTAGGCAGTTAATTTCTGTTTCGTAATCATCCTGTAAAAGGTTTCTGTAGAACGGACTGTGCTGATATGCCATGCGAATTGTATCCCGCAACCTTTGCAGTTGATACCGATTAAGTTCGTCCCGGGTGAAGGTTTCACCATCTACCCCGATCTTCCTCGCAGTCCATGCTTCGAGCGGCGTTCTGTTCTTCATCGTCTCGTTCATCACACCCCCCACAATCTTTTTTACGACGATGCAAGGGTTTGCCCAATGCACCCGTCAAATTATACGCACAAAAAGGGATAATCCTGTTATCCGGACTAACCACGTGGATAAAGCAGTCCCGCAAACGCTCCAAATCAACATTCCAGACATCCTGAAAGGCCATTCCGGAGATACTGAGCGAGTATTTGTCAATACGGTCTATATACGCATCCAAACTATCCACATTTATCGCATTGAAGTTCTTTGCCGCCTCCGTTAACCCGGCTTTTTTTTCGCCACTTTGCGGTGCTGCCCAGCGTTTAGCCACGAAGGCCTGTGCTCGCTTAGCCCCGGCCGTCTGCCGCCGGCAGCATCCCCCTTCCTTTTTTCCCGCTTTTAGCGTACCATTGTCCATCAGTACAAATTTGCCGTGAAACGAACAATAGGCGTTTTCGGCCGTGGGCGGGTGGAAATCGGCCATCTTCATCCTTCCTTCTGTCTGACGCTCAATTGCATTGATCACTTCCGGAATGGTGATGCGATCGTTATCTTCAGGTTCCTTGGGGTAGCGGCCAAAATAACTGAGCGGCTGAAAATGCACACCCCGTACTGCTGGCATCCTCTCCACCGCGAATTGAATAATTCCGCCAATATCCTGCGTATTCACCCCTGGAACCAAAGTGGGTACAAGTACTACGCCTAATTGCTGTTCGGTACAAGCGGAGATAGCTGCCTTTTTTTCCTCAAGCAGTGCAGTCCCCCGCAATTTTTTGTAGATTGTGTCATCTATACCGTCAAACTGTAAAAACACACAAGATAATCCGGCTTTTTTTAAACTCTGCACATAGCCTGGTTCTCTAGCCAATCGTAAACCGTTCGTATTAAGTTGAAAGAACTCGTAGCCTAAAGATCGACCCGCAGTGATTATTTCCGGCAAATCATCCCGCAATGTTGGTTCACCGCCTGATAGCTGGATATTGTATGGCCCGCCACTGTCCAGCAATGTACGATACCATCCTTCTATCTCACTTATTGTTGGGTCTGTGTCCCCCCCGCCAGATTCGGCAAAACAAAAGGCACAGTTCAAGTTACAGCGCTTGGTAACTTCAAGCAGCACACAACAACTGTGTTGTCGGTGTGCCGGGCATAAACCACAGTCAAATGGACACCCCTGGCTTACCCCTGTACCGCACACCGGTGGCTGAGCAGGAATTTTTGGGACGGCCCATGATTGATATGCCGGTTGGCCACGCCAGATTACCGCCCTAAAAGGACCATGTTCCGGGCATGCTTTCGCCAAATAGACATTGTCGCCTTCCATAATTCGTTCTGCCTTGATGCGCCTTAGACAGACCGGACACACGCTCTCCGTGATCCCCAATACAACTGCCCCACTGTCTACATTCATCGGTATCCACCTTTCCGAATCGGATGTCGGGAACCCCTACTCCCTATAATTATTTCTGTCAGGCTTTCACCTATAATCTGTTCCACAGCTTTGCCGATGTTCTGCGCATTTACTCGGCGCTGCATAATGGCCGACAACACTCCCGCAGCTGCAGCGTATTTTTCCATTGCGCCTGCAAATCGCTCGTCAATGGATACAATACGATCACCTTTTACTAACTTATCGGCCAGATATACTATAGCTG
>Ga0074193_1003056_pt1 | contig 13219 bp, 5 predicted proteins | sample EPASupsiteHSE605_FD_64523 | JGI IMG/M metagenome (GOLD analysis project Ga0074193, IMG submission 64523) | Bioremediated contaminated groundwater from EPA Superfund site, New Mexico - Sample HSE6-05 | ecosystem: Environmental > Aquatic > Deep subsurface > Groundwater > Contaminated ... | reverse complement strand
ATATTAATGGTTCAGGAAAAGACTCTATTGTTACTGCTGCCATTCCAACTATAGACGGCTCTAATGTTAAGCTGGAACTAATAGTAACAGACTATAACGATGGTGGAAAACCTATTGAAAAAGAATTAGTACTTTTGAATTCAATTCCAAAACCAGCTTCTTATACGGATTGGCTTCAAGTACCTATACACGTAACAGCAGGTGATTATGATCATAATGGTAAAGATGAGATTGCAGTAGTGGTAGACCGAACACTATACATTTGCAAAATCACGGAATCTGGAAGCGATTTAAGTGCAAATATTATTTCTCAAACCACCTTTGATGAACAAAGTGTTATTTCTAAGATTCCAAATAATGATACACCTAGGATAGATGTAAAGTCCGGAGACGCAGATGGAGATGGCTTTAAGGAATTACTTGTGACAACAGGTTCTTCAAATGGTGGAGCTATATACACACCAAAACTTTTAATATATCAAGGAGCAGACGCAACTAAACCAGTTGCAAATATAGAGCTTAAGTCAAGTAATAGTTCAATATATAGGGCTGCAAGTATTGCAGTAGGTGATGTGTTTGGAGAGGGACAAAATGTTATTGCTATAGCTGGTGATATGAGAAATGCTGCCTGGCAATTTACTACTATATATTATCATCCAGGGACACAAACATATGATACTACACTTTCAAATAAATTTTATACTCTAAGCGTACCTAAAGTTATTGGAGAATTGAAAACCTTAAATTGTGTGTCTTTAGAAACGCCGGTACCTGGGAAAGGGCAATTTCTAGTCTTCGGAGATGTTATTTTTAGGTATGACTCTAATGCAAATAATGGTAAAGGAGATTTTGTAAGACGTAATGTTGTAAACACAATTTATGGCGGAGGAAATATTACAAATGTTAACTATGGTAGTGGTGATAACACATTTATATTGGATACTATAGTTGGAAATTTCGATGGAAACACGGAAGGAAAAGAACAAATCATAATGTTACATTATAACAACTGGTGGAGCGGTCCTGGTTGGGAATATATAACTTGGTGTAATGAAGATAGCAATGGTAATATTGTGGCTAATATAGGCAAACTCATATGGCATGGTGGACAATATAACTATCCGGCTATCTGTGCACCTGATGTCTATGATAACGGCATTAGACTTGTGTATGATCACAGCGAATTTACCTTTTCTGACCCAACTGTAATTGCAGTCCTAGGAGCAACACCTTATTATAAAGAGCTTACTGATAAATACGAGGCCCTAGGAAATGTTGGAACAACTTTTGGCACAGAAGATACCACTGAGAATTCAGAAAGTAAGGGTGTTACAGCAAAGGTGGGGGTAAGTTTTGGATATAGTTCAGAGACAAGTGTATTTGGACAGAAGGTATCAGAAATTGAATTTGAGGCTAAAGTTGAAAATTCATTTTCCCATGCTTGGAGTTCTTCAAAATCTACATCAAAAAGTATTTCTTTTACTAATTATTATAGTGACGATAGTGTGGTAGTTACTACAGTTCCTTATGATATTTACTATTATAAGATGTATGACAAAGATCACCCAGAGGGTGTTGAAATCAATATAAATGTACCCTATGCACCGGAAACAAGTATTATGTCCCTTACTAGGTATAATAGCATTGCAAAAGGTATAAAGAATGCACCTGTAGTTGGTCCAGAGGTTTTAAAACACACAGTAGGTGACCCTAGATCCTATCCACGAAGTGAAGCTGGCCTTTCTAATGTTCCTAAAAAAGATGTACTAGTGGGCAGTGATGATAAGGGAAACAGTTTTATAGGTGCCGGCAGCGGCAATGTTTCATCAGAACTATCAATTACTGAAACTCAATCCAAGGGTCATGCCTTTGATTATACTTTAAGTTTAGAGGTATCCTTTAGTGCAACAGTATTTGGAGCAAAATTGGGAACTAGCGTGGAAACTGAGTACAGTTCAAATGTAACAACTACAACTTCAAAGTCAACCACTCGTACAGGTGGTGTAGCAGCTTTACCTGATGGGTATGAAAACTACGACTTTCAATGGGGACTGGTAGCATATAATTATAATTTAACTAAAGGAAATTCAACTCAAGAATGTCAAGTAATATCATATATGGTAAAACCAATACGTCCTTTTCCACCTGCAGTACCTGAAAATTTTAAAGTTAAAGATGGATCTACAGGTTTAACCTCAACAACTTTGCAGTGGGACAAAGTAAGCGGTGCTTCAGGTTATAAGATAAGCAGAGCTGATGCAGAAAACGGAAATTATAAGGAAATTAGGGATCTAAAGGGTGCTGACACAACCATATATACAGATTCCAATTTAACAGACAATAAAATATATTATTACAAGGTTTTAGCCTATTCCACTATTGAAGGTATATCCACAGATTCATTGTCTGTGCAGGCTCTTTCCGTAGAAAGCTTAAAAATAAAAACTCAGCCAAAGCTTTCTTATACCAAAGGTGATGCTCTTAATCTTTCCGCTGCAAAGGTATTGCTAAACTTGAGCAATGGCAATGTGCAAGAGGTGGACTTCCCCAATTTCTCAAAAAATAATTTAACAGTGAGTATTCCTGATGGTACTAAGCTTGATACTTCAAATACAGGTAGCTATATAACAATTACTTATACTCCTGCCAATAAGTCAGTTAAGACAAATAACCTTATTGTTAACGTAGTGGGTTCAAAGAATTTCATCGTGAATACTAGCTTTAAAGTTGGAGGCAATACTAATGCATCAGAGCTTTTGCCAAATCAGATGCTGGAAGCAAATGTATCTGTTGAAAACAACCGGGTTTCTTCACAGGAAATAATATTGATTGTAGCATTATATGATGATAAGGGTTCTCTTGTAAATATGTCAATTATTTCAAAAGACATAGCAGCAAAAGCAACAGAAAATATAAATGGAGGCTTTATGCTCCCTTCCAATGTAACAAATTACACTGCAAAAGCATTTGTTTGGAATGGTACGGATATCACTGTCTCTTCCCAGACACCATTATCTGATGCAGTACAGATTCCAGAGTAGAGCTGTAAAAAAATATTTTTTGATTAATTAAATGATTCAAGATGGGAGATGTAAAAAATGAGAAGAAATAGAATCATGAGAGTCTTTGCATCAGCCTGGCTTATAATATCTATGATGTTAGGTATTCCCTTTAATAGTATGGTTCAAACTGTAAAAGCAGACACAACTGCTGCAACATCCGTAGTAGCAACAAACTTGCCAATGGATACATCAATAACCACTACTATGAAGGCATTAGGATTGCCCATAGATCAGCCATCAAGGACTGATGCTGCAGGAAATATCATAGATAAAAATGCAAGTAATCCCTTAGGAAGTAAAAATTTAGTGTTAAATAAAACCTTGCAGCTTGCCACTGCAGGGGTAGGCAATAACGCAAATGATTTATATGATATTTACAATAAACCACTAGGAGCAGGTGAAGTAAGTTATTCATCTCCAATATTAGGGAATGACAAACTTCTTGGAAAACCAGCTGATTTACCAGGTGATTGGAGAAGAGCACCAAAAGCTATGACAAGTGCAGATATTACAGGTACAGGTAAAGATGTGCTTATAACTGCTGCTCTGCCATCCGTAAATGCAGATTCTGTAAAGCTGGAGCTTATTGTAACAGACTACAATGGTGGCAACTCTATTGAAAAAGAAAATGTACTAGTTAGTTCCATGGCAAAACCAGTAGGATATAATGATATAATCCTATATCCAATTCATGTAGCAGCAGGTGACTTTGACCATGATGGAATAGATGAAATTGCAATAGTAGTGGGAAGAACCTTGTATATTTGTAAGGTTACTGAAAGCTCTACAGGAGTAATTTTCACCAACATTAAATCTTCTACAACCTTTGATGAAAGTAATCCTATTGCTAATATTCCAGATAATGATATACCGAGAATAGATGTAAAAGCTGGAGATGCAGATGGAGATGGCTTTAAGGAATTAATTGTGACAACAGGTTCTACAAATGGTGGAGCAATATACACACCAAAACTTTTAATATATCATAGCACAGACGCAACTAAACCTGCTGCTAATATAGAATTAAAATATAGTAATAGTTCAATATATAAGAGTGCAAGTATTGCTGTAGGCGATGTGTTTGGAGAGGAAAAAAATGTAATTGCTATAGGTGGTGACATGAGAAATGCTGGCTGGCAGTTCACTACTATATACTATCATCCAGTAACACAAACTTATGATACTACACTTTCAAATAAATTTTATACTCTAAGCATACCTAAAGTTCTTGGTGATTTGAAAACTTTGAACTGTGTATCCTTAGAAACACCAGTTCCTGGTCAAGGGCAGTATGTGGTTTTTGGAGATGTTATTTTTAAGTATGATTCTAAAGCAAACAATGGTAAAGGTGATTTTGTAAGGCGTAATGTTTCAAATACAATTTACGGTGGAGGAAATATTAGCAATGTTAACTATAGTGGTGGTGATACCACTTATATAGTGAATACTATAGTTGGAAACTTCGACGGAAACACTTCAGGTAAAGAACAAATAATAATGATACATTATAACAACTGGTGGAGCGGTCCTGCCTGGGAATATGTAACCTGGTGTAGTATGGATAGTAAGGGCAATATTTACACGCATCTAAATGCTCCTATATGGCATGGTGGACAATATAATTTTCCTGCCATATGTGCAACGGATGTCTATGATAGTGGTGTAAGGCTTCAATATGATCATAGTGAGTTTACTTTTTCAGATCCGAGAATTGTTGCAGTTTTAGGAGCAGCACCATATTATAAGGAACTTGCTTATGGCGATAACTTGAAAAATTCGGTAACAAATTCCGGAGGCGATGACAATGGATTTATTACAACAGCGGGCATGTCCTTTGGATACAATAATAATTCATCAATTTATGGAACAAAGGTAAATAGTTCAGACATTGAAACACTAATTAAACAAAAAATTACGAATTCTTGGAAGAGTTCTATTTCTGTTTCAAAAAATTTTGGAATTTCTTCTAACAATAATGATGATATGGTGGTAGTTAGTACAATTCCCTATGATATATATTACTATAATGTTTATAATTCTGGAAACAAGAGTGAGTCCATTAGTATGAATATACCCTATGCACCGGTAATAAAAATAATGAGCCTTGTGGATTATAATCAGGCTGTATCTGTAAATAAATTAACCAATGTAGCAACTGTAAGCGCAGATGTTTTAAAACATACAGCTGGTAATCCTAGGACTTATCCGGGAGATAATATTAACCTTTCAAATGCTACAGGTAAAAAAACAATTAAAGGAAGTAAATTTATAGATATGGGTAGTGATAATAGTTTATGGAGACAATCTATTGCTGCAGGTAGTTTATCTGACCCTAGCTTTGATACTTCCTTTATGGAGAATGTATCCTTTAAAGCTTCAGCAGGGGGTATATATGTGGGAATGGATGGAAAGTCGGGATATAACTCAACTGTAACCACATCCATTCTGCCTTCCACAGTATTTAACGGTAGTGTACCTAATTTACCTCAGGGTAATGAAAACTATAAATTCAGTTGGAATTTGGCAGCATATAATTATGATTTGCCAGTAGGTAATTCAACACAAAGATGTACTGTCTTAGCTTACTTGGTAAATCCTATAGCAGGAACTCCACCGGCAGTACCAGATAATTTTAGAGTAGTATCATCAAGTGCTAGCTCTGCAACTTTTGAATGGGATAAAGTAACTAATGCTACAGGATATAAAATAAGTCGTTCTTTATCTAAGGACGGACCCTATACAAAAGTAGGAGAGTTAACTGGAGTGGATTCAACCAACTTTATGGATACTGATTTAATTAAAAATACAACCTACTATTACACTGTCTTAGCAAAAGCAGCCTCATATGGAAAGCCATCAGACCCATTAACTGTACAAACCGTTTTAGTAAATAGTATCAGCATAGATACTGAGCCAAAGCTTTTCTATTCTAAGGGAAATTTACTTGATCTTTCCTCACTGGTGGTAACCTTGAATATGAAGGATGGCACTAGGCAAAAGATAGGGTTTGCTGACTTTGCAGCTAACAGCTTGACAGTAAGCTTGGCAGAGGGTTCTATTCTTACAACTTCAGACAGTGGAACATCAATAACTATTACACATACTCCAAGCGGTCAATCAGTGCAGACAAAGAATCTAACTGTAAATGTTGATAATTCCAACAATTTTGCAGTGAGTGCTGTATTTAAAGTAGGAGCTGTAGATAATGCAACAGAACTTTTACCCAATACTTTACTTTCTGTAAATGCAAGGGCTAAAAATAACCAGAGTTCTTCACAAGAAGTAATTTTAGTAATTGCACTGTATGATAATCGAGGTAATATTGTGAATATATCATATCTACCAGAAAATATTGAAGCAGGTGCTGATGAAAGTATTAACGGATGCTTTAGACTTCCTTCAAATGTTACAAATTATTCAGCAAAAGTGTTTGTTTGGGATGGATTAGATATTTCATTATCTTCTAGAACGTTTCAATCCAATGTTATAGAAATATAATAGTAAAAAGTAACTTTGAAGGGAGGCGACCATTTGAAAAAGCATATAATAATGATTATTTGCCTTGCATTGACTATCGACACAGCAACAACCATAGTTTATCCTTGTGAAAGTGGAAAAATTGTAGATATAAAGAATGAAGCAATTGATAATTCTAGTTACAATAATGAGATAATAAGTGTAAATAACAGCCTTGGCACAAAACGATATTTTGGGTCTAAGAATACTGATGCTAATGAAAATACAAATAAAATCAGTAATGTTAGTGCTGATATAGATAGCAATAAGCAGGTTACTGTCAGCGGCAATATAAGCTCAGGTGGAGGGCAACAGGTTACTATTAGAATTTTAGATCCAAATAATAATCTTGAATATTTGAATAACACTACTAGTAGGGCTAATGGAAGCTTTACCTTTTCATATGCTATGAATAATACTTTGAAAGGAAGATATAAGGTATCAATAGGGGCTGCAGAAATTCTCAGCCCTGTAGCCACTTATTTTGATTACGGAATTGATGCTGATTTAAAAGACTTATCCATAAGCAGTGGAGCGTTTTCTGAAGCTTTTACAACTGAAAAAACTGCTTATACTGAAAGTGTAGATAATAGTGTAGAAAGCATAACAGTAACTCCAACCCTAAGTGATAGTAATGCTGCTATCTATGTTAAAGGTATTAGAGTTTTAAGTGGCCAGGAATCAGCTCCAATAAATCTAGATGAGGGAAGCAACACAATAAATGTAGTTGTAACTGCACAGGATGGAACTACCACTAAGACCTATACAATAACGGTAACCAGAGAAAAAACTTTGACTACTGGCACGGAAGTGAAAGTGGAAGCTAATATTGATAGCAATAAGCTGGTAACTGTAAAGGGCATTGTAAGTTCAGGGGCGGGGCAGCAGGTTAGCATTATTATTAAAGATCCTACTGGTAACATTGAATATCTAAATAATACTACCAGTACAAAGGAAGGACATTTCACCTTTTCCTATACTATGACTAACACTATTAAAGGTAAATACAATGTTTCAATAGGCGGAGTAGGAATCTTAAAGCCTGTAACTACTTATTTTGAATACGCTGTCAATGCAGATTTAAAGGATTTATCTATAAGCAGTGGGGCTTTTGACCAAGCTTTTGCTGCAGGAACAAGTGCTTATACAGAAAGTGTAGATAATTATGTAGATTGCATAACAGTAACTCCAACACTTATAGACAGCAATGCATCTGTTATGATAAATGGAAGGGCTGTTTTAAGTGGCCAGAGTTCTGAACCTATAGAATTGAAGGAAGGTAGTAATACAATAAATGTGGTTACAACTGCACAGGATGGAACTACTACTAAAGCATATACAATAACAGTAACAAGGGCAAAGGTTTTGACAACCAATTTGACAGCTAAAGCTAATATAGACGATAAAAAGAAGGTAACAGTGAACGGTACTGTAAGTACAGGAGCTGGACAACAAATCACTATTATGATTACAGACCCAGATAAAAATATAGAATATTTAAATAATGTTACAAGCTCAGAAGATGGAAAATTTTCCTTATCTTATACTATGTCAAATAATACAAAGGGTAAATATAAGGTAACAGTTGGTGCCGTAGGACTTTCTGAACCTATAATAACATACTTTACCTATGGTAAATTATCAAAAAATGCTGATTTAAAGGATCTTAAAATTAGTAGTGGAAATCTTGACAAAGCTTTTGAATCAGGAACAACCTCATATAATGTCAGTGTAGAAAGCAATGTGAACAGTATAACATTAACACCTATAGTAGATGAAAAGCATGCAACTGTTACTGTAAAAGATTTACCTGTTTCTGATGGAGAAGCATCGGATGAGATAGAGCTAAATATGGGAGAGAACCATATTGATGTGATTGTAACTGCACAGGATGGAATAACTACTAAACTATATACAGTTACTGTATATAGAAAAGAAGCATATCAGCCACAACCGCAAATACAGTATTTGTCAAGCGATGCAACCTTAAGCAACTTAATACTAAGCCAAGGAAGCTTTAATGATTCAGCAGAATTTAATTCAGGAATAACAACCTATTATGCTAATGTAGCAAACAGTGTAAGCAGTATAACAGTGACTCCAACAGTAAATGAAAATCATGCAGCGGTTAAAGTAAATGGAGTAGCAGTGGGTAGTGGAAATGCATCAGGAGCAATAAACTTAAATGTAGGAAACAATACAATTATTGTAGAGGTAAAAGCACAGGACGGAAGCACTAAGACTTATACAATCACAGTAATAAGAGACGAAGCAGTTTCTGAACCATTATCATCAGATGAAATAACAATAGAAAACAATTTAGGAATATCAGAGGATATTGTTTCAGTAAATGGCTTAGTATCCGGAGATGTAGTTAATATCTATACATCAGCAACAGACAGTGGAGCAATCGCTACAATTTCTGATGGTGCTTCTTTCGTAGTAGTAGAAGGAGGACTAAATCCAGCAGGAGGAACAATATATGTAAGCATTACTCATACTGGTGAAACAGAAAGCAGTAGAACTGCAAAAGATTATAGTGCAGAACTAGTACCACCAGTACCCTCAAGCGATGCAACCTTAAGCAACCTAACAATAAGCCAAGGAAGCTTTAATGACCCAGCAGAATTTAATTCAGAAATAACAACCTATTATGCTAATGTAGTAAACAGTGTAAGCAGTATAACAGTGACTCCAACAGTAAATGAAAATCATGCAACGGTTAAGGTAAATGGAGTAGCAGTGGGTAGTGGAAATGCATCAGGAACAATAAACTTAAATGTAGGAAACAATACAATAATTGTAGAGGTAAAAGCACAGGACGGAAGCACTAAGACTTATACAATTACAGTAATAAGAGAAGAAGCAGTCTCTGAACCATTATCATCAGATGAAATAACAATAGAAAACAATGTAGGAATATCAGAGGATATGGTTGCAGTAAATGGCTTAGTATCTGGAGATGTAGTTAATATCTATACCTCAGCAACAGAAAGTGGAGTAATCGCTACAATACCTGACGGTGCTTCTTACGTAGTAGTAGCAGGAGGACTAAATTCAGCAGGAGGAACAATATATGTAAGCATTACTCATACTGGTGAAACAGAAAGTAGTAGAACTGCAAAAGATTATGCTGCAGAACATTAATACAAAAATAGTTAAAGGGCTGAAAAGCCCTTTGCTGCTATATTGAAAATTAATTTTGAAAGGTGGATGAATATATATGCAGCAGAAAGAAACTAATCAATACCAGACAATTATAGATGCGTTAATTAATCATGATTTTATTCAGGCAGAAAAGCTTTCTATTGAACTTATTAAAACAAATCCATTGGATGCACAAGTTTGGCTGTATCTTGCAGAAGCTATAGCTTTTCAAGGGTATGGGCAAACTGCTGAAAAAATTTTTCAGCGAGCATGGCTTCTTGATCCTCAAGCAGCATGGATAGAACAGGCCAAAGTGGATCTAAAACAAGAGGATTTAGGAAAAACAAGAAAAGATATTGAAAATTTATTAATGGTTAAAAATGTTACAGTCTCAGCAGCTATAATTGTAAAAGACGAAGAAAAGCATATAAGTAATTGCCTTAAAAATCTTGTGCCTGCAGTAGATGAAATTATAATTGTTGATACAGGATGTATAGATAATACTATTAAAATAGCCGGGACTTTTCCAAATGTAAAGATTATAAAGTTTGACTGGTGTGATGATTTTTCAGCTGCCAGAAATGCTGCACTACCTTATATTAAAAGTGATTGGGTGATCTGGATTGATGCTGATGAATACCTATATGAAGAGGATATAGAAAATATTAAAATAGTTGCTGCAATTTATGATCAGGTTAAGAAGCCTATTTTACTGAGAATTGGTCAAATGAATAAAACAAATGATAATCAGATAATAGGAAATTATGATATGAATAGAATGTTTTCTCTTAAATACCCTTTTAGGTTTTATTCTAGAATACATGAACAAATTAGATTGAAAGGCCAAAATATGTACCAATGCACTGAGTTATCAAAATCTGTAGGAATAAGGGTATATCATGTTGGCTATACGAAATCTAACTTGATTGAAAAAGATAAATTGAGTAGGAATATAAAATTACTAGGTATGATGATAGAAGAAGAACCAGAGAATCCTGCATGGCTTTTCTTTTATGGCAGAGAATTATGTACAATTGGTAGAATTGAAGAGGGAATAACTGCATTATTAAATTGTGAAGAAATGGCTAAGGAATATCCCACCTTCGGGAGAATATTGGATATTCATAGAATATTGGTGAAGGCATATTTAGCTAGACAGGACATAGATAAAGCGGAAGAAGTCTGTCTACGTTCTATGGAAATTAGAAAGGATTTTCCAGATATTCTGTATTCCTATGCACGTATAAAATTAATAAAAGCCGATAAATTATTAAAGGAAGCAGAAAAATATTCAGTTAAATCAATGGATTCATTTATCAAATACAGAAGCATAGTTTCCCCAGATGAAAGCATTCGAAATTGGAAAGGTAACTTATTACTTTCGGACATAGCGCTTTATCAAGGCAGAATAGCTAGAGCTGTAGAAGGTTACGAAAATACATTAAAAGTTTGCCCATGTTCAATTAAAAATTCAATAAAGAACAAATTAAGTTCTATTGAAAATGAAATAAAAGTTTCAAAAAAATCAGTTTGATGAAAATTTAAGAATTGAAAAATAAAACTTCTTAAGAATTTTGCTTCTTAGGAAGTTTTATTTTTAGGAAGTTATTTTAAAAGAATCTACATTATCTTCTATATTTATAGCTTTCAATAAGGGGATGCACTGCTTCAAAAAATCTACACAGTGGATTTCCTTACAAAGAAAAGGGTAGAGAATACCTCAATACTAAGGATGTTAAAGATATGAGACACAAATGTTATATCAGATTGCTGGCATATTCTGCTTTTCCACTAAGCACATCCTTGTAAAAGTCTTGTTTCCAGCCAATATAATTAATAGAAGCGTTTATCTCTTCAATTTGGGAGAGCAATGCTTCTTTTTTTATTTTCAACATTTTCTGACGAGATGGAATGGATGATTTCCCTTCCAGACAAAGTGCAAGATATTCCTTCATATCCGCAATACTCATAGAACAATTCTTTAAACAGCTCAGATCTTTGATCCATGCTAAATCTCTGTCATCAAAAATTCGACGATTATTCTTATCACGTTTTACGTTTGGTATGAGACCTTCATTACAATAGAATTTTAATGCTTCATAGGTCAATCCGGTAGCTTCGCAAACTTGTTTCATCGTATACATATTTCATTCTCCTTTTGGTTCTGAAATTCAGATTTTAAAAAAATTTTCAAAAACACTTGACCGGTTGTTACAACCGACTGTTACAATCGAATTATAGCAAAAAGAAAAAGATTATGCAAGGAGGTTTCAAATGTTATTTTATTTTACAGGTACAGGTAATAGCCTTTATGTAGCAAAACATATCGATGACGAACCAATTAGCATCCCACAGATTATAAATAAAGAGAAATTAAGCTTTAGAGATGAGAGCATAGGCATTGTATCTCCTGTCTATGGGCATGAAGTTCCACCTATGGTAAAGGAATTTTTGAAAAAAAGTACATTTCACACAGAATATTTCTATATGATTCTGACCTATGGAAATCGTCATGGCGGCGCAGCAGAACTTGCTGATAATCTTTGTAAGGAATGTGGGATAACAGCAAGCTATATCAATATTATTATTATGGTAGATAACTGGCTTCCAAGTTTTGACATGAATGAGCAGATTTTACTTGATAAGAAGGTAGATGAACATATTGCTGAAATCTTGGAAGATATTAAAAACAAAACGAAAAAGATTTCTGAAGTAACAGATATTGATAGAGAAGCACATAAGCAATTTCTTGGAAATATGAGCAAAATGCCTGTGGATGCATGGCAGCATCTTTTAAAGGTAGGAGAAAAATGTGTAGGATGCGGTATCTGTGAGAAGGTTTGTCCATCTAGCTCAATCAAAATAGAGAATGGAAAAGCCGTTCATACCCCAGGTAACTGCCAGACATGTCTGGCTTGTGCGCATGCATGTCCTCAGAAAGCGATTGGACTTACCATACCAGAAAAAAATCCTGATGCAAGATACCTAAACGAGCATATTAAACTCAATGAAATTATAGAAGCTAATAACCAAAATAAGTAGAAATGGAGGTCTCAATATGAATGAAGCAGCAAAGAAAAGAATGAACGAACTGTTTATAGGAGCAGAATAATATTTATGAACTCAAGTCATGATAAAAAGGAGATAAAAATTATGGCATTTATGACCTATTTACCAACATTCACACTCTTTGGAGCAGGTTCTTTAAATAATTTGCATACACAACGTATACCAGGAAAGAAGGCATTAGTAGTAATATCAAATGGAAAGTCAACAAAAACAAATGGTTCTTTGGATAAAACGTTGGAAGAACTTAAAACAGCTGGAATAGAAAGCGTTGTTTTTGATAAAATACAGGCGAATCCAACGAAAGTTATTGTAGAAGAAGGTGCAAACATTGCAAGGGCAACCAGTTGTGATATCATTGTTGCGCTTGGTGGAGGAAGCTGCATTGACGCCTCAAAAGCTATTGCACTTTTGACACCAAATGAAGG
>Ga0074193_1003055_pt1 | contig 13221 bp, 12 predicted proteins | sample EPASupsiteHSE605_FD_64523 | JGI IMG/M metagenome (GOLD analysis project Ga0074193, IMG submission 64523) | Bioremediated contaminated groundwater from EPA Superfund site, New Mexico - Sample HSE6-05 | ecosystem: Environmental > Aquatic > Deep subsurface > Groundwater > Contaminated ... | reverse complement strand
AGTATATAAATTATTACAACAATAATAGAATAAAGGCTAAACTAAAAGGAATGTCCCCGGTAGAATACCGTGAACATTCCCTATTAGTAGCCTAAATTATATGTCCAACATTTTGGGTGCAGAACACTAGATGGCTTGCCTCTTTATTTTAGCTATATTAATATTTAAATTTTACTTAAGCAATAATTATAATCATGTTGAGGAAGCGAAAGAAACGTCCCTCTGCCTCTTTTTCCCTACTTGTTCGCCCAGTTCTACACTTGTTTCATAGCCTTCTTTTGTTTGGTTAATTATATCTTCATCAATTTTGACTTTGCCCTTTTCGAAGAAAAATATACATGTGGAGCCGCCAAATTTAAAGTATCCTTTTTCACTGCCCTTTTCGACTCTTTTGTTAGCAGTGTATGTTTGAATTATTGAACCAACAAAGGTTGCACCGACTTCGATACATAATACATCGCCAAAATTATCAGAATGGAAAATACTCCATTCCCTTTTATTCTTGCAAAAGAGTTCGGTTACCTCTTTTAAGGCAACTGGATTTACAGAGTAATAATTACCTTTAATCCTGTTTGTTGCCCCGCACATGCCATTATCAATAAAATGGAATCTGTGATAGTCTGTTGGACCAAGTCGCAGTATTATGCATGTACCTTCTGAAAACTTGTCAATTATTTTTGGTTCGTCAATAAGTTTGTTAAAATTGAAAGTATAACCTTTAATTTGCACTAAATTATTCAAATCAATGTTATCGTAGGCAACAATTTTGCCGTCGCCAGGAGATATCAGAACATCCAAGTCGTTATCTATAGGCCTAGCTTGATCAGTTAATTTGCGCGTAAAAAAATCATTAAATGATCGAAATTGATTTAAGTTTTTTTCGCATATCGAAACATCAATATTAAAGTTTCTAACGAAAGGTTTAATCCTTCTTTTGCTTATTCTGCTATCGCAAAATAACCCATATTGCTTAGAAAATAGTTTCTTCTTTACTATTAACTCTAATAGTTTCATTCCCGCAGGGGAAGAATAAGTCCATTTAAGGTACCTATGACCCGGTGTTAGTTCGGTTTCATATTTTTTTGTTTTTCTATTGTAATATTTATGCATTGAAATGTCCTCTTAAGAATTAGCATCTATTTTGTCTTTAATAAACAAAATGGTAATCATCCATTCGTTATTTGAAATTAGCTCTAAATTGCATTCCTTTTTTTGTTACCTTGAAGTTAATAATGTATCATTTTTTTGTTGGAAGGTCAATACGCATTAGACTGTCAATTTGATAAAGGAAGCAAAATGAACATCCCAGTACTTCACGTAAGTATACTTCATTATGCCATACTTCGTAACCCTGGTTATAGGCACTCTGATATAAAGGATAAATTGTTTCAACGAATCAGTAAACTCAGTTTTGCTATAGGAACTTTTTGTCAAAATCGGTCTTATTTACCATACTACCTTTGGGTACGATAATAAAATCATCATCAAATTTTTCTAAAACCATTTTGTGTAGTATTTGATAATCGCCCTTAAGCAACGTAATAGTTCCATTGAGAATTTCTACTAATGGCTCAATGTAGAACTGTACTTCTTTAGTATCATATACCCCGGTATCAATAATATAAAAATGCTCGAAACCTTTAAATAGTCTTCTCATATATTCTGCGGCAGCCTGATATCCTTTTTGCTCTATTTGCTTATTTAGATCTAAAGATGAATTCTTAGAAAAATTCATCCAACTTTCCGTAAAGAAAACGCCCTTCTCAGGGCGATATATTTCCTCCAAAATAGCGCCGGATAATAAAATATCTATACAATCTCTTGTCTTAGGTACCACCAATTGAGCACTTGTAGCCTGCAGCCCAATCGTTCCGCCGCCACAGCCGGATACACAAATCATTATTTTATCAATGTTATCAAAACTATCGATAGTAGTTTGTAAATATTCGTGAAGTTTAGACGGATTATTATGCAACTCCTGTGGTAAATAATAAACAGGTGTCGAACATTGATATACAGCCAAAGCATGCTGCAATTCCTTTTTCAAAGTAGGACATGAAATAATAACACTACACATAAACACTGACCTCGCTTTCAGTTTTGAAGCACTTCAGACCGTCTTCGTCATCACCACAATTAGTTCTACAACGTTTATGATGTGGATTTTTCTACCGCCAATATGACAATTTGGGGCCGTTCCCAATTCTTCTTAAGCAGCTATAATTAATTGTTTATACAAGTCAAATGATACTCCAGGAATCCAAAAATTACCAGTTCTTAACCCAAAATGACCCATAAAATGCACGCTATTGATTATTGCGCTATAATATACTTGATATTTTGAGAGGATGTGATTTTATGCCTATGATAATTTGTGCGAAAAAAGATTATGAAGGCCCGACGTAGAAAAAACAATTGAAAGAAGATGAAAGCAATGCAGCCAAACGCTGACAAAATTTATCCAAGAACAAACGATAGCACTATTTGCTATCTTAAGAATATAATTACGAACCCCAACATCATCGTAGGAGATTTCACCTTTTACAATGATTACGTGCATGATCCCAAGGATTTTGAAAAAAATAACGTCTTGTATCATTATCCCTACGTCAATCATGACCGTCTGAGCATCGGCAAATTCTGCTCAATCGCCTGTGGTGCGAAATTTCTCTTTAACAGTGCTAACCACACCTTGAATTCACTATCCACTTTTCCCTTCCCTATTTTTGCTGAAGAATGGGATGAAAGCATGCCGGTGACCGATGCCTGGGACAATAAAGGCGATATCGTCATTGGCAACGATGTCTGGATAGGTTACGAAGCTGTAATCATGGCAGGGGTACATATCGGCGATGGTGCTATTATCGGCACACGTGCTGTCGTTACGAAAGATGTTCCGCCTTATACAATTGTCGGTGGCATCCCTGCCAAAAAAATACGCAGCCGTTTCGACGCTACAACAATCGAGCTGCTGCAGCAATTAAAGTGGTGGGATTGGGATCCAGCAAAGATCAGCGAAAATTTGGACGCAATCAGAAAAGCTGATATAGAAGCACTGAAAAAATTAGTTTAAATTAATCAAAAAAGGGCAAACATTTATCGCATGATAGATGCTTGCCCTTTAAGTTTATTCTGTTGAAACAATAACCTTATATGCATTACCTGCTTGGCTGTCACATCATTAATTTGATACAAACATTGACAAAAAAGGAACGTCCCTCAGCATCATCTTCTGTGCTTCTCAAAACATCATTATTCAAAATCATTACTACTACATATTTTTTCAAGCATCTTCCGAACATTTGGATATTTTTTATTGCATTCATCTAAAATATCAATAATTTTTCTATTTCCTTGTATTACAAACATCTTAGCCAAGCCTTCTTTTACGCTATTTGTACTTTCAGCTGTTGAAACAAAAGATATCAAATTACCGTTTTCAGGGTTCTTTTCATTTTTTTCATGTTCACAAAGTGCCAAAATCCCATTAGCACTGAATGATGTAGTAACAATATTTCTACAAATTTTTTTTACGTCTATTTTTGCCATATTTTTTTTATCAAATAACGTATTGACTAGAAAACATAATAGCTCTGGATATATGAAATCTTCGATTTCATTATTTGTTTTATTATTTTCCAAAGAAACATTCGATTTTTCACAATAATTTTTTAATAATTCGCATTTCACAATAATATTGTTATAGCTATTAGGTTTAACTTTTTTATAACTTGTTCTTCCTTGGTTATCGTTGTCAAAAATAACCCTCACTTTAGGTTTATAAGTACAAGGACTATTTTTATAATATGATTCATAAAAATCCAAATATTTTACTGAATTAGTTGCTCCATTAGCCGCAATTATATTTATTTCTGGCAAGTTGAAATATTTACATAATTCCTCGATATAATTTTTGTCACTAGTTCCTTCCACCAGTAAATTGAACGGTTGTAAAATTTCATAATTGTTTTGTTCAATTCCCAAATTTTGGCAAATGAGATTATAGCCCATTTCTTCTTTAGTATCTATAAGAATCGTTTCTACCACATCAACATTTCTACGCTTACGAGTCGAATACTGCTGGCGAACTTTGTTAGATAAAAGAAAAACGTTTTTCATGCTATATGGATTTATAAATACTTTTGAATGAGTTGAATAGAAAATCTGCATTTTCTCTGATTTGTTATCGAAAAAATCCTTCAATTTTCTTTGCAGACCTTCATGAAGGTATACATCAGGCTCATCAATACAAACTATCATCTGTTTATTATTTTTCATTCGGCAAACCATTTCAAATGTTAATAATATCTCTGTAAGTCTCTGTAATCCTGACCCTTTTTCTATAATTCCATTGCTTCCATTGTCATTAAGTTGCAATATGACATCATGAGAAATTAAGTCTCTAAATGTCTCTGAATTTTTTGGAACTACCAACTTGACATCCCATTCTTGCTTAAACTTCCGAAATGTATTGGATATTTCGCCTGCAAAAACATTCAATATTTCTTGAAGACCATCGACATATGTATCATAAGCTATTTTTAAGTCCTTCCTGGATTGGGAAAAACGGGCTTTGTCATATTCTACATCTATCATATCTTTTGTTACTTCGTCTATAAGTTTAGGCATAAAGGTGTTAATTGATTCAATATATATAAATTCAAATTTATTAATAAATTGCTCTATATTTTCCACAGATAACTCGACTAAATCTTTCTTGCTATTTCCGCTTCTTTTATATTTTATACCGCTTAAACCTTTTTCATCATTCATGAAATCTTTAATATTTCGCGTTATTTCATAGTAAACATTTTCTATTGTATTATAAAATTCTATTACTATCTTAGGGTGTGTTGCGCCGCCACCAGTCGCATGTTTAATCTTTGGCATATCACTATCAGGCTCATAACTACTAGGATAAAAAAATAAATTCAAAGCCCTTAATGAATTAGTTTTACCAACATTATTTTCTCCACAAAAGGCAATGAGATTCAGTTCCGTTTCAACTTTATACTTAACATTTAAAATGGAGCGAAATCTTTCAATTGCAACACTCGTAATTTTTATCATAAATACAAGCTCCTTATTTTCTAAATATAAATAAGTATTCATGCGCTATAAGTAAAAAATTATATTTGACGCTATTAGTTTTCCAAAAACCTGTAGCTTTGCAATTATGCTGTTCTTTAATTATTATTTCTTTCAACTTAAAACCAGCCTCTTTGAAAACTTCCATAACACTAAATCCCAGTGGTATAATATTGCCTTTCTGCCTTGTATCACCAATCAATATTGCGCAGAATTTATCCTTTTTTAATACTCGATAACTTTCAGCCGCAACTTTGCGCATCTCATTTAAAAAATCTGGTACTTTCAAATGAGACAGATCCTCTTCTATATCTTCACTATATTTAATGATATTTGCATAAGGCGGGTGTGTCGTTATTAAATCAACATAATCATTAGGTAAAAAGTGTAAGTCTCGAGAATCACCCTGGTATAATTTTGCTACGCCGGTATTTTCTTTCTCGAAACTAATATGTTCTTCTGCTATTTTTAACGTTTCTGGATTTATGTCAACACCGATACCCCTACGATTTAAAAGCCTTGTTTCTACTAGCGTAGTACCACTGCCAACAAATTGGTCTAGAATAATATCATTTTCTTTTGAGTACCTTAATATAATATTACGTGGTATGTATGGTGACCAATTACCTCGATATTTTGCATCGTGTGTTGCCCACTTACCTCTATCTGGAAAGCTCCACACCGTTTTTGTTTCAAGCTCAAAATTCTCAGGTTCCCACACAATTTGTTTTTTCTTTACCATTAATAAGTCACCAGTCTATTTCAATATTTTTTTAAATATACCATTTTCCATATCATCAATACTATAAATATGCTCCAACATATCAAAAGTTTCTTCCAGATTACCTCGCGCAGAATTCCAAGCATTACCATCAGTAATCCAAACAAAGGTGAAACCATCTATTGCTTCCGATTCTTGAGCTAGCATCTTATAGCTACGCGCAGTTTCATTTAGTTTAGAACCGCCGCCTTTACCACCATAGAAATTAGTTTCTATTCCGTAAATCATAGTTGGCGTTTTTACAACAAAATCAAACCGTTTGCTTGATTTACCATTGTTTGATAATGCAGATAAATCAATATCCCATTTCTTTTCAATATCCGCCAAATACATTTCTTTATACGGCGTTATTCCTTCCTTTCTAATAAAGGATTCAACTAAATTCTCCATTAAATGCCCGCCACGATTTTTACGTCCATTAGAGTCAAGTCCAGCTTCCACGCCATATACATAATCTACTAAATTGTTTATTAGATGATTTTGCAGTAACTCAAATAATCCTGTTTTCTGCATGAATTTTTCATATTGGGCAGGTGAACAACAGGGTTCTTTGAATTTGTATAAGTATTCTCCATCATCATCTTTAGCAAAGATTTCTATTGCTCTAACGGCTAAAAGAATTGGTATGCATTTTAAAACTTCCGGATATCTCATAACGATTTGTTCAAAGTCTCTTTCAATTGTTTGAGAACCTATAAGCGAGTTTAAAATATTTAACTCAACTTTTATATTCTCCACATTTCTAAACACCTTTTTAAAATCAATATAATATCCATAATCTGCAATACTAAATTTAAATTTGCTTAACCATTCCTTAAAGTCTCTTTGCATTTTAGCAACCTTCTTATTCTTCAAAATTTTTAACTAGTAGTTCCTTAATTTTGCCTCTTGCCTTACTGTCAGAATTGATCATTCTGTTAGCATCAATGCGATTAATATCATAACTTTTATATAGATCATCAAAAAATTCGTCATTTTCATTAACATTCTTTGGGTCAGAATTACTAATAACTAAAAATGCTCCTCGGTGATCTAAATTATCAATATATCTCCCTAACTCAATTTGTTCCTCATCACCGAAGGAATTTTCATTATAAGCAGTAAAACTTGTTGGCTTTAGAGGTCTATATGGTGGGTCTATATAAACAAATGTATTTTCATCAATAAAATTTAATGATTCATGATAATCAGCACAAACAATCTGAACACCTTGCAATAATTTAGATGCTATTTTCAAGTTTTTTTCATCACATATAAGGGGATTCTTATAATAGCCTATTGGAACATTAAATTTGCCTTTTTTATTAACTCTGTATAATCCATTAAAACATGTTTTATTCAAAAAAATAAAAAGTGCTGCCTTTTCAATATTTTCAGCAACAACCCCATTAAATTTTAATAGATTAAAACGGTCTCTTTGTTCATAGTAATATTCTTTCTTTTCTTCCTGCTCACTAGTCTTGTATTTTTCATCCATGCCTCGCAATACTGATATAACTTCTTCAACATTGTCACGAACCATAATGTAAGTATTTATTAAATCTGCATTTACATCACTAATATAAATTTCTTTTAAGTTAAAAGTGTTCAAAATATCAAATAGTACTGCACCACCGCCAACAAACGGCTCTGCATATTTAGTTATTTTATGACCTAATTCTTTCGGGTAAATTTTATGGATTTCAGACAAAAGCTGGCCTTTTCCGCCAGCCCATTTTACAAATGGTTTAGCAAAAACATTATTATCCTTAATACTTAAAAAATCAGCCTTAGAATAATTCACATTATTTTGTAATGCATTCAGCATGATTGTATTATTTACTATTATTTTATTCTTGCAAAGTTTAGCAACACATTTTGGGCAATCTTCCAGTTCACTTGCTACACTTTCAGCAAAATTGTATTTCATACTTTTCCCCCTAAATTTACTATTGTATATATTATGTTCTAATTTAAAAATAAGATCAATAAAAACTGCCTCTACGCATAATTTAGTTCAACGGTCACTACTCCCCCAACATTATTTTTATCAGAATATACCGAAAAATTCATAAAGGTGCTATTATATAGGTGAATAGACTTTACTTGCTTCAAGGAGGCGTTACCAATGGGAAAATTTCTTGTAAAGAATGCTGCAAATGGCTTTAAGTTTGGTTTGATAGTCGCTAATGACGAAATCATTTTGAACTCGGAAATTTATTCCTCGGAAGCCGCTTGCCTTGCCGGTATAGAAAGCGTCAAAAAAAATGCCCTCATCGCCAAGATTGAAGACCAGACGGTTGAGGGGCATAAGGTATTGTCGAATCCGAAATATGAGATTTTCAAAGATAAAAAAGGTATGCTGCGCTTCCATCTGAAAGCGCGTAATGGTGAAATTATCGCGGCTTCCGAAAGCTATGCGATAATGGAAAATTGCCTGATGGGCATCGAAATCATCCGCAAATATGCACTTGATGCCCGTATTATAAAAGAAGGCTAGCAAATTCCTCCCCTAACGTTTTGCAGCCCGGCCCACACTGTTGTGTGAGCCGGGCTGCTTCTTTATAATAGCCATCTTATTTTTTCTTGCTTTTCTCTTCCAATTCCAATAAGTATTTATCAAAATCAGATAAAAATAACTTGTCTTGAGTAATGCGGTATTTCTCAAATTCCGTTTCAGCATGCAGTTTGGCAATAGCAGCAGATACTTTACCGGCATCCTTTAATAATCCATATTCAAACATTTCAATAAAAGCATTGAGACGTGTTTCCCAGTCCTGCATTGTCAGAGGTATTTTGCGCTTGGTCATACTTTCTGCAAAATCAAGATAGGAACTGACCATACGGTTTAATTGTTCCATTTCAAATTCTGTTAAGTAGTTTTTTGCAACCGTGACATCGGTTATTTTTATTTTGCCATTGGGCGCATCCTGCCAGGTAGTTAGCCCCATATGTTCTTTTTCGCTGTTTGCTCTATCCATAATCAGCTCGGCAGCAGTATGACCATGTACGGCGAAATGCATTTTGTTCTGCACCGTTGCATAAAAACGTATAGTCGTCTTGGCAGTTTTATCATAATCGACGGCCGTCGCATACAGGTCGGTAACCTTCTGATAAAATTTGCGTTCGCTGGCACGAATTTCCCGCACTCTCGCCAACTGTTCTTCAAAGTATTTATCAGTGAGATAGGTCCCTCTCTTCAGGCGTTCGTCGTCCATTACCCAGCCTTTGATCGTGTATTCTTTCGCGATTTGGTTAACCCATTTGCGAAACTGTACCGCTCGCTCGGAATTAACCTTAAATCCGACGGCAATAATCATCTGCAGGTTGTAATGCTTAGTATCATAGCTTTTACCATCACTGGCAGTTATTAAGTATTTCTTAATAACTGCATCTTCGTCTAATTCATTATCAGCAAAAATCTTTTTTATGTGTTGATTAATTGCTGGGACAGACACGTCATACAAAGTTGCGAGCATCTTTTGCGTGAGCCAGATGTTTTCATATTCATAGCGCATTTCTATATTATCTTGGTTTTCGCCTGTTGCAGCGACAAAGGTCAAATATTCGGCAGCGGAACTGCGAATCGTTATTTCTTGCTTCTTTGCCATATAGCAGAGCTCCTTTGGTTTGATTGTACTATAAGATTTCTATTCGCTCAAAAACGACCTTTACCTGCTCATTTTCCTTAAATAAATCTCTGATATAAGAAATCCATCCCTCAGGTACTTCCTGACGGCTCCCCCGGTTGGAGGAGCCTTAAGATTCTTAAAAAAGCAGGTGCCGCATTTTCGCGGCACCTGCTTAAAAATACTCTTTGAAATTGTAGGGCACTACTTGAGGCACTTATGTTAAACAGTAGGTTCTGCTTCAACTGTGACTGCAGCAGCAATTTCTTCCTTCTCTTCTGCCGGTTTGCGGTTGAGAATTTCCATGAATTCCACACCGGTAATGGTTTCTTTTTCCAGCAGGAAGGCGGAAAGTTCATGCAGCTTGTCTTTGTTGGTTTCCAGAATATCTCTGGCTTTGGCATGAGCTGCCTTGATAATAGCGAGAACTTCGCCGTCAATTTTCGTTGAAGTTTCTGCCGAGCAAGTCAGGGAAGCATCGCCACCCAGATATTGGTTGTTGATGGTTTCGAGTGCCATCATGTCGAATTCTTCACTCATGCCGAGACGGGCTACCATGGCACGTGCCATGCGTGTTGCCTGCTCTATATCATTGGAAGCACCGCTCGTGACGGTACCGAAAATAACTTCTTCGGCTGTACGACCGCCGGTCAGGGTAGCAATCTTGTTGAAAGCTTCTTCTTTGGTCAAGAGTACAGATTCTTCTTCAGCAACCTGCATCGTGTAACCAAGTGCGCCGGAAGTACGAGGTATAATTGTAATCTTATGTACCGGTGCTGACTCTGATTGCTTAGCAGCAACCAAGGCATGACCAATTTCGTGGTACGCGATTATTTTCTTTTCACGAGGTGAAATTACTGCGCCTTTACGTTGGTAACCGGCAATAACGACTTCCACCGATTCTTCCAGGTCACTCTGAATGACGTATTCACGACCCAGCTTAACAGCACGCAGGGCTGCTTCGTTGATAATATTAGCGAGTTCGGCACCGGAAGCGCCGCTGGTAGCACGGGCAATCGCATTGAAATCAATATCGTTACCCATCTTGATATTAGCGGAATGTACGGTAAGAATTGCTTCACGGCCTTTAAGGTCAGGAAGCTCTACTGGTATGCGACGGTCAAAACGGCCTGGACGCAGGAGCGCTTTATCCAGTGTTTCCGGTCTGTTGGTTGCACCAAGAATGACAACGCCTTTGCTGCCGTCGAAACCATCCATTTCGGACAGTAATTGGTTCAGTGTTTGTTCACGTTCATCGTTGCCGCCGAATTGGCCGCTGTTACGTTTCTGTCCAATAGCATCAATTTCGTCGATAAAGACGATACATGGAGCTTTTTCCTGTGCTTGTTTGAACAGGTCGCGCACACGTGCGGCACCCATACCAACGAACATTTCGATAAATTCGGAACCGGAGATGGAGAAGAACGGTACCTTCGCTTCGCCGGCTACTGCTTTTGCGAGCAGCGTCTTACCTGTACCAGGAGGGCCTACAAGCAAAGCACCCTTCGGCATATTAGCACCAATTTTTCTGTATTTATCAGGATTATGCAGGAAGTCGACCAGTTCCTTCAAGGCTTCCTTAGCCTCATCCTGCCCGGCGACATCGGCAAAACTCTTGCCGGTCTGGGCCTCTACATAGACCTTGGCGTTACTCTTACCAAAGCTCATCGCATTGCCGCCGCCCATCCTGTTACCCATGAAACGCATGAACAGCTGTCCTATAATGAAGAAAATAAAGATCGGCAGGATCCAGTTCGTGAAGAAGTTGCTGATTGGCGAACTTTCCTTCGGGATTACCTGCGAGAATTCTACCTTGCTCTTCACCAGGCGGTTGACCAGATCCGGATCCTCGACACGGCCGGTAACGTAAATAGTTTTATCTGTTTCGTCTTTAGCGACTACCGCAATTTTATTCGAAGTTATTTCAACTTTGGATACCTGACCTTCATCAACCTTCTGCAAGAAATTACCATAGGAAATTTCCTTTACCTTCGGGCTGAAGTACATCGGTGCGATAACCGAGTTGAAGAGATAAATAATCAAAATCGCTACCAGGTAGTAATAAATTAATGGTTTTTTCGGGGTCTTTTTTTCACCCATCTGAACAATCCCTCTGCTTTCTTAAAGCTAAAATATAATGGTTAGTTAATAGAATTAACAGTAACATAATACTTCTATTTCGCCTTTTACACAAGCAAAAATTCCGTGAACAAATAAAAAAGCACCCCTCTGCTCAATCGAACAAAGGGATGCAGCCATTCCAGCATATCTTAGCCTATTTCACCGGCAAGTTCTGTCCCGCGGACCTTCAGCGGACGGTTGTCATCATCCACCATGACCACTTTGGGCACGCAGTCTTGTGCTTCTTGGTGCGTCATCATCGCGTAGGCAATAATGATGACTTTGTCGCCGACAGTAACTTTGCGCGCTGCCGCACCGTTCAGACAGATAACACCGGAATCCGGTTCGCCTTCGATGACATAGGTCTCCAGGCGGGCGCCGTTATTGTTATCGACGATTTGTACGCGTTCACCCGGCAGGATACCTGCGAGTTTCATCAGGGTCGAGTCAATCGTAATCGAACCCATATATTCAAGATTGGCCTCTGTAACGGTGGCTCTGTGGATTTTGCCGTGGAACATGTTGTAAAGCATTATTTTACCTCCAAAATAGTATTGTCTATTAGTCTTGTTGTACCGAATCTGACTGCCAGCGCCAGAAGATTTTCACCCTGCATAGGAGTTTGGCATTCATTCAGGTCAGGCATTTGATAAATTTCTACATAGTCGATGTCTGCCATCGGTTCTGTCTTGATCATCGCCGTCGTTGCCGCGACGAGTTTCTGAGGATCGCGCTCACCGGCAGCAAAGAGTTCCTTCGCATGTTTCAGGCTCTTCGATAGAATCAGGCCTGCCTGGCGTTCCTCAGCGGACAGATAAGTATTGCGGGAGCTCTTGGCGAGACCGTCGGCTTCACGCACGATCGGCATGATTCTCAGCTGCAGATTGAAGAACAAATCTTTGACCATGCGTTTCAAAACCTGTACCTGCTGGGCATCCTTCTGTCCGAAATAGGCTCTGTCCGGCTGAGCCAGATTAAAGAGCTTGCTGACTACAGTCGTCACACCGCGGAAATGAATCGGTCTTGACCTGCCACACAGCACTTTGGTAAGGTCACCGGTAACTTCGACCCAGGTCATATCTTCGCTGGGGTACATCTCTTTCGGTGATGGAGCAAACACGATATCGGCTCCCTGTGCTTCAGCCAGCTTGCAGTCGGCATCAAGTGTCCTCGGATAGCTGTCGAGGTCTTCTGTCGGTCCGAATTGCGTCGGATTAACAAAAACGCTGACCACGACAACGTCGTTTTCCTGATTGGCTGCTTTCACTAAGGAAGCGTGTCCTTCGTGCAGCGCACCCATGGTCGGTACAAGACCTATCGTTTTGCCTGCGACTTTCGCGCTGGCGATTTCACTTCTGAGTTCTGCCACTGTTTTACATAGAATCATGAATTGTCCCCTCTAACTTGTTAGTATAGTTTTTCCAGTACTTCGTCATCTATTTTGAAAGTGTGTTCTGGCGCCGGGAAACTACGGTCGCGGACGTCGCTGATATATTCGGATACGGCACCGACGATTTCCTGATGCAGGTCGCGGTATTTCTTTACGAATTTCGGTGTAAAACCATTGCTGACGCCCAAGAGGTCATTGCAGACCAGTACCTGTCCATCACAGCCGTTGCCGGC
>Ga0074193_1003054_pt1 | contig 13229 bp, 13 predicted proteins | sample EPASupsiteHSE605_FD_64523 | JGI IMG/M metagenome (GOLD analysis project Ga0074193, IMG submission 64523) | Bioremediated contaminated groundwater from EPA Superfund site, New Mexico - Sample HSE6-05 | ecosystem: Environmental > Aquatic > Deep subsurface > Groundwater > Contaminated ... | reverse complement strand
TTGGTTAAACTTGGACAGAAACCCGGGGAATATCATCGGATCGACCCGATTGAAGCCGCCAATATTTTTCAGTCAACCAATGATGTAATTCCAACCTCGTTGAAGCTGGCCTCCATGTTTTTGCTTGAAAAGCTTGAAGCCACTATTAATGATGTAAGAATCGAAACGGAACGTCTGGAACAAACTTACCGGAATGCCCTGCGCATCGGCTATACACAGATGCAGGAAGCGGTTCCTTCGTCATGGGGAAAGTTGTTTAGTGCATATAGTGATGCTCTTTCACGTGACTGGTGGCGTGTTTCTAAATGTTTTGAACGCATCAAGGTTGTGAACCTGGGAGGAAGTGCGATTGGGACAGGGATTGCTGTACCGCGTTTCGTAATAATGGAAGCAACACAGCGATTACAGAAACTTACCGGAATGCCGGTAACTCGTGGCGAAAACCTTATGGACGCAACCAGCAATCTTGACTCTTTTGTTGAAATTCATGCAATTCTGAAATCTCATGCCGTAAATCTTGAAAAAATGGTTTCGGATTTGCGTTTGCTGGCTTCGGATATTGCGGCACGACATGAATTGCAGATCCCTCAAAAGCAGGTTGGAAGCTCTATTATGCCTGCAAAAGTAAATCCTGTAATTCCTGAATTTGTGATTAGTGTTGCTCATCAGGTATATGCGAATGATCAGTTGATTGCATCGCTTTCAGCACAAGGATGTCTCGAACTAAATGCCTATCTTCCGGTTATAGGGCATGCGCTATTGCAAAGTTTAAAATTGTTAATTGCTGCAGATGATACTCTGCAAAAAAACCTTTTGCAACAATTGATTGTTCATGTAGAGAAAGCAGAAAAACAGCTTTATCTCAGTCCGGCAATCACAACAGCTTTAACACCTTATGTAGGCTATAATTGTGCTGCCGAACTGGCAAAATATATGAAACAACATCAACTTACTGTATTTGAGGCAAATCTTCAATTAAAAGTAATGGATGCTGCTGAAATAGAAACTTTGTTAAAACCCGAAAATTTGTTAAAACTGGGTTATAGCATAAATGATTTGTAATGAGTAAAGGGAGAGAAAATAAACCACATATCGGTATATTTGGGCGAAGAAACCATGGAAAAAGTTCACTGATCAATGCCTTGTCGGGTCAGGAGATAGCCATTGTTTCGGATGTTTCCGGGACGACTACGGATCCTGTAAAAAAGTCAATGGAGATTCATGGGCTGGGTCCTGTAATTCTGGTTGATACTGCCGGTATTGATGATGAGGGAGAATTGGGTCAAAAACGTGTTGCAAAAACTCGTGAAACACTCAAGATAATAGATACAGCTATATTGGTAATCATTCAAAATCAGTTTGATTCTTTTGAAGAAAAACTGATTGCAGATTTCAGAGAGTACGATATCCCTTTTTTTATCCTTCAAAATAAATCTGATCTTCAAATTCTTGATACTGGATTTGCAAAGCAACTGGAAAAGAAATATGATGCAAAGGTGTTGTCGTTCAGCTCAGTAGTAAACTCCAATGTAATACCGTTGATTCTTGAGCTAAAGCGTATTATTCCAGAAACAGCATACAAATCAAAATCGTTGATTGGTGATTTAATTTCGTATGGTGATACGGTTTTGTTGATTACTCCCATTGACATTGAAGCCCCTGAAGGACGGTTGATTCTGCCTCAGATTCAGGTGATTCGGGATGTGCTGGATAATGATGGAATGTGTGTGGTGTGTAAAGAACGAGAAGTGGATGCTTATATCCGTAAAATGTCGCCGAAACCAGCCCTGGTGGTTACCGACAGCCAGATATTTTTGAAAGCAGATGCGGCTGTTCCACGCGATATTCCATTGACGAGTTTTAGCATTATCCTGGCCCGGCAAAAAGGAGATTTTCCAAATTATCTGAAAGGAACACCGCATCTTGCAAACCTGAAAGACGGAGACCGGGTACTTATCCTGGAATCATGTACACACCATGTTTCCTGCGACGATATCGGACGAACCAAAATTCCGCGCTGGCTTACCAATTATGCCGGAAAAAACCTGGAATACGACGTTGTTTCAGGCTTGAACACTCTTTCACGCGATATTCGCGAATATGCGATGGTGATCCAATGCGGAGGTTGTGTACTTACCCGAAAACAAGTGATTAACCGTTTAAAACCTGCTGTTGATGCCGGAATTCCGGTTACAAATTATGGCATGGCTATAGCCTGGGTTCATGGAATTTACCATCGTGCAATTGAGCCTTTTGTGAAATTAAATGATTCGGGAATCGATTATCTATAAAACAGTAAAACAATGAACCCTGTAGAAGCAATACTTCAAAAGGATGAATTTAGTCGCGATGACTTGATAATACTTCTCTCTTCAGGTATAGAAGAACGAAATCTTATTTACAGCAAAGCTGCTGAAATCAAACAGAAATATGTTGGAAATAAGGTCTATTTCAGAGGATTGGTTGAATTTTCGAACATCTGTAACAAGAACTGTTACTATTGTGGAATTCGTGCCAAAAACCAGAATGTGGAACGCTATATGGTTGAAGAAGAAGAAGTGATTAATGCTGCCCGTTATGCTTATGAGAGTGGTTATGCATCCATGGTGCTCCAGTCGGGCGAGCGAAACGACCGCAGGTTTGTGGAAATGATTTCTTCTTTACTTGATAAAATCAATAAGGTAACCGATAACAAAATGGGGATAACCCTTTCGTTGGGTGAACAAACCGAAGAAACCTACCGCAAATGGATGGAGTTAGGAGCCCGGCGATATTTGCTTCGTATTGAATCGTCGAACCGCGATTTGTATCATAAAATACATCCGGTAGATGCAACTCATGATTATGATAGCCGGTTAAATTGTTTGAAAACCCTTAAAAAATTGGGATATCAGGTAGGAACAGGCGTGATGATAGGTTTGCCATTTCAAACTGTTGAAAATCTGGCAGATGATTTGTTGTTCTTCAAAGAATTTGATATTGATATGTGCGGAATGGGTCCGTATATCGAACACGAAGACACTCCTTTATGGGAATATCGTGACCAGCTTTTACCCAAAGAAGAACGATTCAATCTTTCGTTGAAAATGGTAGCTTTGCTTCGCATCATGATGAAAGATATCAATATTGCGGCCACTACCGCTATGCAAACGCTCGATAAAATGGGTCGCGAAAAAGCGATTAAGGTTGGTGCAAACATTATTATGCCCAATTTAACTCCCGTAAAATACAGAGAAAGCTATCTTCTTTACGAAGATAAACCTTGTATTGATGAAGAAGCCAGCGAATGTAAAAATTGTCTGGAGGCTCGTATTCATATAGCCGGTGCCGAAATTGGCTATAACGAGTGGGGCGATTCTATTCATTATAAAAATAAAAATCAAGCTGATGAAAAAACAGAAGAATCCGGTTCAAATGAATCCATTTAAGCGAATTGCCTGAAGAATTCATCCGGAACCGGGTATAGTTTACTTCAGAGTAAAATCAAGCATTAACATAGTTCTTTAGTAATCGTTTGGATATATAAATTTTGAGTGTAAGATGTGGACTTTAAATATAGTTGAAATAGTTAGCGCGTTTGTAGTGCTTTTTGCAATCATTGATATTTTGGGAGCGATTCCAATATTTCTCAGTTTGAAAAGCCAGGGAAAAGAGATTAATGCCGGAAAAGCAAGTTTGATTTCATTTGCAATGTTTGCGGTATTCTTTTTTGCAGGTGATCGATTGCTTAACCTGTTTAATGTTGATGTAGCGTCGTTTGCAGTTGCGGGTTCGTTTGTGATTTTTATTCTGGCATTGGAGATGATTCTGGGTATTGAGATTATTAAAACCGAAAGTATGGATTCCGGGGCAACGTTAGTTCCCGTAGCATTTCCCCTTATTGCCGGACCGGGGGCACTAACCACATTGTTGTCGCTTCGGGCTGAATATAGTTTGGTAAATATTATGATCGGGCTGATTGCCAACCTGTTTTTTGTGTATCTGGTTCTTCGTTTTGTCGACCGGATTGAAAAAATGATCGGCGGAAGCGGAATTTTTATCCTGCGGAAATTTTTCGGGGTAATACTATTAGCAATTGCCGTAAAATTATTTGCAACAAATCTTACGATAATGATTTCTAAGTGAAAACCCCAAAAGTGGTCGCGTTTATTTTTGCGCTGGCTTTTTCTACAACGTTTATTCTCATGAATCACCCTAAATCAGGCTTTTTAAGGAGCAACTATATCCGTTAAGATTGCTCCATCCCGATTAATCGGGAAACCGTTGTAAATATCTGGTAGATATTTTACCGAAAGGGAGGAGCGAAGTTCGCGTACGTACAGTGGAGTGAGAGGCTTTGTCTGTCAGCGTTTGCTGATGGGGCGGACTACTCGATTACAAGCTGGTCGTTCTTGTTTTTCGTCATTCTGTCTTTCATTTTTGCTGCAACTTTCCTGTCTGCCGTGCGTTTGGGTCGGCAAGCTCTTTTGCAGGTTTTGGTTTTGTTTCGGTTTGTGCGACATGCAAATGTGCTTGACTACGAAGCAAGTGCTTCATTTATTTTAATTTACTTTCAAAAAAAGCAGTCCCCACGAGTGAGGACTGCCACCCACATTAATAACTAGAATAATGCGAGCTATGGGAACTGTGTGAACTGTGTGAGCCATGAGAGCCATGAGAGCCATGAGACGAGTGACCTGTCATTGACTATATCACTATTCCCAAAAAGTTCGTTAGCATGTTTCAAAATAAGACTATTGTCATTGTTTTGACTTATGCTCACATCAGTAACTCTAAGCAGACTTGCTGCTTTGATAGTAACAGTTGTTCCCAATAAAACTACTGCTGCTGCTACCGTCATCAAAATTTTTCTCATAAAAAGAAATTTAAATTAAAACATGAGAAAACAACAAGCGATTTTCGCTTGAAGACCTTTAACCCTAAACTGGTTTTATTCATATTTTTAGTTTTTTAATGTTATTAACCCGAATAATGTGAACGGTGAGAATAATGTGAACGATGCGATTCATGAGATGAATGTGATGAGTGTGAACCATGGCAAGACATTGAACCACTCATAAAGTCATGAAACAAATCTTTTGCGTGTACCAGAATTAAATTATCATTTTTGTCAACTGTTCTGCTCTCGTTTTTGTTTATTTTGTTACCATCAAAAGACACCATTCCTCTTAAAAAAAACAGAAAGATAAAAGCATATTTAATTGTTTTCCACATTATTGAATGATTTTATATGTTTACTATGTACTGTTTTAGATGATGCAAAAAAACCAGGACATTCTTGCTTTTTTGAACAATTATTGCATTCATCAATATAAATATTTTTCCAATCAGAAATAGATTGAACTGCAAACCGTCTTAATTTTTCAGGCAATAAACAAAGTTGAGTATTATAAATGGAAACTTGCATGTCTCTATAATGCAGATTTATTACGGCTTCTTCCAATTCTTTATTATAATCCACAGGGTCAATCCACAAATCAGTTAAATTATCTTTTGCATATCCCATTGGCTCCATTTGCATAAATGCAACATGATAAACAAAAGGAAAATTCGAGTAGATAAACTCTGATAATTCTGGTAATCTATCGTAATTCATTTTGTGAATTACAACTCGAATACCTATTTTAATATTGAATTTTGCGAGGTTATACATTCCTTTTATTGTTTTGTAAAAGGAATTTGTTCGCACAATGCTGTTATGAATAGTGTCAATATCTGAATACAAAGGGATGTCAACCACAATTTCTTGTTTTACAGCTTGTGCAAATCGTTTTGCATATTCGTAGTTTTCAAATTTAATTCCATTTGATAGAAGATTAATAGATGCTTTGGGAATTCTATTATAAATGGCATTTAAAATATCAAATAATTTTTCACCGATTAAAGTTGGTTCGCCTCCTGTAATACCAATTGATTTAGCATTTTTATCAATTAAAGAAATGTATTTCAAGTTTAAATTAAGTTTGTCCTCTTCTTGTTTTACGGGAGGTTGCGGACACATAATACAATTTGAATTACACCTTTCAGTAATAAATATAGCATTGTGTTTAGAATTAATATCATATACAATACTTATTTTGCCGTCTGGGTCAACAGTAACTATATCATTGTCATGCAATTCAAAAATATTTTCAACATTTTCTATGTAACGAGAGGTTCCCTTGTTAATGTCTTTATTTGAAGTAATTACTGCCAAATAACCATTTGGAAAATCACCATTATTAGTTACATAAATCAAGTCTTTTTTAGTAGCGAATAAATCATTCTTTGAAGTGATTTTTCCAATTATGACTTCATTTAAATTATATGCTTTGCCTTTAAGTTGTTTCATTCCTCAAAATGATTTACGTGTAATCCAACTCCAAAAAACTTTATTTATTTCATTATCATTCTTTTGTAACAAGGATAAAAGATATTTGATTATGCTTTTATTTTTGTTGCAAATTTCGCTAATTGTTCTATTTCCAATTATATCTCCTTGTTCACTATAATTTCTTACAGGGTCAGCTCCGCAATAACTTTGATATGAACATGTTGCGCAATCAGGCAAACTTTCAGCAATAGAGTTTTCGATTAACTCATGAAGATATGCACTATTAAATATTTCTTGATAAGAATTAACTTCAACATTTCCGATTTTAAATTTCTTATCTCCAACAGAAGCTAACATACGTCCTTCATCTGAAACATAAACATCGCCATCATAATCGTAAATCACGCCAGCTATTGCAATGCCCGCAGGGGATTGCAAGTCAACAAAACCAGTGCTAAATGGAGTTAATATTCTTGTCAATAGAATTGTAGCGTATCCTTCTGCGAAAAATTTACCTTGTTTATTTATTTCAATTATATAGTCTAAGCCTTTTTTATAATTTTCAATAAAATCATTCATCGGATAGGCTAATATATGCTTGTCTCTTTTTGCAAAACCGTATGGATTTAATGACCTTAAAAAAACTGAATCAAATTCAAGTTCAATATATTTATCAATAATTTCTTTGAAATGGTTTATTGTATGTGATGTTGTCGTCATCAATGCTGATACACTGTCTCTACCTAAATATTCTCTACAAAGTTTGATTTTTTCAGTTACCAAATCATAACTATTTTCAATGTCGTGAAGAGGTCTGTTCAAATTGTGCAGTTCTTTTGGTCCATCTATTGATGTAGAAATATAAACTTTGTGCCCTTTAAGCCATTTCAACATTTTTTCATCAATTGATGTCAGATTTGTACAAATAACAAACTCAAGATTTTTCTTTTTGAAAATGTTTGTCCATTCTGCTTTATCAATAATGTATTTAATAATTTCAAAATTCAAAAGTGGTTCACCACCTTGAAATTCAATTTTAATGTTTGAAGATGGACTGTCAAAAATTTTCTCAACAACTTTCTTTGCAGTTTTTTTAGTCATGTCAAAACTAACATCACTCAAATCTTTTTTGGAAACTTGGCAATAACTACAATTTGAATTGCATCTCAAAGAAGCAACAATCATATGCAACGATGTAGACTCTGTAAGAAAATTCTTTTTTGTTCTGTATTTTATTGCAAGCATCTCAATTACATCGTCAAGATGGCTGTCAGCTATTATCTGCTTACTTTTTAAGTCTTTAAAAGTCTTTTCTTCGGGTTCTAATCTATGTTCTATAAATTTATTAAAGTCATCACTTGTTAAGTACAAATGTTCTCCAACTTCATTAGAGAGAAAGACATTTTCTTTAATCCTTTCAAACCGATATGGCAAAATTTGATAACTCATTCTTATTTGCTTATTGATGAAAATGCTTTTTTAACTAATTCTTCTCTGATTACCTTGAACTCTTTACCTGTGTTTAATCTTATTTGCTGGTCAATTAATTCATTTCCAAATTTTAATGCAATATTTTCGAGGTCTATATTGTCATTTTTACTCTGGAAATAAATTTCAGTCATTGTTTCAATTGGCTCAATATTAACAAAACACTTATCTGTATATTTATAAGAAGCATTCAAAATTGCTTCTTTCTCATACAATTCGTTCTTAACTGTCAGTAAGAGTTTATCACCTTCGATTTTCTTTAAAATTTCTTTCATATTAATGTCATTATGTTAGTGTGTCGGCTTGGGCGGTTTGCAAATGTGCTGTTTTGTACGTTGGCATTTTTTCATTTCTTTTTTCTTCGGCTTACCTGTAACACTTGTATATCCACAAAGCTGTGGATATATCGGCATTCGTTGCAATGCAAACTTCCTCAATAATTTTATGGTTTTTAGTATATTTAACCAAACTACGATTGATTCATTTACATCTGTTATTTTTTAGTCGGTAAAAATAATAAAGTTTTAAATTACCTGCAACTTAATGAAGAAAATAACAAATCTCCTTATCTCTCTGCCTCTCTTTCACCTCACCCCCGCCTCTCCTGAAAGGAGAGGTGCCACTGCAACCCGGATATTTTTCTTCAGTTCCTTTAAAAAAGAAAAATAACATCAGACTAACCCGGAATTCTCTTCACGTTTCACTCTTCACTTCCAAGATTGAAAGGATTGATCTTCTGACTTCTAACTTCTGACTTCTAACTTCTGACTTCTTTTTTTCTCTTCACCTCCCAAAGGGTCTTCGACCTCTTCGGGGGTGCTTCTGACTTCCAACTTCTAACTCCTGAATTCATTTCACGTTTCACTTCCAGAATTGAAAAAGATTGAAAGGTACTTGCCAGTTTCTTCAGTCTTTTCAGTCTTTTTGGGTGGGGTTGACGGGATTGAAGGTTTGTCAGTTCCAGATTCCTGTCTTCCAACAATTGCCTTCCGCGCTCATTAACCCCTTTTTAACGAGATATTTGATTGATTTCTTTGCTGGTATAGTGAAAAGATATACTTTTGTTTTATCACAGACCTATGAGAAAATAATAAAACCGAAATAACAAACATCTAAATTACAGTTGGTTATGAAAAAACATAATTTTAACGCCGGTCCAAGTATTTTACCACGCGTAGCAATTGAAAATACTGCTAAAGCAGTTTTGGATCTTGATGGTATTGGACTTTCATTAATCGAAATCTCGCACCGTAGTAAAGAGTTTCAGGCAATTATTGATGAAGCAATGGCTTTGATGACAGAATTGCTCGGGATTCCGGAAGGATATAAAATCCTTTTCTTAGGGGGTGGGGCAAGCTTGCAATTTTGCATGGTTCCATTCAACCTGCTGAACAAAAAAGCTGCATATCTCGAAACAGGAGTGTGGGCTAAAAAAGCAAATAAAGAAGCAAAACTTTTTGGTGAAGTTGAAATCGTAGCTTCAAGTGCAGATAAAAACTTTAACTACATTCCCAAAAATTTCAACATCCCCGCTGATGCTGATTATTTCCATATCACTACCAATAATACTATTTACGGAACCGAAATCAAAGTTGATTATGATAGTCCTGTAACGTTAGTAGCGGATATGTCATCTGATTTCTTAAGCCGTCCGGTTGATGTAAGTAAATATGGGATGATTTACGGTGGTGCTCAAAAGAATATAGGTCCTGCTGGTGCAACTTTCGTAATCGTTCGTGAAGATCTGTTAGGAAAAGTTGACCGCGTTATTCCTACAATGTTAGATTACCGTACTCACATTAAAGAAGGATCAATGTTCAACACTCCTCCATGTTTCGCAATTTATACTATCCGCGAAACCCTGAAGTGGATCAAGAGTATTGGTGGCTTAAAAGAAATGCAGAAGATGAATGAAGCGAAAGCTAAATTGCTTTACGACGAAATTGATCGTAACCCAATGTTCAAGGGAACTGCCGAAGTTGACAGTCGCTCAATAATGAATATCTGCTTTGTAATGAATGATGGCTACGAAGCGAAAGAAAACGATTTCATGGAATTTGCAAAAGCAAACGGAATGATCGGCATTAAGGGACACCGCTCAGTAGGTGGTTTCCGTGCGTCAACCTACAATGCACTTCCAATTGAAAGCGTTCAGGCATTAGTTGATTGCATGCGCGAATTCGAAAAGAATAACGCTTAATTTATAATATTCATTCAGGGGCTGTTTAAATAAGTCTAATCGATTGTTAATGGTTTCGACGCTAGCTTAGTCTGACATACTTAAATGTCGCCTTGAGCGGAGCCGAAGGATAGACAAATAACGACTTCAGAAACAGCCCCTTTTTAACACCCTGAAAATAAAAAAATCATGGCAAAAGTATTAGTAGCAACCGATAAGCCCTTTGCAAAAGTGGCAGTGGATGGTATCCGCAAAATTGTGGAAGATGCCGGATTCGAACTGGTACTTCTCGAAAAATATACTGCTCAAAGCGATTTCGTAAACGCTGTTGCTGATGTGGATGCAATCATCGTACGTAGCGACAAAGTTACCCGCGAAGTAGTTGAAGCAGGAAAAAAACTGAAAATAGTGGTTCGTGCCGGCGCAGGTTATGATAATCTCGATTTAGCTGCATGTACCGAAAAGAACGTTGTAGCAATGAATACTCCGGGACAGAACAGTAATGCTGTGGCAGAACTTGCTCTTGGAATGATGATAATGGCTGCCCGTAACAATTATGATGGTTCGTCTGGCACCGAACTTCGTGGTAAAAAAATCGGTATTCACGCTTATGGTAACGTTGGCCGTTATGTGGCTGAAATTGCAAAAGGTTTTGGAATGGAAGTTTATGCTTTCGATCCGTTTGTAAGCAAAGCTGATATTGAAAAAGATGGCGTTACGGCTGTTGAAACGATGGAAGAGCTTTACAAAACTTGTCAGTACGTTTCGCTGCACATTCCAGCTAATGACAAAACCAAAAAGTCAATCAACTTTGAATTGCTTTCAACCATGCCCAAAGGTGCTACGTTGGTAAACACTGCACGAGGTGAAGTTATCTGCGAAGAAGGTATGATGAAGATGTTTGCAGAACGTCCTGATTTTAAATATGTATCAGATATTGCTCCTGCAAATGCAGCAGAAGTTTCTGAAAAATACCCAAATCGCTTCTTCTTTACCCCAAAGAAAATGGGTGCTCAAACTTCTGAAGCGAACATCAATGCAGGCCTAGCTGCTGCTAACCAGATTGTGAAATTTATAAAAACTGGCGACAAAACCTTTCAGGTTAACAAATAGTCTGTCATTTTTTTAATTATAAAAAAGGCCGGATACTTTTATACCCGGCCTTTTTATTGAGATGATTGAAACTTAAGAGACTGATTCAACTGCTTTAATTTCAGGAATAGCTTTAATTACGGCTTGTTCAACTCCGTTTTTTAACGTCATTAAGCTGTAAGGGCATGATCCGCAAGCACCATGAAGTTCTACTTTCGCTACCATATCGTCAGTAAGTTCAACAAAACTGATATCACCACCGTCCGATTGCAGATAAGGACGAATTTGTTCTATAACACCCTGTACTTTTTGGGTAAGTTCAATTTTCTGTTCCAGATTCATAATTGATGTTTATTGATATTTGATTTCTACAATTTTAGTTGGATCGAGATTGGCATTGCGGATGGCAATCTGTTGAGCCACATTTTCAGCTAATTGCATAAAAGCTTTGCCCAGAATACTGTTTTCGTCGGTAGCTACCGGTTTTCCGGCGTCACCAGCATCTGCAATGCTCTGCACAATTGGAATTTGACCGAGCAAAGGTACATTTAATTCTTCAGCAAATTGTTTACAACCTTCTTTTCCAAAGATATAATATTTGTTATTGGGTAGTTCCTCAGGGGTAAACCATGCCATGTTTTCAACCAAACCAAGGATTGGAACATTGATTCCGTCCTGTTTAAACATACTGGCAGCCTTGCGTACATCGGCAATAGCAACCTGCTGAGGTGTACTTACGATTACGGCTCCGGTTACCGGAAGCGTTTGTACCATTGTAAGGTGAATGTCGCCGGTTCCCGGAGGAAGATCAATTACCATGTAGTCGAGTTCGTCCCACTTCGCTTCGGTAAATAGCTGGCGGAGGGCATTAGATGCCATAGGTCCGCGCCACATCAGGGCTTTATCCTGATCTACAAAAAAACCGATAGATAGTATCTTGATGCCATATTTTTCCAAAGGATGAATAATACTTTTGCCATCTTCTTCTGTTATTTCAGGACGTTCATCTTTTACCCCAAACATAATGGGTACCGATGGACCATAAATATCGGCATCAACCAACGCAACTTTTGCTCCGGTTTTTGCAAGTGCAATAGCCAGATTGACTGCAATGGTTGATTTTCCCACGCCCCCTTTTCCCGAAGCAACAGCCACCACATTTTTGATATTTTTCAATAGTTCCTCATCCTGATGGCGACGGGTGGTTACGCGTGAAGTAAGATTTACATCCACTTCAATATCGGGTGATACATAGTGATGAATAGCTTCAATGCAGTCGTTTTTCATCTTAGTTTTCATCGGACAGGCAGGAGTGGTGAGTACAAGGTCAAACCTTACTTTTGTTCCTTCCAGTGCAATGTTTTCGATCATGTTCAGCGTAATTAAATCTTTCTTGAAGTCAGGATCGTTTACATGCTTTAAAGCTTCTTTTATTTGATCGGTTGAATACATAATTCTATAATCGTTTTTTTGATTTCGAGAACTTAACAAAATAAGCTGATGTTAGTTTCTGTTCATTTTAAGAAAGTAACATTAAGCTATCTTAAAGCAATTCTTTTGCAGGATCCCAGAAATGCTTTTCAAAGTTGAGAATCTGATCGTTTTCTATCTGGATTCCTTCATTTTCTAAAAGTTGTTGCATTAAATCGGGATGTCCGAAATGGCGTTTTCCGGTGAGCTGTCCATTGCGGTTTACCACACGATGAGCAGGAATATTGTCAGCCTGACAGTGCGATTGATTCATTGCCCAACCCACCATTCTTGAGGATTTTCCGCTTCCCAGATAGCGTGCAATTGCTCCATAAGAGCTTACCCTTCCGAAAGGAATGAGTTTGGCTACTTCGAACACTTGTCGGAAAAAGGAGTCTTTGTCTGTCACAATTCGGGATTTAACTGAAACCGGATATAGGTAATCTTTTTTCCCATAGCCGTAAACATACTTTCGTAGAAAGTTTGAATGCGGGTTACCGCTTCTTCCACGCCCGAATTATAAACGTCATCCGAAGCAAAAAGGAGTCGGTGTTTGTCCTCTGCAATTACTTCCAGGGTGAAGTCATACAATTCTTTTGAATCGGTTTTCAGATGAATAATACCATCTTTTTTGAGAATGTTCTTATACAAACTCAGGAAATATTGAGATGTAAGCCTTTTTTGAGC
>Ga0074193_1003052_pt1 | contig 13239 bp, 10 predicted proteins | sample EPASupsiteHSE605_FD_64523 | JGI IMG/M metagenome (GOLD analysis project Ga0074193, IMG submission 64523) | Bioremediated contaminated groundwater from EPA Superfund site, New Mexico - Sample HSE6-05 | ecosystem: Environmental > Aquatic > Deep subsurface > Groundwater > Contaminated ... | reverse complement strand
TTTACTAAGTTAGAAAATAGGACCGATTATGAGGAAAGGAGTTTATCTTAAGATTTTCAAAATCGTGTCTTGACAAGCGGGGGCATTACACTCTGCGATAAAAATCTCTTTTTGTAAATCATCCTTTTCGTGATAAACATAGTTTCTTTGTACCATATCTAATAGCAACGTACCCATACGGATTCCTGCATTGGAGACTCTAATTCCGTCCTGCTTTGTTTTATCAACCCATCCAGCGGAACGCATTTGGAAAAGTACTTTTTGAACAAATTCATCAGTAATGTGGCGCTTAAAGCGATTTCTTAATCGATTGGCTAACTGCTCTTCTGTGTTCAGTCTTTCATCAGGATCGAAAGCGGTTTGAAGAACTAAATGAACCAAAAGTAAAAAATCTAGTTGGAGTTTATACTGGTTAGTTTCGTGTACAAGAAACGATAAAACCCGGCTCAAGTGTGACAATTCATTAAGACTGCGTCCTAGAATATCGGTATCTCCCTCTGAATTAGGCAAGAAAGGAATGCGCTCAATCATTGATGTTTCCCTCCAAAACGATTGCCTTTAGCATATCAAAATCCCATAAAAAGTCTTCTTGTTCTGTTAATTGATTTGTGCCGGCTAATTCTTTTAATTGTTTTAATCCTTCTTCATAGGAAACCTTGTAGAGAGTACCTTGTTTCTTCGCAACGAACTTAAACTGTTCAAATTCCAGAGCATAAAGTTTTTCGACCATAGCTATAGCAGCACTATCGTAGTCACTCCAAATAATTAGTTGACCGACACCTGCATTTTTGAAATGAAGCAGTAAATTATAGACAGCAGAGCGTACTTGTCCGTCAAACCCGACGATGCCAATTTGATCTCTATTTGCATAGGGTATATGCTTTATCAGTTTTCGGACGACCGCTCTGTTTTCAGCAGCAAAAATAGTTTTTATTTTCTTTGCATCAATCGAATGGAGATATTGTACTTCCTCGTCAGTGATTTTAGATAAAACAGGAGTTTCCTCATAATTATACATACCAAACGTAAAGTCCAATCGGCACTGCGCAGCTAAAATGATATCTCTGTTCCCCGGTCGCGTCGTAAGGTGGATACTACTAACGGGATCGCCGATGACTTCTTCAAGCTCTTCGAGTAAAGAATCCATGTTCCCATCAAATAGTTTTGATGAAGCATGAACATCCTCTTTAAAATAGGAGTTTGTTCCTATCTCCTTCCAATCAAAGAATGGTGCTTTTGAAGCGGTTAGCAAAACGGAGAGGAAAAAATCCATTCGTTTTATCGAAATTTCCCTCACGTTCATCTGAGTCAATAGCCATTGCCTTAATTTTTCAAAACCCGTATGTCCGTGGGGATTTATCAAATTGTTTACGATTTCGGTGAACGATCTTAAAAGTTCTTCATTTTTCTCTTGGCCTTGCTTTGCTTGATTTCTCCAGAATTTTAACAAATTAAAACCCGGTAAATAATATGTATTTTTAAGATTAATTCCTCGGTCAGTAAATTCATTAACCTGGATAAAAATACCTTGGGATACCCATTGATCAATTTGATGAGAATATGCCAAGCCACTTAATATCGAGCCTGACCATTCTTTAACTTGCGAAGCACATTTCCTTTTACTCCATTGCGTTTTGTTTTGCATTTCTTGTGGTATATCGTAGTTTTCGAGGGAATAAATATAAGTCTTTGTTTTATATTGGATAATTTTCTGTTGTTGGTGTATTACTCTTTCGTGAATTCCTCTATTGTCGGCTATATCAGTAACAACGATTTCACCACTTTTCTAGAAACCATTTAAATAATTATCAATCATTAGTTTTTATAGACCCGCCTTTAAAGTTTATTAATGAGTTATTAAATTTACCAAAATATCTCTGGCGTAAATGGTCCACGATGATAATTTAAAGTACAGACGTGATTCTTCTCCTTTGCATCTCCTATCTTCTTGAATCCCTTTTATTATACATGAAATATCAGACAATTCTCTGCAAGTGCTAAATCGCCAGGTGAGAAGTTTATGGGCCCTTAAACTGTATCAGTAAGTGAAAAATAGACGAGGCCAAAGTAATGGCTTCGCCTATTATGCTTTGCGTTTGGATAAGTTGCGTTTTGTAGCTGTGAGGTTGCCTAATTGAACCGGTTGTGAAGCCGTCATATGCAATAAGGGCTCAGGCACTATGGAGGCGTTTAACATCTCCTATCTCTGCTATAATCCTTGGGAATAGCCATGATGCCTTCATATTCTTTCAGCAACTTTCCAATTCTCTCACCTTGTTAGAATAATCGCATGGGCGTGTCTATCATTGCAGGGCCTTCGCTTTTTCCAAATAACGATACCCCCAATCCTAGTAAATATCCTGCGATCTTGGATATTATACAATGAGTTTAAACTTAAACTTAAACTTAAAATTAAACTTTAAGTTTAAATATAAGAGTTTCGTTTTGAATTTAAAAGCTAAAACTTCGCACTTATTTTAGCATAAAAATAATAGTTCTTATCATAGCTACTCGCACTTTTTAACGTGCTTTGCTTAAGTAGATACGGTAAAATTTAATATATAAAAAATTAGTTAGTGGTGAAGGTGAAAGATAAACACGGTTAAGACAATAATCTGCATTCAAACGGTGGGAATCCCCATGCAAACGGGCTGTAGTGGTGAAAAGCCCTTCCTAACTAATTTTTTATAAAGTACAACCTATAATATAACCTGGCTAGTCAAATTAAAATAATTTTTCGTTTCTTCGTTATTGCTATCTATGAATTTTGCTATACTCATTCTGCATATAGGACATTTATAATTCTGAATTTTAGCCAGTTTCTGTTTGCTTTTGAGCATAAAATGACCATAATAGATTACAGTAAGATATTTCTTGTTTGCTTCCACTCCATAATTTTACATGAGTTTATTAACCACCTTAGTAGTAATAAATAATCTATGTTCAATCCATTACCTACAAACTTAAATACTTTGTAGTCAAAGCTTGGCTTCCCCTCTTATTCACTCTTACAAAGCTACTTTGCATATCCTCAAATATCATCTTTAAAATACTTGTTAAGGCTCTTGTATTCAGCTTTATCTAGAATGTCAAGTTTCCCATCTGTAGCAAGCTTGATAATGTCTCGACATTTTTTTAATCTATTTAACATTGGTATTACTACTGTTGAGGCATGGTCTGTAAAGTGATATATTTCTGTTTCTCTAACGGGTAATTTATATCCCTTTTTTGAGCTAGCAATAATTACACCTTCATCTCGAAGTTTGGCAATTATCTTTGTTCTTAGGTAATGTGCATTAATTTTAGAATCTCGATGCCGGCTTAAGTAAGTTAATAGCTCATGTGTAGGAATATAAATACTATAATTTGAGTCAAAGAACTTAAACCTTAAATATTTTAAAGTCAATACTTGTTCATTTATTACCGTATTATCTTTATTTTCGTTTTTTATAATAAACTCATTTGCTAACCGCAATGAAGTCTGTGCAATTATCTGATTAAATTCTCCATTATCTGTCTGAGAGTTAATTAAATATGAATCGTAATCAGGTGGCCAAAACTCGATCCGTATTTTCTTTTTCTTTAATAGTTGGTAGTAGGCTCTCGACTCTTGGGAGATTTTTTTTTCATCGTAAATATAAGATAAACATTCACTCACAAAATCTGCGAGTTGAATTATCACGCTTTTTTTACTATCATTAAATCCGAAATCATAATAATCGAACAATATTGGATTGGAATTTTCTACTACATACTTTCGAAAACTATCCATAAACTCCCTAGAACCGAGTTGGTCAGAAATCATACATAATTTTGGGTATGTTCTTCTTAATTCCGTATGCAGTTTATCATTCAAATACTTATAGAAAGATTGCTTATATATTAACCCACTATCTTTGAATATTTTCCTTTTATCAACAACAACTGCAAGAAAAGAGAAATCAATCTTACTAATATCCGCAAGAATTCTTTTTCTTCGATCATGATCGCCACGAACATTATTGGACTTTATTTCTCCATGACCAAAGTGTTTTGCACGTATAGCTTCAACCTCAGTTTCGAGTTTCTTAAGGTTACATTCCTCAACAATTATTGCGGTAACAATAAAATGTGTAGATGTTCCCTGATTATCGAAATTTAGACCAGAATCCCCGTACTCGTCAATAAAAGCATACTTGATATCCATTTTTCAATTCCTCATAATCCACTCAATTTATTAAAAACACTTATTAAGGAGAATTCTATATATTTCCTGTATATTCCTCCAAAATTTTAAATTATTTGCTGTGAAATAATAGTTAGGAGTAATATAAGTTTTAGCAATTTTTTCAAAAATATTGGAATTAGTTCTAGAACGTTAATTAACTCTTAAATAGTAGTTTGTGTATGTGAATATAAGAGTGTAACGCACCCGTATGGAAGCTTGTGAATGATATACTCTGCGAGAGCCACCAATACGCTCAAGTTGAGGTTTTTCCGCGAATTAGATACGTTACCAGTCTCGGAGTACTGCGTTCTCTGAGGCCCCCCGCCAAGTGCCCGGGGTCCTTCGAACATGAAAGCATCATAGTCCATTCATAGACTATGATGCTTTCATGTTCGACCATGCTGAAAAAGGCGTATTCCTTTATTTCCGCCCTTGCCTCATGACCTTTTTTACTACCCAATTAAATATCTTTCCGAAGAAGTCATCGAATTCAGAGGAAACATTCTTAAGTTCTTGCCTAATTTGGATATGCTGAGGACAATGCTTCTCACATTTACCACAATTAGTACATTGAGATGCCTTTGCTAGCTTACCACCATTACCCCCTAATATTAATATATACATTAACCTAGCACTCATTTTATTAAACATATATATATCATTATATTTACTGAAACACTCTGGAATATTTACGCCTGACGGACATGGCATACAGTACCCACATGCGGTACATGGAACTTTCATTAGTTCTTTATACTTATCCCTTACTTTTTCAACCAATTTAACTTCCTCTTTGGTGAGACTGTTCGGTTCAGTAGTATTTGCGATATTGATGTTCTCCCTAATATGCTCGTCTCTATTCATTCCTGACAAAATACAAGTAACTTCCTTATGGTTCCATATCCATTTTAAAGCCCATTCTGCTGGACTTCTCTTTACTTCCGCCCTATCCCATAATTGCTGTACTTGGTTTGGAACCTTATTTGAAAGATTGCCACCTCTAAGTGGCTCCATTATAACTACTGCAATGTTCTTTTCTGTAGCATATTTTAAACCTTCGGTTCCAGCTTGGTTATATTCATCTAGAAAATTGTACTGAATCTGGCACATATCCCAGTCATAATCGTCTACAACATTTTTAAATGTCTGAATATCACAATGAGCAGAAAATCCAACATGTTTGATATAGCCCTTTTCTTTTGCATCATCAAAAAATTCTAATATGCCGAGCGTCTTTAATCTATTCCATTGGTCTTGGTCAATAATAGCATGAACAAGATAATAATCTATTACATCCAACTGCATTTTTTTCAGTTGTTCTGCCAATATATTATCCATGTCTTCTCTCTTATGAACGAGCAATGGTGGAAGTTTAGTCGCTATGTTAACTTTTTCTCTTAAATTTCTATCTTTAAAGACCCTGCCAAGGAACCTTTCACTTTCTCCATTATGATAAAAATATGCCGTATCAAAATAATTAACACCCTGTTCGATGGCATACCTAATCTGCTCTTCTGCTTTAGTTTCATCAATTCTACCAAACTTAGTTGTTGCTAATCTCATACACCCAAATCCGATTGCCGATATCTTATCACCAGTTTTAGTCACCACTCTATATTTCATCTCTTACACCCCCTTATTTTTAAGATTTATTCATAATTCATGGTTATATTGTTCTTTACATTACCCACAAATTCACAATTCGAGTAACACATAATTAAGACCAAAATAGGCGTTAACCTACAAGAAGAATTTATGGGATTTGTTCACAATTTATACGCCATTATCTACATTATATACCAATTAGATACAATTAGCTATCATATATGTTCTTTGTGTAACTCCCTAATAGTATTAAGAATATTGGAATTACTTAGCATGCCATTATGCTCATAACTTAATTATCAAGTTAGAAGCTATTTTTTGTTTGGTTTTCGCTTAATTAGTAACAACTTTTCCATATCTGCAAATAGTGATGTATCAGTTAATTCAAACATCATCCATTTTCCATCGTGGTAGGTTGTAGATTCATCGTAAATCCTTTGCACTTCTAACGAATATTCGTTTCGGTTTGCTTCAAATTTAGCTCTTTCATCTTTACCGAAGATAATCATAAAGCCAAACACGTTTTCTTTAGCGTATAAAGCACATAGGGATTTACCGCCTCTACGATATTTATACTCATATGTCCATTTTTTTCCGCCACTATTCCAAAGACGTTCCATATCATAGTTTGATTCAATCAAATCTCTTAGCTTAATCCACACTTCAAAAACCGGTTGTCCAATTAAAGCAACCAATTCTTCCTTCGTTGGTATTTTTTTGGGCATGGCTCATTTCTCCTTTGCGTAGTCCAACTTCAATTTATATAATTAATCAGGCACCTTACTTCATAGATTTCTATCTGTATAAACTCAGAAAGCCTATTTGCAAACAATTAAACAACAAGGCTTTTCGTATGGGTCTTGTTCGACCGTTTCCTTTATAATTGAAACAGTCAGCGAATCAATTTGACACCTTTTTATGGTTGGCTTAAGATTTCGATCAAGCCAGATATTCCATAATTCAATTTCCGAACCAGTCATCAAATGTTCCAAGATGTATTCTTTAAGCTGTTCCGCACGTTTTTTAGAATATTGCCATTGTAAAGCAGAATGATAGTGCTTATTTGAATACTGTTTTGCATAGAAGGAATCATTATCCTCTGCAATTTCTATTTCAAGCAGGCATTCTTCATCAGGAGCAAACAATACAATTTTCTTATTACGGTCAATATCCATATCTTTAGAATACCAATTTGGCATGGACAATCCTCTGGCCTCTGCTTCTTCTATGGACAATAACTCAATCTTTTGGTTCTTTATCGTTTTCATCGAATCATCACTTGCTAAAAATTGATAAATGCTCATGGGTTTCTTTCTCCTTAAGATATATCATCTGGCTTACAGGCTAATAACGAAACCTACGCATTATGCTCCAGACTGTGTGAAAACGCAGAAACAATATCAAATATCAAATTACCGTTTATCTGTATGTTATATGAATAATTAGAAATTCCACTTTAATCGTTCGCATTTCCATTATTAGCCTACGACAAAGTTTGGATACACTCTAATCGATAACCTGACCTTAATTTACCACGTAGCATGGGCCAAATGTACATGTTCACTTGCTGCATAACCTTCATTACATTCCTTGAAGTATTTCTGTTGTATCTCTTCAGGACCTAGATTATTCTGCAGTCGTAATCCCAGAAGAGCCAGTTCCATGCTAAGTTCCGATGGATCAAATCCTGTGATGATAGTCTCTCTAATAGTCTTTGCAGTTTTAATAATATATTTAATACGATTCGAGCCTTTCTCAGGATCAAAAGCTGATTTATCGTAATAATCGAATACTATCTCGCTACCGCTACTTGATGAACTTATAATAGCCTTGAGTGTTGACAATACCGACTCAAGTGGCAGGTAATGGGTCACTCCCATCCAACTAAAAAAACTCACTTGCCCTGAATCATATTTTGATTCTGAAAGGGCCGAGGCTAGATTGTCCTTAGTAAAGTCTATCGGAATGTAGTGCAGGAAATCCGGTTTTTCAAGGTTTAGACGGCCCAATAATTGGCGTTTTATTTCTTGCGTATTAGGTAAATCAAGCTCGAATACTTGGAGGCGGTCTGCCAAGTCAAGACGACGATAAGCAAAGGTATCAAGTCCTGCACCCAGAATTACATATTGACTTATGCCTTTGTGGATGGCCTCTTCAAGTCGTTCTTCCGCAAATCGTGCTCTGGCTAGGACGGGACCAGCCATGGTTCTCACAGCCAGGCGTAAAGAGGTTTCGGCATCAGTACATTCTTTTGCTAGCTCCGGTGCCATTTCTGCAGCGGATTCAATTAAATGCTGTTTAAATGCTTCCCGAACTTCCTCGGGTATTAAATCATAAGCAAGTGGATCATTAAATATTTTTGTATTATCATAAACTGCATGGAATCCTCGTAGAAATGCCATCATAAAGGCAGTGCCACTAGGGTTTCTACTTGTCATTAATATCCCTCCCCAGAGATAAGCCTTAGGTTAGAAATTGCTTCACCATATTTTTAGTTGTTCTTATTATGAAAAGGGATTTTTCGCATCGGACACTTCTTGCAAAATCACAATCGGATCTGATATCAGGCCGAATTGATCGTCATCCGGGTAAGTTACAGCTATTGTCGGTTTATTACCTGCATATGCAATCACACTATCCATTGTATCCCATTTTGTACATAAAAAGAAATGTGCATATTCTCCTTGTTCTACTATCTTCAAATATGCCCCCATGTTTCCTTTTATTGTCGTTGTATCTTTTATCCCTGTTTCATATTCGTATTTTTCAAACGCATCCTTCATATGAATAGGTACAATACCATGCCATGTTCTTGATATCATTTTTCATTTTCATCCCCTTCTTTGTGTTAATTAATATGTCGGCTAAGTTGGAGGGATTTCTCCCTCCTTTAGAATTATGGCGACTACCTTTTTTTGCTAGGATCTACCATGATATTATCAGTTCTCGCTATACAGACAATATTGCCGTCATAGGAAAAAACTACTACCTCATTAGACTTTAGACCATCTGGTGCAATGTGATGGCCTTCACCCATTATCAGACATAATAACTAATCCATCTGCAACAACTGTTCTTGTTTTACTCTCAGATAAATCATCTTGGAAAGAAATATTCTTGTACCTATCATAAAACTCTGCAGCTTTGTGTCTTGCATCTATAATAAATGAAAAGTAATTTTAGTTTTTCTCCCAATCCAAACGTACTTTCAAACAAATAATTACGTACCAATATTTGAGTAATATCCAAGAAATCACCACTGTTGGCTCAATATATCTTAATCATCTCATAACTTTCTTGCGAAGTAAGGGGAATCCTGTTCCACAAAACAAAAAGCCCTCACTGTGTTGAGAGCTTTAATGAATCGGATCTGGATATTTTGTCCTAGTTCCTATTAACTTCAGTGAATCCAACAAGACTAAAATAGTCTATTTACTGGAACTATACATTCAGGTCTATCATTGCGTGGAGAATTCACCACCTCTGATACCTCGTAGGTAACCATCCGTTCTTCTGGAAAAGGAGTTAACATACTGTGAACTTCACGACTCCACGCTACATTTTGATCCAACCAAACTGGCTCCATATTCTGAGGTAATATTACAGGCATTCGGTTGTGGATCGACTCCAGCAACTTATTCGGCGTCGTTGTAATTATTGTGCAAGAGTTTATCCTTTGGCCTTCAGGTGACAACCATGAATCCCACAGACCTGCAAACGCAAACGTTCCACCGTCCTGCAGAGCGATTCTATAGGGTTTTTTAATACGACTTTCTTTTTTCCATTCGTAAAAACCATCGGCCAAGACCAAGCAACGCTTCTGTTCAAGGGAATTACGAAAACTCGGCTTTTCTTCCAATGTCTCCGCTCGGGCATTAATCAATTTGTTGCCGATACTCACATCTTTGGCCCAATAGGGTATCAGACCCCATCTTACCATAAGTAGGCGATTGCCCTCATTTTGTTGGATCACAACGGGAACTTGTTGAGATGGAGCAATGTTATAGCGTGGCTCATACTCAAATTCAAGTTGGACTAGCCCAAAGCGTTCTATATTGGGTTTGGCACATGAATATCGGCCACACATCTAGCTTTCATCCTTTCATGCATTAATAATCCACCAGACATGTTGCCCAATCACAACCGAATAAACGATTAAAACAAGTCCCAGCCCGTATATTACCAACTTTCGCGATGTATTCCGAATCCCCCATAATACAAAACCTAAATGCTTTTATCCTTTAAAATGTGGTAGATAGCTAAGAGCATACTGTGTGCAACCGCAATCAATGCTCTGTTGCCCCCACGCCGTGCAGCGATTTTACAGTATTTTCAATAATAGTAACTGTCCTTATGCCGTATTGCGGCTCTAGCACATTCTACAATGGTTGCTCTGATTCGAGACGGTCTAGATGTTTCTTTCCTATGTCATTGGCTAATTTAGTTGACTGCTTTTTAGATCGAGCAAATTGGTATTTCTGTCCTTCGCTTCTTCGATAATCAGGAAATGCGAGTTTACGGGTTGGGCGAATGCTGCTAATGGGCTTTATATTCTCATCCGTTCATCCATACCTATTCACCTCTTTGTCACATGTCAGCCAGGAATATCAGCACACCACTTCCGACTTAAACTATTCTCCTTTTATATAATTCCATCATTAGCCTTTATTTCCTGCATAAAGTAGCACAAATAATCTCACCGCAAACGCCCAAAACGCTCCGGTGAGTAGCTCTCTGAAAAGAACTCCTTAACCCTCGCCACTGATACCAAGGATTTATAAGTAGGGGCGTAAAACCACTACGCCTTTAGGCTAGTGGATGTAAGCCCATCCGTAGCTTAACCTTGGCTTTGGATATACTTCTCGATTGTCTCTTTGCTGACATTCCCTATGCTACAAGCAAAGTATCCGTCGCTCCAGAACGTTTTTTCCTTCCAGAATTGTTTCGACAAATACAAATGGTTGTTGTTTTGTCTCCATATTCAATAGGTTGACATCTGCTTTAGAAGTCTGACGATATCCAATATGGATTGCGTAGGATTGTAGCTTACTAATAAGTGAACATGGTCTTTGTCAACTTCCATTTCGATTATCTCAAAATCCTTTTCCTCTGCAATATCGTTCAATATTTGCTTAATTTCGTTACCATACTTGATCAATAATGCTTACGATATTTCGTGACAAATATTAAATGTGCCATTAAGAGATATTTTGAATGGTTTCTTGAGATATAATCCACGATTTCCTCGCTTGTACTCTTTCCATTTTGCCAAACTTCGGTATAGGTTTCAGGGTAACTTTAGTTCCTTTGGCATCCATTAGGATTGCATATCCTGTTGACATTCTCCCTTTGATAAAATACTCAACACCTAAATACCTAACCTTATCAAACTTTCTAAATCCTTGAATTTTGCCTGTTGGAATTCTTTGCTCTGATCTTACACCTTTTGTCTGTTGATAATCTCCATCAGATACGCACTTCTTAAATAAGACTACATTAGTTTTAAACTTAACGTCATTACCTTGACTAGCAATTGCTACGGCATCCATATGGTGCTCTTTGGGTAAGTTTAGTAACTGACTATGCTCTTTCGTTACAAAACCAAAAGTTTCTTCAGCATCTGGTAATATCCTTAAAAGTTGAACCCTTATGCCGTTCATCTGTGTTGCGTGGTTTAGGTGTCCTTTAGACTTACCACCTTTCAATGTAATGTTTCCACAATGCAAACTGTCATGACAGATTTTACACAAGGTAACCAAATTACTGACTTCATCACTTCCACCATTTCTCCTAAAGATTATATGATGTACCTCAAGTTTGCTGTTCTTGGACTTACCTTTGCAATGTTGACAAGTATGATTGTCTCTATTTAACACATATGCTTTAGTGTTGGCAAATCCATAATTAATGCCCTTTTGGTATAGCCACTTATTGCTCAACACAGCAGGATTCTTTAATGCATGTGGATCAAATGTTGCCGTTTCCAGTATTATCTTTGAGACAGGCAATATGGTCTGTACAAACCTGATTTCCTTCAGATGTGAATTGATTTTGCTAGTCATTGTGGGAGAAAATCTATCATTTTTGATTGAGTTCTTCCTGTTTAACCATCTTGCTTTTCTGTATCTTGTCTTCCTATTTCGTCTGTTTCTGCGATATTTAGAACGCTGTTTCAGCTTATCTGAAATGTCATTTCTGATCTCGACTTGCGACATATATAGAACATCACCCTTGTCATTAACTGCCGAACTCCCTATTTTCCCACTTCCAGTATCAACGCCTAACGTTATAGGTTGAGTGTAGTTCGTGGTTTGATACAGAAGTTTAATCGTAAAAGGTGTCCGCTTAATGCACTTTGCTTTACCTTGACTCAACAACAATCTTGCAATTGCAGAAGTGCATGGCATTAATGGACTATTGTCAAAATTAATAACATAAACCATAAAATCAGACCTTCCGATAAATTCTCTACATTGCTGTAGGATATGCGTATCTTAGAACTATTACCATTCTAAGAATCCGTCCTCATCTCGACAAAGATAATTAGGCTTTTTGCACTCACAGCACCGAACCTTACCTCAGTTCTACTTAACTATGAGCGATAGAGCAACGGTCTGATGCGTCAACCGAAGGTATCATGACCTAACTATCGTAGTATTCGTTTCTGAATACTTAGTCTGGTGAACTTTGCTCCGTTGCAGAAGCCACTATCCCTTTAGGGTAGTGGGTAGTTCACTGTATAGCCTTTTTTCCTGCGTAATTTTTCAATGTATTCTACCTTACTTTTTTCCCGCTATTGCCTTCTGGTAGGCTTTCCAGCCTGGGCACCATCTTGTATGCCAACGCCAAAGTTTCGCAATAAATGAATGTGGCTTCTGTTCCGCGCTGGCACGCATCTTGCAATTTTCGCAGTTTGAACTCATTTCCTTCTCCCCCTACAAGAATTAGTTTGTACGTCTCTTATCCTCCACCCTCCAGGTAGTAAACCTTCGACGATGCGGCTGGGCAATCAGAGAGTTAAGTTCGAGGAACTCTACATTATACATATTCCACCATTATCCTCTATTTCCTGCATAAAGTGGTCAATGAAGTGAAAACCGAAAAACACTGAAAACGCTCTGGTGGGTGTCTAAAATGACTTAGTCCAAAATAGAAAAGCCCAGTATTATTACTGGACTCGAGTTATGAATTAGTGGAGGCGACCTTACACTTTATAATACCCTGCAATTTATGGCCACATTTTGAATGAATAATAGAGTCAAAGGCCTGTCTTACTACCTTACTAATCGCCTTATAGCCCTCCCTCAGCAATCCCATTTACTGTAATTTATTATTTTGGGATTATTAGAGGTGATCCCATTCGGAAAATGCACCTTAAAAGTGCTGCCTTCTCCAAGTTTGCTGAAAACATGAATCTGTCCCCTATG
>Ga0074193_1003051_pt1 | contig 13240 bp, 12 predicted proteins | sample EPASupsiteHSE605_FD_64523 | JGI IMG/M metagenome (GOLD analysis project Ga0074193, IMG submission 64523) | Bioremediated contaminated groundwater from EPA Superfund site, New Mexico - Sample HSE6-05 | ecosystem: Environmental > Aquatic > Deep subsurface > Groundwater > Contaminated ... | reverse complement strand
TTTTCTCTATGTTATCACCGAAATACGAAGATTTCAAGCGCCGAATTACTTAAACGGGACAAAAATGCCGTCCAGTCCGCCGTGAGGAAGCGCGGCCTCGATGCGCGGGAACAGTTCCTCCGCCGTTTTCCGCAGATAGCGAGCCGAGGAAGCGTCGCTTATTTTAAGCTCCGCGCAGACACGGTCGGCGGCATCGCTCAGCGCCTTTTTTGCGGGCGTCACCGAAAGAGGCTCAAATAGCTTAACAAGGCGTTCTCCGTCCGCCTCCGTAATGCAAAGGGAGCGAACCTCCTCGTGCAGGAGCGCAAGACCGACGGCGTTTGCAGCAAGCGGCGCGTAAATGTTTATAATAAGCCCTTTGTAATCGGAGCAATAGCTGTTCAGCAGGCGCTCGACAATACTATTTTCAAATTTACTGACAAAGCTGTTTTCGATTATGATTCGCCCCAGGTACTGGTTAATGTATTCTACGCCCTGTAAGCCCTCCTGCACGGGATTGCAGAGCTGGTAGTCGATGTCGCAGGGTATGAGGTGGGCAAAAAAGCGGTAATCGTAGCGCTTGAAAAAATCCACGATATTTCGCAGCGTGTCTTTATAGGACGTATTTTCGATTTCGGGCGCGGAATCGCACGCTATCCGATACAGCTTTTTCCCAAGCTCAAGCTGCTCCTCGATAACGCCCTGTCCGAGCTTAAAAAGCTCCTCAAGATCGGCCTGCGCAAGGAGCTTTCGCTTGTAACCGCTCTGCTTAAGATAGAGATTAAGGCAGAACATCACCGACTGCAGAAGCTCCTGCGCGGTTTCGATCCGCACGGAGCTGTGCTCGCCCATTGTGTATAGCTCGGTGCGCCGTGCAAGAAGCGCAAAGAGCTTTGCCTGTATGTTCTGTTCTTCCGCCTCGGACAGAGTCTCCGAAAGTCCGCCGCTTGATGAAACAATATCGTTTGCCATTATACACCTTCGTCCGTGCCGTCGTCCTTGTCGTCGGCATTTTCTATAAAGCCGTGGTGCGCATTGCGGCGCAGCTCCTCAAGAGACGTCGCCGTAAGGTATTCGATCGAGCCCTGCGCAATTCCGTCAAAGGTATCCTTCATGTGCTCAATCAGCTCGTCGTCGGAAAGACGGTCGTCGGTTTCGTTTTTGAAGTAATAGAAAGCGTCCTGCAGCTCGAGAAGGGTCTCCTCATAGTTTTGATGATTGATATACGGCGAGTCACAGAAAGCGTATATCAGCTTTTTGAGTATGCCCTCGCCGAATTCTATGCGTCCCGTTTCTCTCAGCGCCTCGAAGCGCTTTATTACCAGATTCTGAATTTGATTTTCGGTCAAGGCAAGCCCGTATTTGATGCTGAACTCGTTGGAGTCGCGAAGCTCCTGCGTTTCCTTGAGCATCTGTATCCTGACGGGCTCCAGAGAAAAGTCTCTTTCCATGAGTATCACCTCCGTCTATGAGTATGACCCTATTTTTCTTCGAACACAAGACTTGTATTTTTGCCGTTTTTGTGGTAATATAAAACCGTAAAAGAGGGAAGAAATCGTAAAAGCGGCTTCTTCCCTCTTGATTATTCCCTATTTTTCGCTCTGTTTTCAGAATTTCAGGCTCTGCACCCAGTCTGCAGCCTTTTGGGAAATATCTTCCCTGTCCTGCTTAAGAGCTTCGATGAAGTCCGTTTCCCCTACAAAGCTGTTACCGGAAAGCGAGTTTTTAAGGTTTGTAAAGCACTTTTCAACATCGCCTCCGCCGCTGCACAGAAACAGCGCGACCTTTTTTCCTTTGAAGCCATGATTTTTAATGAAGGTGTTAATCGGAGAGGCATAGGTACCGGCCCAGACGGGCGTTCCGATTATAATATTGTCGTAAGGAGCAAGGTCAATGTTTTTGTTCGCAAGTTTTGGTTTCATTTTAAAAACGGCGCTCATTCCGCCCTTAAAATACTTGGCAGGCTGCTCCGTCGGAAAAGGCCTCACCGTTTCCAATTTTATAAGGTCAGCCCCCAGCGCCGATGCGATGACACCGGCTATGAATTCCGTGTGCCCGTCGAGAGAATAGAATACAACAAGAGTTTTCATTTAATCTCCACCTTTCAGTCTACAAAGAAATTATATTAAACAGCGGTACGGTACCAAGTGTAAAAATTCAGCCTCTCAAGTTTTCCCGCGCTCCCAGGTGATGCCGGAAAAAGTTATTTCGAAAACACCACTTCAAAGTCCTCAAAGACAACAGGCATGTCCTCCGAAAACTCGTAGCCCAGGTTTTCGCCGTCCTCGTTGAAATAGCGGTGATGTCCTTCCCGCCATGTTTCGAGGCACTCGTCCTCGCCCTCTCTTTTGCATATATCGAAGGTGATGTCCCTAAATTTATACACGCTTACCGCCGTCGTCTCGATTACGCAGCGCGGAACCCCGTCCCAGTCGGTAACTATGCTTAAATCCCCGGGCTGAGGCGGTCTGGAACCTTCCTTTTCGTAGGACAGGAGGCTGCTTGCCGTAGCCCGTTTTTTCCCCGAAAGCACCAGCTCCAGCAGTTCGTTAGCCGATTTTTCATCCAAGCAGAAATGGAAGCTCTCAAGATAGCTTAAGTTCGGGTTCCTGCCCGTTTCGCACAGGAACTCCTGCCAGAATTCTTTTACCGTCATGTGTGCCTCCTGTAATACTACCGGTTTTTAGTCGGGCGCCGCGCCGTGAGGCAGCGGCAATATGATCTTATTTTTTGAAATACGAAAAAAACTTGATGTCTTCCTCCAGAAGATGCCCGACAATAGCGTCGTTTATTATAAACGAGACAAGCGTTGAAACTTTCAGTTCCTCAGTTTTGGAGGTTTCCTTGATATCCGTAAGCCTTCCGACAAGCTCCCGGTGTATTTGGGCGTGCCGTTCGATTTCAGTATAGCCGACCTGCCTGAGTATGCGTTCCTCGTCGTCAAAATGCTCTTCAAAGAGGCTTATCAGGATGTCCAGCTCTTGTATTAACCTTTCCTGAGGTGCGGACGTCATGCCGATAATCTCGTTCCCGAGCACAATGATTTCGCGGTGCTGACGGTCTATTGTCGCTTCCCCGCATTCCCATGCCCTGCTCCATTCCATTTTGACCGTTACGGGCGGTGCGTCGCCCGTTTCCCTGTAGCGCTTGACACAGTTTCGGCCGGAGGCCTTTGCCACATAAAGCGCCTCGTCGACCCTTTTGAACATATTGTTATAGGTTTCTCCCGCCAGTCTTTCGATAACGCCGAAGCTGGCGGTAAATTTACCCGCAGTGGGATGACTCGTTTCTTCAATTGCCCGCCTCGCTCTTTCAGCGATTGCAAAAGCAGCTTCGATGTCCGTCTGTGGCATAAGTATCAGAAATTCTTCGCCGCCCAGCCGGATCATGACGTCCGTCTGCCGTATTGCGCTTTTTACGGTTTTCGCCGTGAGCCGAAGGACCTCGTCTCCGACCTGGTGTCCCCATGTATCGTTCACTCTCTTGAAGTGATCCAGATCCAGACTAGCAATCGAAAGGCTTTGTCTAAACCTTTCGGAACGGGAAATCTCCTCCTCGATCACTATATCGAGGTAGCGTCTGTTCTTAAGTCCCGTCAGCGGATCTATAAGCGTTGCGTCCCTAAGCTTCTCTTTGGCTTTCCGGAGATTTATAATCACAAAGAACGTGACTAAGAGAAGTACTCCTATCAAAATTTCCGGTAAAGTGTAGTAGACCGCCGTCCAAAATACTTTTGCCTTTGAAACCGCCATAACAAGCGTGAACGGCGAGTCTGATATGCAGGTTTTATAGATCATATAGCTGCCTGCCGGATGGGTTACGTCGTTCTCCGCGTCTTCCAGCTCCAGAAAACCGGCATCGGTAATTCCCATTACCTCGTTAATCTTGGACACACCGGCATTGGTCTGCGCGGAAACGTCCGCCGCGACGACGGAGTAGCTCTCGTCAACCAGATAGCTGTCGTAGTCGCACTGCAGGAACTGGCTGATAACATCCGTGGTGAAATCAAGAGACAGGACTCCCTTGAACTTATTTCCGTAATATACGGGGTTCGAAACCGTAACCATCAGTCCCTTGCCGGCCGCATCCACATATACCGGCGTCCAGACAAGCTTGCGCGATGGGTCGTTCTCCGGAGTGGCGGCGGAATAAAAAGCAACGTCCTTAAGTTCGTCTGTATACTTGAAATCCGCCGAGGAAATCCACGGATACATAATTATAAAACCTTTTTCACTGGTGTAATATATCCACTCAATCTCCGGCAGCCTCTTTGAAAACTGAGCAAAATAATCGTTCAGGCTAAGCGCCATATTGATTTCCTGTCTGTCGATACCGCTAGGTGGAATGGTCCCCGTTCCCGTCAGATTTCCGATAAGCTTTACATATGTAGTACCCTGTAGCCCATCCATGGAATAGCTGTCCGTTGCGGAATCATATTTGAGCATTCTTAAGTACTCGGAATCGTTTACCATACCGCCGTTCTTAAAAAACTTCTCCCCGTAGGTGGTCATCGATTTAACAAAGCAGGTGCTTGTGGTTATTCTGTTGCTCAAGCCTGTCTGCAGCACTCTTCCGGTATCTGAAAAATCATCCAGAAGCCCATGATAGTATCCGAAAAACGCGACCAGAATCAAAGCGGCTATAAAAACGGCAACACCGACCAGCTTAATTTTTGTAAGTTCCTTAACCATGTCGGACCCTCCTAAAAATACGCGCTTCTTCCGTACAGACCTCGCTCCGCGGGCTTTTATAGTCACTTTTAATATAATTATACTCTATATTTCGGTCTTGAACAACTCGCTTCTGATAAATATAAGCCCTTTTGAAGGGATAATCAGTACAAAATGTCTTAAAAACATTAGCACGGTACAAGTGAGTCTTGACAGTTGTGTTATACTTCAAATAAATAAGGCACCTGAGGCTTATCAGCGCAAATCCCGAGGAGTAGAAACCGCCCCATGAAAAAATCATATATAAAATATATATCAGCCTTGCTTCTGTTCGGCTCAAACGGAATTATAGCGAGCCGCATTTCGCTGTCAAGCTATGAGATCGTCCTTTCAAGAACGCTGATTGGAGGCCTTTTTCTGATAGCTATCTACGCCCTCGGAAAAAACAAACCCATCTTTCTGAAGGATAAAAAGACCTCGCTGTGTCTACTGGTTTCGGGTATCGCCATGGGAGCAAACTGGCTGTTTCTTTACGAAGCGTACAAGCAGATCGGCGTCAGCATCTCTACTCTCGCCTGCTACTGCGGGCCGGTTATCCTGATGGCGCTTGCGCCTTTGACCTTCGGGGAGAAGGACACGCCGGCGAAAATCATTGGCATGCTTTCCGTTTTGCTCGGCATGTTCTGCGTTTACGGCGCGGAACTTATGAAAAACGGTTTTTCCTGGGGGCTCGTCTTTGGCATACTCTCCGCCGTCATGTATCCCATAATGGTCATCTTCAATAAAAAAGCGAAAAATGTATCCGGTATAGAAAACTCCATGTCTCAGCTGGTCGTTGCTTTTTTCATTGTTGCCCTGTTTACTCTGCTAAAAGACGGCGGGGTATTTTCCGTCCCGAAGGGCAGCCTACTGCCAATAATTCTTCTCGGTATCGTCAACACCGGTTTTGGCTGCTATCTGTACTTTTCGTCTCTGACGGCTCTCCCGGCCCAGACCGTTGCGATTTGCGGTTATCTTGAGCCTCTTTCTGCGCTTGGCTTTTCCGCCCTGTTTCTGCATGAGCGGCTGACTTCAATACAGCTTATCGGCGCCCTGCTCGTTCTGGGCGGCGCTGCTTTTGCCGAGCTCTTCAGGTCCCGCCGAAAGCAGACCTCGGAAAGCGCACAATAATAACAGCTCGATATAAGTCCTGCAGCATAAACGCTGCGGGGCTTTTTTCGTAAGATCTGTTTGTCATTGACAAAAGCTTGACACAAATAGTGACAATTTCTTGCTTTTTCTTATAATTGTCTGTTACACTGGAGAAAAGTACGCTTAAAGAGGTGAAGCTGAATGCAGTTTTTTGAAAAACTGGATTTCCTGATGAATGTCACGAACACTTCAAACAGCGCTCTTGCACTCAATATCAAGCTGGACCCTTCGCACATCAGCAGGCTGCGGAGAGGTGAGCGAAACGCGCTGAAAAACGAAAACTGCATCGGCGCCATGGCCGCGTATTTTTCGCGCCACTGCGAGCATGATTATCAGCAGAAAGCGATTGCCGAAGCGCTCGAGCTGGGCTCTTTGCCGAATGGCGAGAGCCACCTATCCGACTGCATCGCAAAATGGCTGATTACGGGCAGCAAAAGCGGAACCGATACTGTGGAGAGCTTTTTATCTGGTCTTTCAAAAATTAAAAGCAGGCAGACTGTTTCGGTGCTCAGCATCACGGGCGGTGCGGACTCCGGACACCAAAAAAGCGATACAGCCGTCTTCTTCGGTATTGAGGGCAAAAGGCAGGCGGTTATCGAATTTCTTTCGGACGCTGTTGCAAAGGGTAAACCCCTGACTCTACTCCTTTTCAGCGACGAGGCGACGGACTGGATGTCCGAGAATCGTAATTTTGCTCTTCAATGGAGCTACCTGATGTCTCAGTTCCTTACAAATGGCGGCAGAATCAAGATTATACATACCGTGAGCCGCGACCTGGACGAGATGCTCAGCGCAATCAGCCAATGGATGCCTCTGTATATGTCCGGCTCGATTGAGCCTTACTATTACCCCAAAAAAAGAGACGGCGTTTTCAAGCGCACGCTTTTCATCGCGCCAAACGTATCGGCGGTCATTTCAACCTCAGTCGGCAGTACGGTAAATAAAGCGGCGAATGTGCTTTTGAGGGATAAATTCGCTATCGCTTCCTATGAAAGGGAATTTCGCGAGTACCTCAGTCTATGCAGACCGCTTATGCGCATCTTTACCCCGAAAGATGAAAAAGCGTATTTTGAAAGTTTGCACGGCTTCGAGAAAGAGCAGAGCGACGCAATTATAAAAACAGCTTCTCTTTCCCTGCTCACAATGCCGGAAAACCTGTTTTTCGCCATAATGTCCCGTCAGGAGGGCGTAAGCGAGGCTTGTCTCGATAATCAAAAGAAAAGGGCCGCTCTTTTTGAAAAGAATCTTTCGGTGTATTCTTTCACCGAAATCATAACGCTGCCGGATATCGATACGGTCACAGCCGGCGGAATCATGGTCTCGCTATCCGATATGCTGCTCAGCGGCAAGGCCTTTTACACAGCAGAGGAGTTTATACGGCACCTGGAGCACATCGTGAAGCTGCTCGGTAAATATAAGAACTTTCATGTCAGCCTCTCGGGCAGCGCAGACGACGAAAGCTATATGGTCTATGTCAAGGAGGACATCGGTGCGGTAGTCGCCAAGATTACACCGCCTCCCGCCATCCTTGTAATCGGCGAGAATAACCTGAAAGCCGCCTTTTGGGATTATCTCAAGAGCCTCACGGGAAGCAAAGCGGTCTTGTCTCGCGGCAGAGAGGAAACCCTCGCAAAGCTCTCGGAATATATCGTCAGGCTAAAAAAAGCGGCGGCGTCCTCCTGACGGTCGCCCGGCTGCGCGAATATCCCGCGCTGTTTTTCTGTTATTGAATTCATATTATTCATATGTTATAATGTCATCCAGGCGGTTGTTATAAAAGATGAACCGCCAATAGGAAGTGATCGCATGAAAATATCCACGAGAGGGCGTTATGCCCTGCGCCTTATGCTCGATCTTGCGCTCAACGATAAAGATCAGTATATTACGATAAAAAGCATCTCGGAGCGTCAGGAAATTTCGGGAAAGTATCTTGAGCAAATCATATCCGTTCTGAGCCGTGCGGGCTATGTGAAAAGTGTTCGAGGAGCGCAAGGCGGATATAAGCTGGCAAGACCTGCCGAGGAATACACAGTCGGCATGATTCTGCGGCTTATTGAGGGCAACCTTGCCCCCGTCGCCTGCATGGACGACATTCCGAATCAATGTACGCGCTGCGATAAGTGCGCGACTCTGAGCGTCTGGCAGAAAATCGACAGGGCGGTCAGCGACGTTGTGGATAATATCACTCTCTCAGACCTTGCCGCAGAGCAGCAGGCGAAGATGTAGCGAATACAAAAGTATCTCCTCCGGACTCATAAAACCGGGGGAGTTTTTTTGCATAATTCTCGGTAAATTACCCCAAAGTGCCTGTTTTTAATATAAAATAACAACTGTTTTTCATTTTTGCAGCTATCGACATATTTCGCTAGACTGGTTGCGATATATGTATATTACGGGGCAATTATGTCTTAGTATGATGCAAAGGATGAAAACACCATGAAAAAACTAAAACTTCGAATTTTAGCGGCGAAAATCGAATGGCATTGGTGGTTTATCAGCAGGACGCGCAGGAAGGGAAATTCTTTGCTCAGTCGGGGGGTGCCTCTGGCGTCCCAAGAACTCTATCATCTTAACCGTAGGCTCTCCGCACACAGCGCAAAGGCAATTAAAGCCCAGTCGCTCTACGAAAGAATCTTAACAACGATATGATTATCATAAATTAAAAGAAATGGGCTCGCTTGAGCTCATTTTCTTTCTTTCCGCTTTATGCCCTTTCCCGGTGCTTACAAAAGCTCGAACTTATTTTTGCGGAAATTCAGAACGCCTTCGTTTCTAAGCTTGCCAAGCTCTGCCGAGAGCGCGCTTCGGTCAACAAAAAGAAAATCCGCAAGCCCCTGGCGGTCGAAGGGTATGGAAAAACAGCTGCTTTTGGCTTTCAAGGCCTCTGCCGAAAGATATGCCCGCAGCTTCTCTCTCGTCGTCCGCTTTGACGTGAATTCGATTTTTCTTGTCAGCGCGATGTTCTTTTTAGCGACGATGTTCATTAGATTGCGTATAAGGCGGCTGTGGAAGGAACAGGCATTGGCGCAGGGCGAGGCAAGCCTGCGGCAGTCGATGAACAGAAGCTCGCTTTCCGCCGACGCGGAAACGCTGACGGGAAGCTCTTTCGTTTCCGCGCAGGCAAATGACTCTCCGAAAAGGTCACCGGGGCCGGCGTGCCCCAATATGCTCCTGTTTCCGAAATAATCCTCCTGATATATCTGAACTTGTCCCGACAGTACGACGCCGAAACCCGTAATCGCATCGCCGCTCATAAAAACCATGCCGCCCTTCGCGTAATGCGCCGTCTTTGCCAAAAGACAGGCAAGAAGCGAAGGAAGTTCGGCCTCAGTGATTCCGGAAAACAGCTCGGTTTTTTTCAAAATTTCATAGTATTGCTCCATATAATCTCCATTTTGTTGTATTTCCAACATACTTTACGCTCTAATCATAGTAAGCTCAAACTATAAAGTCAATAAACAATCTTTTATTTTACAAAAAAGGAGTGAACGCCATGCTAAGAAAAATAATAAAAATTGAGGAAAACGCCTGCATCGGCTGCGGACTTTGTGCGGAGGCCTGCCATGAAGGGGCGATTGCAATGGTAGACGGTAAGGCAAAACTTATGCGTGAGGATTACTGCGACGGTCTGGGCGATTGTCTGCCTGCATGCCCGGTAGGCGCCATCAGCTTCGAAGAACGGGAAGCTCCATCCTATAACGAGGAGGCCGTAAAAAAGAGCAAGGAGGAAAAGTGCGCTCCCGATCTGCCCTGCGGCTGCCCGGGAACTCATTCAAAGAGCATCGTGCATCCCGAAAAACGCGAATGCCGTCACAGCGACGAAACGGAAAATCCGTCCCGCCTCTCACAATGGCCGGTTCAAATCAAGCTCGTGCCGGTCAACGCGCCGTATTTTAATGGAGCAAACCTTCTTATCGCCGCCGACTGCACGGCTTACGCTTTCGGCGACTTCCACAACAAATTCATAAAAAACAGGATTACCCTTGTAGGCTGCCCGAAGCTCGACGACGGAGACTACAGCGAAAAACTGACCGAAATAATCAAATCAAACGATATTAAGAGCGTTACTGTCGTGGGCATGGAGGTTCCCTGCTGCGGCGGACTCGAAAACGCGGTAAAGCGCGCTCTGCAAGGCAACGGCAAGATGATTCCCTGGCAGGTCGTGACGATCTCGTCTGACGGAAGAATACTGGATTGAAATGGGGTGAATTATATGATAGAAGCGGATTATAAGCTGTACTCAGGCGAAGAAAAGACTATTGAAAAGGTGGTTTTGGACGAAAATCTTCATTATCTTCATATGGTATTGCCGGAAAACGAAGCACTGCCTGTGCACAACACGAATTCGACCGTATATATGACCGTTATCAAAGGAAGCCTTTTAATCGGACTATCGGATCAGGAAGCCCATGTTTATAAAGCGGTAACGCTGCTGAAAATTCCTTTCAACACGAGAATGGACGCAAGAAACCACGGTAAGGACACTTTGGAATTGATAGTTGTCAAAACTCCTGCCCCAAAAACCTGATGCGGAGGTAATTAAATAAAAAGTCCAGATGCATTCCCTGCGGCTATATCTATGATCCTGCGCTCGGCGACCCCGACAGCGGCATCGAGCCCGGCACGTCCTTTGAGGAGCTGCCAGACGACTGGCAATGCCCGATTTGCTTTGTAGGCAAGGAAGATTTTGAACCCATAGACGATTAAAGGAGGCTTTTTATATGAGCATGTTTTGTTATCAGTGTCAGGAAACGGCCGGAGGGACCGGCTGCAAAATCCGCGGCGTCTGCGGAAAACCGAGGAGGTCGCAAAGCTTCAGGACCTTCTGATCTATACGGTCAAGGGAGTTTCCGAAATCATCACAAAAGCCGGGCTCGGCGTCAACACGCTCGGTTCCGCCAACGGTGAAGTTCTTAATAGCCTGTTCATGACAATCACTAACGCAAATTTCGACTCGGATGCGCTTGAAGCTCAGATAAGGAAGCTTATCTCCATCAGAGATTCCCTGAGGGCGCAGACATGCGCAGCACTGCACGACTGCGCGGTTTTCACTGTCGGTTCAAGAGGTACCATGCTCGAAAAAGCCGCTTCGGTCGGCGTGCTTTCAACGTCCAACGAGGACGTGCGTTCTCTGCGCGAAATGATAGTCTACGGCGTTAAGGGCATGGCCGCCTATGCCGAGCATGCAAAAAACCTCGGCAAGGAGGATTCTTCAATCTATGCCTTCATCTACAAGGCCCTCGCCGCCACTCTGGATGATTCTCTTGCGGCGGACGAGCTTGTTGCGCTTACATTGGAAACAGGCGAATACGGCGTCAAAGCGATGGCTCTGCTGGACGGGGCCAACACCTCAAAATACGGCAAGCCCGAAATTACGACTGTTGACATCGGCGTAAGGAAAAACCCCGCGATACTTATCTCCGGTCACGACCTTTCGGACCTCGAGCAGCTTCTGGAGCAGACCAAAGGCACCGGAGTTGACGTCTACACCCACGGCGAGATGCTGCCCGCTCATTACTATCCCTTTTTCAAAAAGTACGGGAACTTCGCGGGAAACTACGGCGGCTCCTGGTGGAAGCAGGTCGGCGAATTCGAGAGCTTCCGCGGTCCCATACTCTTCACTACGAACTGCATAGTGCCGCCCAGGAGCGAGGAGGTTCGCTCAATGATATTTACGACCGGCTCCTCGGGTTTTCCCGGCTGCACTCATGTCTTGCCGGATGAAAACGGCAAAAAGGACTTTTCTCAGATTATCGCACTTGCCAAAACCCTGCCCGCGCTCGAGGAAATCGAAACGGGCAGCATAGTCGGCGGGTTTGCTCACGATCAGGTCTTCGCGCTCGCCGACAAGGTAGTTGAAGCCGTCAAATCGGGCGCTATAAGAAAGTTCTTCGTTATGGCGGGCTGCGACGGACGCATGAAGTCCAGAGAATATTACACCGAGTTTGCCGAAAAGCTCCCGAAGGACACAGTTATCCTGACTGCCGGCTGTGCGAAGTACCGCTACAACAAGCTTAATCTCGGCGATATCGGCGGCATTCCGAGAGTTCTCGACGCGGGTCAGTGCAACGACTCCTATTCGCTTGCTCTCATAGCGCTCAAGCTCAAGGAGGTCTTTGGTCTGGACGACATCAACAAGCTCCCCATCGCCTTCAACATCGGCTGGTACGAGCAGAAAGCCGTTATAGTTCTCCTCGCCCTTCTTTATCTCGGAGTTAAGAACATTCATCTCGGTCCCACGCTGCCCGGCTTCCTTTCACCAAATGTGGCGAAGGTCCTTGTTGAAAACTTCGGCATAGCCGGTATAGGTACTGCCGATGAGGATATAGCGCTCTTCTTAGCAAAATAAGCATAATACCGCTCCCGCCGTCGTCCAAAGTGACGACGGCGGGATTGTTATATCCGCCTGTTTGTGTTTGCCTCAGAGCGTTTGCGGATTAAAATGCGCTTTGTCATATATTTTATGTGAATTGCGCACAAATTCTAGCAGAGCTGCCCCGAGGCTTCTTGGATTTATTGACAATTCTGCTGGAAGAATGTAGAATTATCAGCAGACAGCAATAGTATCAAAAATCAAGGAGGAGAGAGAATGCACACCGATAAAATAGTCGAAGAACTGACGCAGCAATACGGCAGCTGGGTCACGCTGGAGGGTTCGGGAAAAGGCAGAGCCGCCGCCATGACCCAGGAGCTGTATCCTTATTCAGAGCTTTTTTCACCGATCAAAATCAACCGCATGACCGTTAAAAACCGCCTCGTGATGGCACCGATGGGAAACATTGATATGTGCGAGGAGACGGGTCGCCCCAACGACAAGATGATACAATATTTCATTGCGCGCGCAAAAGGCGGTACGGGGCTTATCACGTCGGGACTTATCCCCATAAGCTACGGCATCGACAATTCGCTCATCGAGCTCGGGAACCTATCATATTTCCCCCGTATAGACCGGAGCCGCACGGTTTTTTCCGGCTGGCGCGACCTCGCGCACGGCATACATAATTACGGCGGTAAGTTCTTTATCCAACTCACGCCCGGTCTCGGCAGAGTCGGCAATCCTCAGTGCCTTATAACTCAGCTGAAGTTCCCCGTATCGGCTTCGTTTAACCCGAATTTCTACATCAAGGAAATACCCTGCATGAGACTTTCGGACCACAAGCTGAAGAAAATTATCAAAAACGCCGGTCAGGCTTCCGCGGACGCGATGGCCGCCGATATTGACGGCGTCTATCTGCACGGACATGAGGGCTACCTGCTGGAGCAGGTGACAAACCCCGCCTTCAACCGCCGCAAGCTCGGCCGCTATGCGGACTGGCAGGCCTTCGGCGTCGATATGGTCAGGGAGATACGCCGCCGCTGCGGCGACCGCTACCCGATAATGTACCGCATCGACCTCTCCC
>Ga0074193_1003047_pt1 | contig 13259 bp, 10 predicted proteins | sample EPASupsiteHSE605_FD_64523 | JGI IMG/M metagenome (GOLD analysis project Ga0074193, IMG submission 64523) | Bioremediated contaminated groundwater from EPA Superfund site, New Mexico - Sample HSE6-05 | ecosystem: Environmental > Aquatic > Deep subsurface > Groundwater > Contaminated ... | reverse complement strand
AGACGCAGAGGGCGCAGAAAAAGAAATTAAACAATATTTATTCCCTTTGCGTCTTTGCGTCGTGGTGTTAAATCTGATTTTTCTTCGTTGCACCCGTCGAAAATAGTTTTTGAACACCACGATACTAAGACGCAAAGGGTTACTTTATATAGATAAATATATAGCTTAAACTTTTATTCCTCTGCGTCCTCTGCGCCTCTGCGGTTCAAAAATTATATACTTTCTTATACGATAGAAAAGCCGGGGCTGAGCCCGGCTTTTGTTTGCTTAGAAATTGTAGACTTCATCAATTTCTTCGGGAGTGAAATCCCAGACAACGTTATGTGGTGGTAATGTCTCATACTCGAAGAATTCAGGCAGACGGTCATGGGCGTTGGTGAAACCAGCTGCTTTGTTGAAGGCACGCTCAGTTTTGAGAACGTATTTACCGAGATTAGTAACATCATCACCGGTTAGGGACAGGCCGGATTGGGCGTTGATCATATCGATCAGAGCATCGAATGCTTCCGGAATATCCAGGATAGGGAAAGCGATGAAGAGGCACATACCGGTGCTGTCAACAGCGGCGGTGGCGATTTGCAGGTTCCGGGAAAGTTCAATTTGACCTTCCTTCTTGAGCGGATCTATAAAGCCGCCTACTTTCAGGATATTGGTAGCAATGGTGTAACCAGCGGTATGGTCCGCCCCCTGTGTTGTAGTCGCATAGGTTAAGCCGATACCTTTAACTGAACGCGGATCGTAAGCGGGAATACCTTGATCCTTAACCACAGGGACACGGAACAGGCCGCAGGTTTTACCAACGACGGTGGTACCACAGCCAATAATCCGGGCCAGCGGAGTAGGCACGGCCATTTGCTTAACAATATCCAACGCGGCTTTGCCATCGCCCCAAGGAAGCAGCCCGCCTTCCATGGCTACAGCTAGGGCCACTGCGGTTTCAATACTGTCTACGCCTACGTCGTCCATTTCACGATCGATCAGGGCTATTTGATCCAAATCTTTAATCATGCAGTCAGCGCCCAGACCCCAAATGGTCTCATACTCGAAGCCACTGGTAACGTACTTCCCTTCCTCGTCGGTATACCACTGGGAACAGCGGATGATACAGCCGGCATGGCAGCCATGTGATACTTTGCCCATGCGCTTAGTAATAATCTCGTTCATTCTTTCACCAGATATCTCATCGTTCCAATCAATACGTCCACCGGTGAAGTTCTTGACGGGCAGACCGCCGGCTTCGTTCAGGATATTGACCAGCACGTTGGTGCCATAGGTTGGCAAAGCCGAACCGCTAACTGCGTGATCCATGATCGCCTTGGAAAATACTTTGGACGCAGCTTTGAATTTCTCGGGATCCTTAACGACTACACCAGGTGCGCCGGTATCGTCAATAACGAGGGCTTTGATCTTTTTGGAACCAAGCACCGCACCAAGTCCACCACGACCAGCGCTGCGAATGTTTCCTTCGGGATCTTTAAAAGAAATATTGGCAGATGACAAGCGATGTTCACCGGCGGGACCAGTTAAGCCCATACCGACTTTAGCGCCATATTTTGCGCTCAATATTTCTATAGCTTTATAGTTGCCACAACCACCGATAATTTCAGGCGGAGCATCTTCGATCGTAACACCTTTCATGTCAATTTTAATAATGTGGAATTTGTCTTCAGCGGGCATGCCTTCAACAATCAACGCCTTGATGCCCATTTTCGCCATTTTCTGTGCAAAACTTCCACCGGCGTTACTTTCTTTGATGGTGCCGGTCAACGGACTCTTGGCACCCACAGAAAGCCGACCGGACTGGGAAGCAGAAGTACCGGTGAGGAGACCAGGAGCAAATATCATCTTGTTGTTTTTACCCAAAGGATGGCAAGTGGGCTTTACTTCGTCGTTGACGAAGGTTGAAGTGAGGGCACGACCTCCTAATGCTGCGTACTTTTCTGGGACATCATCAGTAGTAATTTTTTTGGTTGTCATGTCGATGCGGACAATCTTGTTCATGCAATCTCCTCCTTAATATATATGGAAACACATGAAAAGTATGCCCAGCATATAAAACATATATTTAGAACATCCGAAGGTTTAAGGTCTGCATTTTGCAAGCATCTATGAATTAAATATCAGTGCGACCCGCATAGTTCGTTAAGTAAAAGTTTCTCATCGTGGCACAAAAATCAATATGTATATTTTCACAAATTAATTAAGCATATCCTGTTTTACTTATTTTTGTACTGATTTACTTTATTCCCCACGCACAACAGCCCTTTACATAAGAAAAAAGCCGGGCGCAAGCCCGGCTTTTTAGTAGTTAGATTAGAAATTATAGACTTCGTCGATTTCTTCAGGAGTGAAGTCCCAAACAGCATTATGTGGCTCAATGGCTTCATACTCGAAGAATTCAGGGAGACGGTCATCAAGGTTGGTAAAGCCAGCTGCTGCATTGAATGCGCGCTCTGCTTTAAGTACGGACTTACCGAGCGCCATTACGTCGTCAGCAGTCAAGGTTAGGTTGTATCGAGCATTAATCATGTCGATAAGAGCTTGGAAGCACTCTGGAATATCCAGAACTGCGAAGGCGATGAAGAGGCAGCAACCGGTGCTGTCAACTGCAGCGGTAGCAATTTGCAGGTTCCGGGAAAGTTCAATTTGACCTTCCTTCTTAAGCGGATCTACATAGCCGCCAACCTTCAGGATGTTAGTAGCAATGGTGTAACCAGCAGTGTGGTCAGCGCCCATCGGTGTGGTTGCATAAGTTAAGCCAATACCTTTTACGGAACGTGGGTCGTAAGCAGGGATAGCTTGATCCTTAACTACAGGAACCCGGAACAATCCGCAAACTTTACCTACTACGGAGACACCACTGCCCATAATCCGGCCTAATGCAGTAGGAGTAGCAATTTCCTCGATAGCTTTCAGTGCAGCTTTGCCATCACCCCAAGGAAGGAGTTTGCCTTCCATGGCAGTAGCTATAGCTACGGAAGTTTCAATGCTGTCTACGCCGACATCATCAAATGCACGGTCAAGGTAAGCACAGTCGTCCAAGTCTTTGATCATAGCGTCGGCGCCGAGGCCCCAAACGGTTTCATACTCAAAGCCACTGGTGATGTATTTGCCATCTTTATCAGCATACCACTGGGAACAACGAATGATACAGCCAGCATGGCAGCCATGGGAAACTTTACCGTCGCCACCGCGCTCGGTGATCGTAGCATTCATTGTCTCGCCGGAAATCTTATCGTTCCAGTCCATACGTCCAGTTGTGAAGTTCTTAGTGGGCAGGCCGCCAGCTTCGTTCAAGATGTTGATAAGTACGTCGGTGCCGTATGCTGGTAAAGCTTGACCGGTAACTGGATGATCAAGAAGTCCTTTTGTAAATACTTTTGCAGCTGCCTTGAATGCCTCAGGATTTGCAACAGGAATGGCAACAGCGCCAGCATCATCAATAATAATAGCTTTTATTTTCTTGGAACCCATTACAGCACCTAAACCGCCACGGCCGGCACTACGGATGTTGTTTTCTGGGTCTTTAATCGAGATATTAGCAGCAGGTAGGCCATATTCGCCAGCAGGACCAGCGATGGCGATGCCGACTTTAGCACCGTATTTTGCATTTAAGATTTCAATTGCTTTGTAGTTGCCGCAACCGCCGAGAATTTCAGCAGGAGCATCTTCAATGGTAACGCCATTCATATCAATTTTAATGATAAAGAATTTGTCTTCAGCAGGCATGCCTTCAATAACAAAAGCTTTGATGTCCATTTTGGCCATACGCTGAGCAAAAGTTCCACCAGCATTACTTTCTTTGATACCGCCGGTCAGTGGGCTTTTAGCGCCTACTGATAGACGACCAGAGTTAGCAGCGGTTGTACCAGTTAGAAAGCCGGGGGCAAAGATCATCTTGTTGTTTTTGCCAAGTGGATGGCAAGTGGGCTTTACTTCGTCATTAACGAAGTTGGAAGTAAGTGCACGGCCTGCTAGACCTGCGTACTTTGCGGGAGCCTCACCAGTGGTTACTTCTTTGGTTGTCATGTCGATCCGGATAAATTTGCTCATACAATCTCCTCCTACTTAATTTGAGAATAATTTAACTTGAATTTACAATAAAAAAAGAGGCACTAAAATAAAATTTAGTTCCTCTTCCTTTGCGCATTGGCTGGCACGATAATTACTTACCGCACCTGACGTTTATTACATCCCCTGCGTTAACTAACCGATGGGACGATAATAAATCGGAAGTATGTATATGCGTTTGTCTGTTTATAGATTACACCACATACTCTCCTTGAACATCAGCCAAAAGTATGAGATAGAATATTTTTAATATTCTACCTTAATACATGTTTACCATATGCTTATCGTGTTTTTAAGAGTCTTAATTCATTTGCTCTGGTTACAGCCTGAACCCTTCTGTTCACCCGTAGTTTGCCATAGATATTTAAGATATGGGTCTTCACTGTACTTACCGTCAACTGAAGTTCCTGCCCAATTTCCTGGTTTGACATGCCATCAGCGATCAAACTTAAGACTTCTAGCTCCCGTTCTGTGAGACGTTCCGCGAAAGGCTCAATCAGTGGAATAGGTGTTTCATCATTTGTTCCTATGGTATCCTCTGTTAAGCAATTATTTATTTTCCTGATATAAGCTAGTTGTATTGCAAAGATTTTTAAAATCTCCAGCCGATCGGGTGTAAACACTCCGCTCAACTGACTATTCTCCAGGTATAAAACTCCGACAGGGATTTTTCTAAACAACAAAGGCAAGCATACAATGGCTTTAGCACGGGACTGAACGATATAGGGATCTCTGACAAAAATGCCAGCCTGCTCTATGTCATTCAGCACCATGGGTTCAAGGGTCCGAATGACATATCGGACCATCGCCCGGGAGAGATTTGCGCTTTTTTCCATGGATAGCGGCGTAATCATTGAAACAGTTTGCGTATCGCACTCTTTGACGGCTTCAATATACATTTTCCCGGCTTTTTCTAGCATCAGATATCCTTTATCGGCCCCTGCATGCTCAATGGTCATTTCCAAGAAACTTTTAAGCAATGTTTCCGTATCCGTCTCCTGCACTGTTTTTTGTACTGCTTCCCGAATGGCATACAGGACTGGATCACTAGTGGACCTACCTTCCCTCACATTAATGATCTCTTCCTCCAATACATCTTGAACCGTATTTTGCCTGATTAAACGAGTAATCTGTAAATGCGCCATTTTCTTTTGTTCCATTGGAATTAAAGCGTAGCCCGCCTGTAATAGCTGACCCAGCAAGTAGGGGTTGCCTCCTGTCTTTAAGTATAGGATTTCCGCCAATGGCTGCAACTGTTCCTCCGAACCCCCGATGGTATCAGCGACGAATTTTTTGAGGTGGTCTAGCCCCAGTGGCATCAGCGGAAGATGTTGAACCAGTATTTCCGTTTTTTGAAGTTCCGCCAACGTAGTCAGCAGCGGATGCTGCCCGCTTACTTCATTGTCCCGGTAAGCACCAATTATGAGCAGGTAATTACTATCCGCATCTTCACTCAAATACTTTATAAAACTCAATGCTTCCATATCCGCCCATTGCAGATCATCTAGAAATATGACCAACGGGCACCCCCTGCGGGCTAAGACCCGCACCATATTTCTCAAGATCATGTAGAAACGGTTTTGGGCTTCCCGAGGTTGAAGTTTCTCAGCGGGTGGTTGAGGTCCCACAATCAATTCAAGTTCTGGAATGACGTCCGTAATAACCGCTCCGCTCCGACCCAGAGCAGGAACAAGTATTCTTTTCCATGTTGTAAAGTTCTCTGGACGCTCAGTCAGAATTTGCTTTATTAAACCAGCAAAAGCTTGTACGAGGGGACCATAGGGCATGTCCCGTTGAAACTGTGCAAATCTTCCGGTTATAAAATAACCCCGCCTTACCGCAAACGGTCTAAGTGTTTCATGAACTAAAATGGTTTTACCAGTACCCGCCGCTCCATGTACCAGCAATAATTCAGGCAGACCGGTACATATACGCAAATAAGCAGCCTTTATAGCCGCTGCCTCTTTTTTGCGCCCATAGAGTTTTTTAGGCAGCTGCAAACGAAGGGAAAAGTCCGCCCTTCCGAGGGCAAATAATCTAATCACGCCAGTTTGAGTCCACTGCCGCCGGCATTCTTCCAAGTCCACTAAAAGTCCGCATGCGCTCTGGTAGCGCTCGTCAGCCGCCTTCGCAAGTAATTTCATGACAATTGTGGAAATCGCCGGTGGAATGTCCGGCTTGATTTTTCCGGGGTATAATGGTTTTTGGGCCAGATGGGCGTGGACCCACTGTATATAATTTGCCGCTTGTAACGGTAGCTGCCCGGTCAGTATTTCATATAGTACGACACCTAGGGCATATAGGTCGCTGCGATAATCAATAGACCCTTGCATCAAACCGATCTGCTCCGGCGACAAAAAGCCCCTTGTCTCTGCGAAAGTACCGGTAAATAACTCAGGTTTATCCTTGTCAGCCATGGGGGCTGCCTTACTAAAATCTGCTATGGTTACACAGCCCGTACCGGGATGAATACAAATAGCATCTGTATTTAATTTTCTATAAATAATACTTTTTTGGTGAAGTACCCCCAGGGCTTCTGTTAATTGAATAGCAATAGAAAAAAAGGTAAGCATGTCTGGTCGGCGGGTCTGCAAATATTCTCTGAGCGGCATAGTCCCGTTATCTTCCATAATTAAGGCACTTTCTTTGATACTCAGCTAATTTTAATGTATGTCCATAGGTTCTAAAAGTTTGCATAATATCACTCCAGCCCTTCTCCACTTTGCTTCTTTTTATTTCGAGGAGCGTTTGTTTTTTCCTGCGTAGAGATTACTTTCGTGCCGATAATGAATCTAAATAGCAAAGAAACCGTGCAAAAATTGCACGGTTTCGATATTACTATCAATACTACTATTCTAATAACTCCACTACTTTTTGTCCGGAGCGATAGACTGTCTATTCTTTTTCGAATTGATCCTTATCAACACCGCAAACAGGACAAACCCAATCTTCAGGAACTTGTCCCCAACTCGTGCCAGGAGACACATTATGACCGGGATCACCCTCGGACTCATCATAGATATAACCGCATACCATACATTTGTATTTAGCCACGAAATCACTCCTTTCTATCAAGAGTCAAGTGTCATGTATTTCACTTTTACTGAATTGATTGCACTAAGTTCTTCTTCAATTTTACTAATTGGCAAATCATCACCACAAAGCTGTAATAAAATAAGCCCATGATTAGTACACTGACCTATCGCGGAATCATGTAACCCTAATCTCACCCGGATAAAGCAACCGTATTTTGTTAGTACATCTTGAACCTTAACAGCCGTCTCCACCCGATTTTCCTGCACAATGGCCATAATAGTCGTACACTTTTCCATTCATTGCTCCCCCTTATCACTATATACACCCTTTATTATTAATAAATTCCTTTAAGAATATGTAAACTGACAAATATTTATCAATCGTGTATATAGTAATCTGGGTGTCATTCTATCCCGCTGCAATTTAACGCTTATTTGCTGAAATATCTTTCTAAGAGTCCTTTAAACGCAGCGCCATGACGGGCTTCATCCTTGCACATTTCATGGACAGTATCATGGATTGCATCCAGTCCAAGTTCTTTGGCCTTTTTAGCGATATCCAGCTTTCCTTGACAAGCACCGTATTCGGCGTCAACTCTAAGCTCAAGGTTCTTTTTTGTAGAAGGCGTTACCACTTCACCCAGCAGTTCTGCAAATTTCGCGGCATGTTCCGCCTCTTCAAATGCAATTCTTTTATAAGCTTCAGCCACTTCCGGATAGCCCTCTCTATCAGCCTGGCGACTCATAGCCAGATACATACCAACTTCAGTACACTCTCCTAAAAAGTTTGTTTCAAGGCCTTCAACTATTTGAGCATCGACACCAGTCGCAATGCCAATCCGATGTTCATCAGCCCAATTCATAATAAGGGTAGACTTTTCGCGAAATTTTTCAGAAGATGCCCTGCATCGGGGACAAGCTTCCGGAGCGTTTTCACCTTCGTGGGTATAACCACAAACATTACATATAAATTTTTTCATAATTCTACTCCTTTTTAAATTTATTTATTACTATTTAGTAATGATTACTTTTAAAGTATAGCAAATAATAGTTTTAAAATCAATAGGTTTTTTTATCTAATACAAAAAAAAGATGTCTCTCCCCCGTACAACGAAGGTTTGAACATCTTTCCATTTTTTTAACATCTATAAATTTTCAAGGCAGAATATAATGCAACCGCCCCCTCATTTTGAAGGGACCGTGCTATTTTTGTCTGTGTATTTCCAACGGTTATGCAGCCAGAACCATTCGTGGGGATATTTAAGTATATGCTGCTCAATAATGCCAGTCAATTTCTGGGTGGTAATAAAAATATCCTGTTCACGATCATCAGTCTTATGTACCCATACCGGTGGATGAATAATCACAGTATGTGTGCCTTGACCAGTTTCAGTAATGAATGCCGGGATGATAGGTGCGTCCTTCATGCGAGCCAGAGCAGCTGCGCCAGGCGGTACTGAAGTCTGCCGCCCAAAGAACTCTACAAACACTCCGGTTTTTCCTCCGTTCTGGTCCATCAGCAAAGCAATAATTTTCTTTTCACTTAGCAGACGAAGGATATCACGTACTCCCTTTTTATAAGCAACGTGCATGCCCACTAAAGTACGATATTCATTAATTAGCTTATCCATTTCTGCATTCGTTTGTTTCTGAGCCACCGCTACTAACGGAAATCCATCCAACGCCAGTGTTGTTCCTAATAGTTCCCAGTTCCCACAGTGCGCAGTTGCTAGCACTGCCCCTTGTCCATGGGCCAAAGCATCTGCTAGATGCTCTCGTCCCTCGATTACAGTATACCGCCGAATGTCTTCTTTAATCTTTGGCAGTCTTAATACTTCCAAAAACATCCGGCCAAAACGCGTACTACTCTGTCTGACAATATCCGTAGCTCTGCTTTTATCTACATTAAGACAGGCTATAACATTATCCACCGCCATGTTACGCCGCCAACGTGGCACAATCAGCCAACATATTTCACCAATAAATTTTCCCAGTTTATATGACACCCTATCTGGTAATAGGCATATAACGCGGCTCAAAAGCTTTACAAGTGTGTATACCATGGTACCAAGTCTTCCCTCCCCAATTTTACCCAGCAGACTATACTTGAAGCAGTTCTGTTTGTTAAGATATTTCGGGTTCATACAGCTATTTCCTGCAAAATTCCGGTCATTTTGTAAATCTAATGTCCATGCATTATTTGAAAACCCGCAAGCCTTAAAAATTTTAGTAGAGTAGAACACTGGTTTACCAAATAACCTTAGCTCCCCAGCGTCCTCTCATCAAACCGTACGTGAGGTTCTCCCTCATACGGCTTTCCGACGTTCGTCGTTCATGTGCATTCGGTTATTTGTCATTCTTAGCAGTCCCATCTGTGCCACTACTCTCGTTATCGTTTTGATCACGCTATGCATGCCATTCTTTTTCCTTTTCTTTGCATACCAGCGTGCAAATTGTTCGATTATATACCAGTCCAGTTTTACTAGCTTTTTCGTATTTGTATAGCTTCCTGTTCCTCCGTAGTACGTTTTCCATCCCCGTATCTTGGGATTCAGATATTCTATATGTTCCTTTACGGATTGTACCAAAGCTCTTGATGTTGCGAGACGCGCTCTTATTACATCCCTTATGCGCTGTTCTGCCTTACTTGTAAGCCATTGTTGGACTTTTACGTAAGAATATCCTGTTCGGTTTTGTTCTTTAATACGCCGGTGATGCATTCCCAAGAAATCAAACCCCTCTTTCCCCTTTCCCATATTAATTAGCTTTGTTTTTGTGGGGTGAAGAGTGAGTTCTAACCGTTCCATAACCAGGCGAATGAGTCTCATTGCTCTTTCCGCCTGATTCTTCGTATTGCAGATGACAACAAGGTGCGTAGACCGGAGGAATTTCACCCCCAGTCTCGCTCAGAACCGGACGTGAACCTCTCAGCTCATCCGGCTCCCATCACCCAGCTGTTGGTAAAATCCCCATTTTCCAGTGCACGAACAGCTTCGTTTCGCGCCTAGCAACTTTTCCGAGCCAGTTGGTTGCTCTTTTATGATATCTAAGTTTCTTGTACTTTCGTCTGACCCAGTGCACCAACGCCTCGTTCATGTGTCTTAGTACCGTATATAGTTCTGACTTGTAAAAGTGCCCATAGTATTGTATCCACCCGCGAATCACCGGATTGTACTTGTTGGCCAGGTCTTCCAGCCTTTTATCCGGTTTCAGGTGCATCCGCCAGTCATGAATTGTTTGCCTCATGTTCTTGCTTGCCTTCCTGCTCACTGCCGGGGTGAAGTTCACGAAGAATTTTCCATATTTGTTCTTTGATCGGCGGGGACGAAACGTGTATCCTAAAAAGTCAAAGCTGGTTTCCTCCCAGTTTTCTCGTCGATCATCGTCTTTGCAGTAAACTATGCGGGTCTTATCCGGATGTATTTCCAGTTTGCATTCCCGCATTCTCTGTTTAAGACTTTCATATAACTCTTCCGCCTCTTCCCTCGTTCGGCAGTGCACTACTCCATCATCTGCATACCTTTCAAATGGCTTACCGGGATATGTCCTGTCCATCCACTTATCAAATGCATAATGAAGAAATAGATTCGCGAGTACCGGACTGATGACACCGCCCTGTGGACACCCCGATCTTCTTTCTTTTTGGGTGCCATCCGTCATTTGAAACGGTGCTTTCAGCCATCTCTCGACATACATAATAATCCACGGATTATCAGTATGTTTGCGTACGGCTTTCATGAGTAATTCATGATCGATGTTGTCGAATAGTCCCTTGATATCAAATTCCAACACCCAGTTGTATTCCCAACATCTCTTTCTCGCAATACTCAGAGCATCAATCGCCGACTTTCCCGGCCGATATCCATAAGAGTCTTGATGAAAGTACGGCTCTACTGTTGGCTCAAAGTAGATCTTTACCACCATTTGGGCCACCCGGTCGGATACTGTGGGCACCCCTAAGACTCGCTGGCCGCCCGTTTTCTTAGGTATTTCGACCGCTTTGACCGGTGGGGGAAAGTAACTTCCTGAGGACATCCGATTCCAAATCTTATACAAGTTATCTTTTAGCTTGGCCTCGAACTCCTCCAGACTTTCCTCATCTACTCCTGCCGCTCCTTTGTTTGCTTTTACTCGCCGGAATGCTTCCAGTACTGCATGTTTGGAGATTTCATACGGCTTTGTTTTGTTCATTGGCTCCTCCCATTTGTTTGGTTGACCTTTGTTCAAAACTGGGTAACACAGCCCCTTCACTCAGCCCCCATTACGAGGATTCATCTCTAGTACGGGCTGTTCCGCCCCTGTACCCTGCATCAGTACTTTCGTCCTCGTGGGTCTTCCACTTGTGACTTTTCCCTTACCATCAAAGTACAGGTTCCCACGTTCCCAACTGATGCCTGTGCCAAGTTCACGCCTCCTTCATACCGGCCACCGCCTGGACAGTAAACAGGTATCCTCCAGACTTATCCCGGGCTAACGACTCCCTCCCGGTTTTGATGGCATCCCTACGCTTTCGATACTTTATCAGAGGATCACTTGTGTTCGTCTCCATGGCACTTACCTGACAGGGTCTCGCCCCGCCTTTTCTGCAACGCTCACTACCATGGCTTTTGGCTCACAGCAGCTTGCAGTGGTTTGAAGCCTCCGCCTGTATGGCGGCTTCGAAGGGCCCTCCTTCATCATCAGTTGAGCATAGCTCTTCGGCTGTTATACAGCCTTGCGCCTTCGTGGCGCACAATCGTCGGCATATCGTATGAGCTTCCCAAGGTGTTTTCCGTGCCGTTCCCACAGGGTATCTAAATAGTTTAAGTAGATATTCGCAAGCAGTGGCGATATAACTCCTCCCTGAGGTACTCCTAGATCTGATCTTTTTGTGTTTCCCTCTTCCATTACACCCGCTTGTAACCACTTGCGTATCAACTTTAAAACACGCCGGTCACTGATACGTAGTTGTACCAGTTTCATCAGCTTTTCTTGGTTGATGTTATCGAAGTAGCCTTGGATGTCGACGTCTAACACCCAATATCCTTGACGGTTGCATGTGTCCCGAACTTGTACTAGGGCTTGTTTGGCACTCTTTTGGGGACGAAATCCGTATGATACATCCTTGAAGTTGGCTTCAAAAATTGGTTCTATGATTAGTTTAGTTGCCATCTGTACGACCCGGTCTTTTACCGTGGGTATCCCCAACGGTCTCAGGTTTCCGTCTTTCTTGGGAATGTAGTGCCTTCGCACTGGCTGAGTATGGTACTTACCTTCTTGCAAAGCTTGCCGACATTGCTCCAGAAATTCATCTACTCCCATTTGTTCTATGGTTTGAATGGTCTTCTGGTCTACACCTGCTGCTCCGCGGTTGGCTCGTACCCTTCTCCATGCTTCTTGCAGGACATCTTTGTGGTATATCTTGTCGTAGAGTGCATGAAACCTGCGTGTTCTGTTAACCTTGGCCGCATGACCCAGCTTCAGTTGGAGTTGTTGAACGTTTTCTTTTGGTGTTGTTAGCCTTTTGGCATTCACTAATTCGTACCTCCTCCAGAAGCATGAACAAAGCAGAGGTCCTTTTCTCCAGCAGGTTATGTTGTCCTGCCTTCATTGATACTATGACCTCCTCCGACTCCCTCCCCGCAGGACTACCACTTCGCCTTTTGACTTATAGGCGTCCACTTTACAAATGTTTCTTTGTGCAGGGTAGGGTCTCCCTAGTTCACTATGATATCTGTGTTACCATACCGATCCCCTTACGCCGAGAGGTTCTTTGATGCTGTGTTCCAGATTCTTTGCATCTTCCGTGGTTTTCGCCCATACGGTCCAGGCTCAACTCCTCTTCTTTCCTCTTGCAAGGACGTCTTAACGACGCGGCAGGATTCACTTCATGTTACGGTCTGGTAACTCGTTTGCCCTCTACTCTGAGAGGTACTTTGTCGATACGCTTCTACGCAGAGATTACTCCATACGCAGGTATCCCTACTATGGGGCGTTCTGGTACTTACCCCAGCTGGACTTGCACCAGCAAGATATCATGTGCTTACTAGGCACGCACCGCAGAGACGCAGAGGACGCTGAGAAATTTTAATTATAATTTCTGCAATGTTTCTTCTGTTCGGACAATGAAATGATAATACTTAAGTCAAGAACGATTAGATCAACTATACAAAC
>Ga0074193_1003046_pt1 | contig 13270 bp, 12 predicted proteins | sample EPASupsiteHSE605_FD_64523 | JGI IMG/M metagenome (GOLD analysis project Ga0074193, IMG submission 64523) | Bioremediated contaminated groundwater from EPA Superfund site, New Mexico - Sample HSE6-05 | ecosystem: Environmental > Aquatic > Deep subsurface > Groundwater > Contaminated ... | reverse complement strand
CCTGAAGGAGATTGAAAGAGGCCCAGCATCTCAGCTGCTTGTACCCGCTCCGGATATTTGGAACTATGGATCTGCTTCAAGAAAATTTCTACAAAACCCAGTCGGGCCAAAAGATTAACTACCGCTGCCTGTCTTTCTCGAGGCCACTCGTAAAAGTCACTCTGTAACAATCTGGCAATTATATGAGGATCAGTCTTTTCCAGCACCCGAACCTGCCTAAAAGAAAGTGCCCCGTAACCACGAGACAATATTTTCCCTATTTTTCTAAGCAAAATGGTATCTTTATCAACCTGATTATATCGGGGACGTAATTTGCCAATTACAAAAACGGCTGGTACTAATGCCAACAAAATTCCTACTAAGGCTACTGTCCACCATGGTATCATCATTAACCTACCCCCCTCAGATCACCGCCGAGCCTCCCCTTCCTTTTACAAACATAGCTATTATCGCTAAAAGGCAATCACCTTACTTGCTCTCTGTAGCAATTCCAAAATACTATACATGTTCGAGACCTTGCCCACTTTCAAACTATTTTTTAAATTAAAAAAGTCGAGACAAGTGCCACAGGAAAGAATCTCTACCCCTTCTTTTTCCAATGACTCAAAATGTTCTAAACTGTCTGATCCCTCGCAGGTCAAATAAACTCCACTGTTTAGACAAATAACCGTCGTAATCCCTTCCGGGGATTCACGGAGGGTATAGAGGAAACTCTTCATTAAAACCCGGCCCAACTCTTCACTTCCCTGACCCAAAGCAGCACTTTTTAACAGTACCACTGTTCCGTTTCCAACGGTTGACATTATAGCTGGAGAAGAGTGAAACGAGGTAGAACTCCCATAAATAGATCCTGGAGACCTAACTGGTGTTGTCGCAGCGCCCTCAGAACCGCCAATAACCTCACCTGGCCGAACATAGATCCGAAATTCGTCCCCGCTTTGTTCTACCTCGGGACTCCCCCCTAAACTTTGAGTCATTTTGAGCACATTATCCCGGGCCACCTGATTATCAACAATCACCAATAGGGTCTCCCCTGGAGCTTCCAGGAAAGCCTTGCGAGTTAGAATAACTGGCTGCGGACAATCGAGTCCCCTTGCATCCACTTCTCTCATACGGCTTCCTTCTTTCCTAGTTTAATAAATCTTTATTCTTAACGCCCACAAATCACAATAGGCATCTTTTCTAGTTTTATCACTCTACCTACTACCCAAGCGAATTCCCCCTGAGCCTGTAGTCGATGCAGCAGTTCCTCTACCCGGTTTTCCGAAACTGCTATCAAAAGTCCGCCGGAGGTTTGAGGATCAAAAAGTAGATCCCGCTCATCTTCCCCTACTCTTCCCGTAAAAGCCACCTTGTCTGCTAAATATTGCTGATTGGTATAAGCTCCAGCCGGAATCAGACCCATTCGCGCCATATCTCGAGCCACAGGTAACCAGGGAATACCTTCGATTCCAAATTCAAAAGCAACTTCACTACCCAAGGCCATTTCATAGGCATGACCTAGAAACCCAAAACCGGTTATATCCGTCGCAGCCCGAACCCCTAGTTCCTGCATACACTCCGCAGCAACCCGATTTAAACGGACCATCGAGTCGATGGCTGGCTGCGCCTCGGAGTCCTTTATGACCCCGCCCTTGAGAGCAGTAACTATCACCCCGGTACCTAGAGGTTTGGTTAAAACCAGAACATCCCCTATACGGGCTCCCCGATTTGTGATCACCCTTTCGGGATGGACGATCCCGGTGACGGCTAGTCCATACTTTGGTTCAGAATCCTCAACAGTATGGCCTCCTAAAAGTACCGCGCCGGCCCGGCGCACAACCTCTGCCCCGCCTTTTAAAATATCGGCCAGTACTTGGATATCCAAGCAAGACACTGGAAAACAGACAATATTTAAAGCTGTAAGGGGTTTTCCACCCATCGCGTAAATATCACTTAAGGAATTAGTCGCCGCAATCTGTCCAAAAATATATGGATCGTCCACCACCGGTGTAAAAAAATCCACGGTTTGAATAAGGGCCAGTTCCGGATTTAACTGGTACACACCGGCATCGTCTGGAGTGCCCAAGCCTACTAGAACCTCGGGATGATCAAATCTGGGCAATTGATTTAAGATACTTTCCAGGGCCCCCGGGCCCACTTTTGCCGCTCATCCCGACGCTGCAACCAGTTCGGTCAGTCTCTTAGCGACCACGGTCATGGTTTCCACCTCCTTTGGCTGAAACCTTTGATGCTTAGCTCTTACCTTGCTTATATTTGGTATATGCTGAGTATAGCCCAAAAGCCCTACTGTTTCAAACTGGATTTGTGGCTATTTCCCAAAAGGGCATACGGCTAAACAAACTCCGCAAACCCTCTTACCAAACTGAGAACGCACTCGATTTTGATATTGATCACAAAGGTCCGGTTCGAAGCACAAAGAACTATCTGCTGCGCTCGGCAAATTTACCCCTTTAATCGCCCCAGCTGGACAGGATTGGATACACAACTGACATTCTCCACAGTTAAGCATAGCAGAGTTTGGCCAATTTGACCGGTTTGGCAGCAGCAACGCATCGGTTAATACCGTAACCAACCGTATCCGGGGACCAAACTCACCGGTAATCAAGGACCCGCTTTTCCCGATCCAACCTAGGCCGGCCAGTTGGGCTGCTAAACGGTGGGGAAAAATCCCAGCCAGTCGATCCCGTGAAACCCGCTGCGAGGATGGTATCGGAAAAGCTTTAAATCCTTGGCGCTGTAAATAACTAGTGATCCTGAGGGCTAAATCATCCAGTCGGGCATTAACTACCCGATAATAATGTAAATAGGTATGGGTTGGTCCCTCCAACAGTTCTTGAATAACCTCCCGGGGAAAACAAACTGCCATGGCTATGGCCCGATTAAATTCCTTAAAACCGGGACCATACTCTCTTTCTAGATAGGAACTAGCTTCGGTTAAATCAGCTATCCCAAACAAATCCGCTCCCCAGGTGCCGGCCAAAGTTCTTAGTTCGTCTGCTAATTTATCTCTTTGATTTGTTACCTCGTTGCCTGATTCCACTTTTAAGCGGTTATCCCAGTTCTCTTCCCGCATCATAATTTTTTCCATCTCCATCTTCTATGTTGTATGTAATCCTCAATTGTTCCAAGCTGCAAGTAACCCATATAGGTTAACCAAAACTGGTACTAATCGGGAGGTATTAACCGCATTGCTCAAAATCAACATTAATCCGGTCTGTTTACCGTCGCCAATATAGGTAAATATCGGCCAAAATGGTGCTAGCAAACCAAATATTAATACTTGGATAATCCCTTGGGTGGTGAAGGAAAACAATATTCCGGCCAGTCGATTCACCCATCCCAGTGCTCTTTTTTCTAAAACCCATCCCAGAAGCATAAACACTAAACCCACAATAAACCGAATTCCTATCAGAATCAGTAAAAAAGAAACTACATCCAAAACCGTGTTCGCGAGGTTTTGTAAAATTGGTTCCATCAGCTTTTTGGCGATTACCTCTCCTGAGGAATTGATCATATCGGAAAGATTAGTGCTAATTTGCCCTGATAGGGGTTCAGTAAAAGAAAAATTCTTAGCCACCTCGGAGAGATACTTACCCGGAAAGGAAGTTGTTTCTGTACCTATACCGGGGATCCCCGAATAAGCATCAGTAAATCGTTCCATCAGCCAAGTACTTAGGCGTTGACTTACGGAAAGCTGCTGTTCAAGATAAAGGGCTAAATTTTGATGGTACCTAACTGCGGTCCAAAGCCCTAAACCCAGAGAAAATAAGCCGGCCGCAGATCTCCAGAAGCCCCGATAATAACCAACCATTACCGCTATTAGCAACCAAAGTAACAGTAGTATATCTAATCCATTCAGTTTCTTCCCACCACCCTTCCTTGCCCATTAAACTACTCAACTCATGAAAACGCACACCTTACAATTTTTATTCTTACAGTTTTCAATTGCTTAATATGTATGTAATTATTTTGAACAATACTCCGTTGTTTGTAAACATCTTCCTTGGCAAAATACAGAAAACGCAAGGAAATCTCTGTTCTCCTTGCGCATCCGATGGTTACTGATAAACTTACTATAAAACATTACTCGATTAGGATCGATTGATTATCAGATCCGAAATTGGCAGTTTCGATGTTATTAAACCCATATTTACTAACCAATTTTGAATCTCTTCAAGCTCTTCTACATCAAGCTTTAGATTAGTATACAAAATCTTTTCCTTGTCACCCAACAAACAATTATGTGCCGTTTCTTCTAATAAATTAAAATACTGGGCCGCAATTTTAGAAGCCCATAAACGATCATTTTCAATAAAACTGCCGGCAATTTCAATCTGCCGACCTAGTTCATTTAATACTTCCGGATGCCGATTATAAAATCCCTGGTTGACGACCATTACGCAACCCATATGGTTGGGCCAAATGTCCTTGGATGAAACCAATATCTTGCCAACCTTTTCCCGTTCGGCTAGAGAAGCAAAGGGCTCGGAACACAAGTATCCATCGATTTCTGTATTTGCTAAATTAAAAATCATATTTGCCGAAGGAATAGAAACCGTCCGGAAAGATAACCCCATCTGAATCATCCATTTTTTCAGCAGTAAGGTTTCCATGCCCAATTTATTTGGTATGGCTATTAATACCTGCCTAGGCTTCGCTTCCGATGAATTTTGTAGTTCTTCAAAGTACGGCCCCACCACAAAGCTGCTGCCGTTACGATGCCCCAGGCATACCGCTTTTAATGGCAAGCCCTGCTGCCGATAAGATAACAGCATCGGTACCGTCATAAAACCACCGTCTAGTTGTCCTTCGGCCACCGCTTGATTCAAATCGCGCCAGAAAGTGAACTCCTTTAATTCCAACTTTATTAAGGAATTATTAGGAATCATAATTTCATTGGCTACTGGTAAAGTCAGATGATCCATACTAGGAAGATATCCTAACCGAACCGTAACCGTTTTCAATTGAGTTAAATTAATTTGCTCTGTACTGCGAGTAGAAGTAACGGCAAAACGGCATGAAGTATCCCCTTTAGCCACACACTCGATTTCCTCACAGTTTACCTCTACACCGGACAATCTAGAAACTACCCCGGCCAGAAATCCTCGAGTAAATTCATCGACAGCGCGGGAAGAATTAGTATCTATGCCCTGCAAAAGATTGCTTCCTTTAAAAACCGCCTGCCGGTTCTTTTGCGTACCATCTTCTAATTCAATTTTTCCTAACCCGGCGGTTGCAAACTGCTCCAGGCAGGTTTTAAGATCTCCATTAAGTCGCTGGGCGTAGGATCTACCAGCCTTTTCTACCGAACCCTCCTGCAGTCGTTCCATTTCATCAGAAAATATCCGCAGCAGATTTACTACCTGCGCTTTGGTAAAAAGTTGAGGTCTAGGTTTGGCAGTAGGAAATAACTCACACGAACATTTTAAGGATGGATCCGCCTCAATTAAAATATAATCAAATTCCCGGGCGAGTCGCTGCCTAATTAACGAGATAAAGGTTGACACCCTCTTACAGAGCCTTTTTTTCTTAGTCCGCATCTGACAGGTGAGTGCGTAGGGACAACCTTGACCTACCTCCATTCGGATCCGGCCGGCCTCAATTCTAGAAAAAATTACATTGTTTGCCTGGCTCAAACCGGCTTCTTCCAGAACCTTCTGATACCACTGCATAATTTCCAAGGGGGTCCGAATATTCCCGGGACTCGCCTCTAACATGGTTAATAATCGATCTACCGCAACATCGGTTGCCATTTGTATCAAAGAATTGGGGTCTGCTAGGTCATCTCCGATACATTCCAAAGCATGAACCCATAAGTTCATTCGATCATTCTCAGATTTGAGCATAAAGGCAAGCTGTTCTTCTGGCAAAGCCTTTACCAAGGTATTCACTCCCTATCTTAAGTAAAACTCCTTATCCACAACCAATCCTACTCCCTGTTTAATAGAACAGGGGAAAGGACGAGGATCATACCCAGCTGTACGCAGTTTATGAATGCGCAGGTTGCGTTGAGGAATCCCCCCTCTTTCATCCGGAAAAAAAACGTCTAAACAGATGTCATAGGCATTGGTCAAGGAATACATTCCCGATTCTTCTAAAGTACCCTTTAAATAGATATCCATTATTACTACACCCGGTTCACGCAAAAGTCGATTCTTATCTTGAACCAAAGCGATAAACTCTTTCGCCGTATACACTGCCGAAATGGAGGTCATTGAGTCGATAACCAAACGACAAGGTTTTTTTATCCTCCGCATAACCCGACCCAAAACATACAGAAACTCCTGAGGGTCAGCCCGATCCTTAATACATACTACCCGTGAATCGCTTGATTCATAGGTGTCAACAAAAACCAGTCTTCCCTCGCGTTCATAGGGAGCGGAGGCAAAACCGAAATAATTAATATCTTCGCGAACCCGGTTCGCCGGCTCATCACAAGCTACATATATTGCCGATTCGCCCTGACGAAGCCCTTGCATGATAAATTGAAACCCTAAAGTACTCTTGCCAGCTCCGGACTCTCCCCTAACCTGCCAAATCGTACCATAAGGGATCTTCCCCCGAACAATTCCCTCTAGAGGTGAAAAAAATACCCCATGCTTGGTTTCTGTCAAGAAAACCACCTCTTTTCTAAGCCTCAAAAGCTTAATATCTACAGAAACCCTTTTCCTAAATAAGGACTTGTTTATTTTTACAGCAAATCTTTCTTCGTATAAAAAGTATTAATGCCCTCAGAATTAATTTCCATCCGACACTCACCGGTCACATGTTTTTGGTTTCTTAATTTATAGACCTCGATAAATCGCTTACGAACCCCCTGAATCGATTCAGTTCCCATAATAATTACCCCATCACAAAATGATTCCTCTACCCCGAATCGACTAATCTGTTTGGTGCCGTAGGTTGAAGGATTAATCAGCAAAGAGTTACAACCGTGGTCTTTAACGATTCGGGTTAGTCTGGCAATCTTCTCTGCCACCAAATGAAAATCGTGACTCACAGTATGTAATAGGGTAAATAAATTGTCCAATACCATGAGGGAAGGAGCAAGAGAATACATCAATTCATCTATTCGGAAAAGGTACTCATCTATATCAATCTGGGCAAAATCTTCATATTCAATAACTAATTGACCTTTGGCAACTAATCCACGAAGATCCCAGCCAAAACCATCGGCTCTTCGAAAAATATGCTCTGGGGACTCCTCATGGAGAAACAAAACCGCCTTTTGGCTTTGATCCTGTAGAACATTATTAATAGTCTGCAGTGAAAGAGTTGTCTTACCGACCCCCGCTGGACCACAAAGTAACATGTTACTGCCGACTGGAATACCTCCACCCAAAAGGTCATCCAAACCATCAATACCGGTACATAAGGTCCCCTGAAAATCCTGACAGGCCGGTACGTTCAGTGTTTGTCGGGGGTATACCTGCATTCCGTCGTTGGCAAAGCGAAAACCGTGTTTACCCGGCAAATGCTCATGACCCCGACTTTTAAGCACTTCAATTAATCGCCGTCTTCCATCTGTCGGTGTCTCCTGATAAGATAAAGCAATAATCGTATCTACCAAATATTCTTCAAAACTGGACTGCTCATTTAAGGATAGCTCCTTGGTGAGCATTACAGTTAAACCTCTCCACTTAAGAGAATTAATCATACTAAACATAAGTTCCCGAAGACTAGTTTCCTCATTCGTAATTCGGCGAAAATGAGTAAAACTATCGATAAGGATCCTTTTCGCACCAATGTTTTCAATTATTTGATAGATCGGCCCTGAAGCCTGTAATAATTGATCATTAATTACTTGAGGAGATGTACATATTATCCTTAATTTGTTTTCTCTCTCCATGGTCTTTAAGTCCCAGCCAAACCGGGCTGCATCTCTATAGATCTGTTCCGCAAACTGCTCAAAGGTAAGAATTAATCCTGGTTCTCCGGCATTTATCCCTTCCACAATGGTTTGAACTCCCAAGGTAGTCTTACCGCAACCAGGTGAACCCTCAATCAAAACCGAACTGCCCCCGATTAAGCCACCACAAAGTATATTATCCAGTCCTTTTATTCCGGTAGAAAGCCGCAACACAAAAGCTCACCCCCTTACCCATTAACCGCATGTTTCCAACACCCTGATCTGTCCGTAAGCTGATTGATCAACTCGTCCATAACCTCGATTAGTGACTCATCTGGGGAATAATAATAAACCGCAGATACTCCAGTCCCAGCTATATTTAAAATTCCATTTTTTTCAAGCTCTTTTAAACCAAATTCTACCTCTTGCCGGTTAATGCCTACCCAACGGGCTAACCCCTCAACCGTATCAATGGCGCCTTGGTTTCGGTAAAAGAAAATCACCAAACTGAGTTGGATAATAGAATTACCAATTGAGTTTAGTAAAGCTTGAAATCTATGTTTGGTGAGGTCCATTCTAAATTACCCTCCTGCTTTTAAATTACATTCGACAACAGGCGAAATAATCCTTCTTTTGACATTATTCGACTTGAGATAATAGTATTTTTTGTATAATTTTCGATGATACCTAAGTTAACGTTGCCTGCCGGGCTTTTAAAACTTCTGCCCACATCCGTTCTTTCAGTTTAACCAGTCCGGTTACCTCACCTTGTTTTATAGACTGGTTAAGCTCCGCCCCCAAATCAGAAATTATCTTCAATCCGTATAAACCGGCAGAACCTTTAATATCATGACTAATGTCTAGTACTAACTGCAAATTTCCCTCTCCAAGAGCCTTTTCTATCTGAACCATCATTTCCTCAAGATCGTCCAAAAACTCTGGTATTAGGGCTTGAATAATCTGGTCTTGTCTAAGCTGGTTATCCGCACGGGCCTTTATCCGTTTATGCTGCGCGTGCCGGATAATGGACAAGAGTTGCTCTCTGGTAAAAGGTTTAGCCAAATAAGCGTTACAGCCGGCTTCCAAGCATTTTTCAGCGTCTCCCTTAATGGCATGAGCCGTAAGGGCAATTATGGGCAGATCCTGCCACTTAGAAATTCTCCGAATGGATCTAGTTGCCTGATATCCATCCATTACCGGCATCTGCATATCCATAAGCACCAAATCAAAATCGGCTTTTTCTAGAATTTGCAGGCAATCCTGACCATTCCGAACTATCTCCGCTGTATAACCGGCATCTTTCAACATATAAACTATGAGCCGTTGGTTGGCTTCATTATCCTCAACAACTAAGATCCGCAATAGTTCTGGCATATTCCCCAGAGCCATTGGATTTAGCTGGGTTTTAGTCTGACCTTTGTTGATGGTTTTTGCTGCTGATATCTCCAAAGGAACACAGAAATTAAAAGTGGAACCATTACCTTCTTTACTTTCAACCCAGATACGGCCCCCCATTAACTCTACCAACTGCCGAGATATGGCGAGCCCCAAACCGGACCCCCCATATTTACGAGTAGTACTGCCATCTCCTTGGACAAAAGTTTCAAAAATCCGTTGCTGCACCGACAGAGGAATGCCGATTCCGGTATCCCGTACCGAAATTAATAATGGATACCGGGTTGAGGATTTAGTTTTTAATTTCCCTTTACCAACTTCAATTTTTATCCATCCCTGTTCTGTAAACTTAACTGCATTGCCTAGTAGGTTTGTCAATACTTGTCCAATCCGAACGGCATCCCCCTTAAAAATTGAAGGAACCTGATGGCTTATTGATATCCGTAGTTGTATCGCCTTATCTTCAAGCTTAGATTGTACTGTGGCTACGCATTCATCAACTACGGCTTTTATTTCAAAATCTGAACTAAACAGTATTATTCGGTCCGCCTCAATCTTGGAAAAATCCAAAACATCATTAATTAGGTTAGAAAGCTGATACCCGCAGCGCTGGATGGTAGTAACATACTCCATCATCCGAGGAGAAAGATTTTCATGTGCTAATAAATCAGCAAAGCCTAAAATGCCTACCAAAGGAGTTCGAATTTCATGACTCATATTAGCCAGGAATTCACTTTTTGCCCGATTTTCCGCTTCTGCCTGGCGCCTTGATTCTACCAAATGGGTTATATCGGAGACTATGCCTACCGCTCCACCAATACTGCCATTTTCATCCCGTACTGGGGCGAGTGATATCGAGACTGTACGAATAATTTTTTGGCGGGTAATGGTATCGATTTGGCCGCTCCACCGCTTCCCTTCCCAGACGATAGTTAAAATCTCCTGCCATTTGGATACCTCTTCCGAAGGATACAAAATATTAATGCTCTGCCCAATAGCTTCTTTTTGATTCCATCCGTATAATTTTTCGGCTCCTCGATTCCAGGACATTATTTTACCAGCTATATCAAAAGTAATAATGCAATCGTGTACGTTAGCCAGCAGATTGGCCTGGTACCGGATTTCTGCTTCCGCTCTTCTTTGCTCAGAAATGTCAGTATAAATCCCAAAAGTACCGTGTACTTTACCGTTATCATCAATGAATGGAACTGCACCCACCATTACTGGTAACTTTTGCCCAGTTCTGGTTAATAAACTAGTTTCATAGCTGCTTCGTTCACCATGAAAATTTCGCCAAAATTGTTCCAGAGCTCTAGCTACATAAGGTTTATCAATGATGTCCAGATAAGAACGGCCTAATAAATCGGCTTCCTCATACTTCAACATCCGGCACAAGGTCTGGTTTACCTGGATAATCTTCATCAGAGGATCCAGACAAACTAAACCCTCCGTCATAGTTTCGATTAATATTCGGTATCGACTCTCGGAAGCAGCCAAGTACTCCCTGCTTTCCTTAAGAAAATCGGATAATTGGGCTTTATCTGGTTCCTCCAAAGTATCGACTATGGTTAATAATTTATTATAGATAGGCTGATTCACCGACTACCCCCCATAACTAATTACCAACTAAAAAATTCCTCAAATAGAACTGACATAAAACGGGTTAATAACTCATATCTTATTATAATTCTACATGATAATCACATACTGCGCTATATGAACAAAAAAAGAAAACCCCTGAAATAATATTTCCAGGGGTCAAGTAAAATTTCTAAATTTAGCTAGTTATCACTCAAATGGTTCGATAGTATAAGTACCAGATTCGAAAGTCTCGTCCAGATCACTTAAAGCGGCTCGACATTTCCTAGTACTATCATCGACCAGCAGCAGTGCATGAGTCAACTCTGTCAGAGCTTCCCCATTTTTTAGGACTTTCATTGAGTCACGTATCACATCGGCTGATCCCTCAAGATGAGTAATTAAGGATTGCACTGATTGTTTATCGTTCATTTTAACACCTCCATGGAGATAGTTTCTCCATAGAGAAACAGTTCATACACAAAAACCTGGGGACCGTTTTCTTGTTTCCCTTAAAACAATTGAAATAGAAACACGACTATTCTCTTGTTTTTAAGCGATTAATTATTTAACCTCGGACAACTCTTTCAAGCTCCTTTGCATAGTTTGGACAAATCTTTCGGCTTCTCTTCTTACATGATCTGCTAATAATTCGGGAATAACACTTAATAATTCACCTTCGGCGATAAGCTGAAGTGCTGCAGCTTTAAAATCTCTAATTTTTGTGGCTACGCTTAGACTATCTTTTGTAAAGCGTCTTAAAATAGGGTAGACCGGAAAATTTGGTTCGAACATAGATTTTAAATCAAGTGCCTCGAATCTTTTATCATCAAACACTCTACTAAACATATTCGCTTTCTCTATGAACTGCCTTTCTGCCGGATCCAAAAGATGCACAATAAATTTAGAATGGTCCGCCATAATTCTATGCCAAAAAGTCTGATCCCTTAGTATCGTTAAAGCTAGCGGTTCCTTTCTGCCAGTTTGCAGAGCAGTTAACCTGCTGATAAAGGCAAGCGCTTCCCTTCGTATATGGTCAATTAATAACGGAAAATTGTAACCCCCAATTTTGGCAGGACCACCGGTAATACTCCGATCTAAAACCTTGGTTTTAAAACAGACATAATTCAGGGTAAGTTCTATGCTGGCTTGGTTTAAAAGTCTTACATTCTGTTCGGTTGGGTTACTGACAATTCTCTTAGCTTGATTAAGCAATTTTAAATAGGCTTGTTCATACCTTTCGGCCTCTCTGATTAGATCAATATTAACGCATGCAAATCCAAGACGCATAAAAATAGCGTGTTCCATCATTATTTGTAACCAAAATAAATTATTATCTAGAGAGTCATTGATAAAATCACTTTGAGCGATTGCTACCGGCCCTGGAACTGGGCAGGTAAAAGAAGTAGGGCAATCTTGTTTTACACAATCTGGCTGGCAAAAGCCGGGTTTAAATTGGTCCCCTTTATTTGGCGATTCATTTATCATACAAACACCCCCTAATCTAATTCTATTTCCAAGCCATAAGCTTCATGTCAGATTATTTCAGGGGACAGGCATCAGAAAACATACAAAAACATGGGGACGGTTCTCTTGCTTCCCCCACATAAGTGAAGGGAAGCAAGAGAACCGTCCCCATGTTTAAAATTCTTTAAAATCAAGGTTATTTGGCGGGAGTGTGTGGGAATCGAATTCTCAAACGAGGTTTTTTTGTGTCTTTCTAGTTTTCCCCTGTCCGTAAAATCCTTATGTTATAAGGATTTGCGTGATATGGGAGTATCTTCTATACATTGTTTCCAACCCGTTTTAATGCTTCCGTTTGCACAATGTTTGCAAACCAACGACCCTCAAAACCGCATGAATGCTTCGATTGCGGCTACGGCCTCTTTTTGCATGGACGGTAAAACGTGGCTGTAAATATCTAGTGTTATGCTTACTGTAGAATGTCCCAGTCGCTCACTAACTATCTTAGGGTTTATTCCAGCTTTCAATAATGCTGTTGCATGATAATGCCTCAAATCGTGGAATGAAGAATTTACCTTTAGCCTTTTAGTCAATCTGCAAAACATTGTTCCTATGTTGTTTGGGTTTATCGGACTACCATCTTCCAAGGTACAAACATAGTCCTCGCCCTTCCATACCTCACCCGCCTTTAGTTTCCATTCAGCCTGCTGCCGCTTATGCTCCTTTAGCCGCTTAATGGTACTGGCCCCGATCTCAACGGTTCTCCTGCTGTACCCCGTCTTAGTTCCCGTAATTACCAAGGTTCCATCCCTGCGCCTCATAAGCTGCTGGTTAATATAGATAGTACCCTTCTTTAGGTCTACATTCTGCCAGGTTAAACCTAAGATTTCCCCCATTCGCGCCCCTGTACTAACCGCTACAAATACCGGCATCTCTAAGTAGATACCTTGTGTCGCACTTATTATCCTCTGCAAATCAATA
>Ga0074193_1003045_pt1 | contig 13280 bp, 16 predicted proteins | sample EPASupsiteHSE605_FD_64523 | JGI IMG/M metagenome (GOLD analysis project Ga0074193, IMG submission 64523) | Bioremediated contaminated groundwater from EPA Superfund site, New Mexico - Sample HSE6-05 | ecosystem: Environmental > Aquatic > Deep subsurface > Groundwater > Contaminated ... | reverse complement strand
ACAGATATATCAGCATATGATATATTATATATCGTTACATGATAGATTGGAGGTTGATAGATTTGGATAATAGTACACCTTTGACAGAAGCTTTATTTTATATTTTATTGGCTGTCCGAACACCAAACCATGGCTACGGAATTATTCAGAATGTAAGTGAAATGACAGATGGGAGAGTAACATTAGGACCAGGAACGTTATATGGAGCTATTAATTCAATGCTTACAAAAGGATGGATTAGTTTGTATAGTGAGGATAAGGAATCTAGAAAGAAAAAGGAATATCTCATTACAAATATAGGAAAAGAAGTATTTCAAAATGAAGTTAAAAGATTAAATGAACTTATAAAAAATGCAAAAAAGATAGATGATTAGGGGGATGTGAATATATGTTAAAATTCAAACTATATTATGACAAAGACGCAGAAGAAGATTGGTTGAAGAAAATGTGTTTAAATGGATGGGCATTCAAAAAGTTCTTTCTAGGATTTTATACATTTGAACAATGTGAGCCTGGAGAATACAATTATCAGATAGATTTACTTGATAATTGGAATGGTTACAAAGATGATTATGCAGCTTTTATGGAAGATGCAGGGGTAGAAGTCGTTGGTCAGTGGTGGAGATGGGTTTATCTACAAAAGAAAGCAACAGATGGTCCATTTGAAATGTATACAGATGTAGACTCAAAAATCTCTCAATACAGTAAGATTAGAAATTTTTTCAAAGTAGCTTTGATTTTAGAAGTCATTTGTTTCTTTATGGAGCTGATGGCAACAGTTAATACTGGTTCCTATATTTTTGGAATATTTACAGTATTACTTGCGGTGATATCTTTGGCAATGTTAAAGATAATTTGGAAATGCAATTGGAAAATTGAGCAATATAAGCATGAAAAAGAAACCTAAGATTCCTTTGGCTCGTCATATGAAAATACTTCGTATTAACTATATAGTTGATTTGGCAAAATAATGTTCATAATCCTATTCAATAGGTATATATCCTATAACTTTATAGGTCTCACTGTCGCAAACAATAAACGTAAAGTCGTGGCTTGGGGTTAAAATATCTCCTATCATAATAACCCAATCAGTGGAGTCAACTGAGGTTTCTTCTATCTTTGATCCTTTAGAATATACTGATTTCCAAGTATTTTCTGTTGCATTTTCTATTCTTATAATATCTGTATTTATACGGTCTTTTGAAGTAAATGAGGAGTTTCTAATAAACTCTATACTGTTAGCAACAGCTTTCTGCTGCCCTGGTGACATTAAACCTTCTTTTAAATCATATGCCACAAATGAAATAACGATGAATAGAGCAAGAAAGGTTGTTAATATTCTTTTCATAATTAGGTTACCTCCTTTTACAAATATTTATTTTTAACAAGATATAACCTATTATGTTAGGACGTTTAATCATAAAATTTTATAAATTTATAAGCCTACAAAAGTAGGCTTGTAGGCTTATTTTTTTACTGTTCTAGTTTAGGTTAATAAATTTACCTCAAATTTCACTTGTTAGATTCATCATCATTAGCCTCTTCATTTACTTTAGATACATTTGTAATTGGTGTATTGTCTATTTCTTTTTCTGTTATTCCATTATCATCTTCAGTATCTTTTGCTATATCTATTCCTAGTTGTTTATTCATAGTAAGAGCGAGGACTGTATCTAATATACTTGCATTACTATGCTCTCCATTTCCACCAAGAGTTACGATATTTTTAGGCACTATAGGTACTTTTGCTATTTTTATAGCCTCAGCAAACTTTTCACCAATTATTTGAGCTACTTGGTATTGAGGTCCACCGTATGCTTCTACTTGCTTATTTATTGCTATAGCTTTAGCTATACCTACTTTTTCCTCTTTTTCCGCTTCAGCAGAGGCAATAATTTTAATTTCAGTTGCTCTAGCTTCAGCTAATGCTTTTATTTGTTCTGCTTCTTGAAGTGCCTTTCTATATTCAGCAGCACCCTTATTTGATTCTATATCAATATTTATTGCAGATTCAGTTAAAGCAGATTGTTGTTTTGCTTTAGCCTCATATTCTTTTAAAATCTTTTCTTTTTCAGCAGCGTTTGTTTGATGTTTATATGTTTCAATTTGCTCTTTTGCAACTTGTCTATCCCTTAACTGTTGTAGAATTGTTTCTATTTTCTTATCATTTTCAGCAGAAGGAGTTCCGATTAATACTTCTTCAAGCTCTAAGCTGTAATGATTAAATTTTTCTTTCATTTTCTCAGCAGCTTCTTCCTGAATTTCTGTTCTTTCTTGAATAAGTTCTATTAGAGTTCTCCTTTGTCCTATATTTTTAAAATAAGAAGCTACCATAGGATCTAGGGTTTGTTCTACAAGCATTTTTATATCTCCAAATCTTTGAATAACAAGAGGGGCTTTTCTATAGTCTATATTTATTACAACTGATAAAGGTAATGTTGGCTGGAAGGCATCTTGTGTTATAATGTCTACTTCTTTTAAGTTTTCATCATACTTATGTGTTTTGTCTGTCTCTCCTTCAACCCATTTTAGTATAATGTTAGTTGTAGGTACAAGATTTATGCTACCTGCATAGGTATTAAAAGCATACTTGCCTGGATTTAATGGTTCTTTCCATACCCCTTTGCAGCCATTTTCAACAAGTTCTCCATGTTTATAGGCTTCTCCAGATTGATCTTTTCCTTTTCTTCCTGTATAACTAACAACTACCCCTACATATCCCACTGGAATAACAATTTTTTTTACCAACTCTACAGTTGCAAATAAACCGTTTAGGTAGTATGTCCCATCTGTTATTACTTGATATTGCCTTCCTCTAAAACCTCCCGCCCTTAAGAATGCTTCAGGGTTTTGGAAGTTATTATGGTATGTTTCTCCCTCTTGAGGGTTCTCTCCAACTATAGGAGCTATAATTTCTCCATTTGGCAGAGAAGGACCGTCGTGTGTAGTAACTATTCCAGTAAAATCACTATTCCCTTGTATTATCATTGGTTTAAATCCATTATGTTCTCTTATCTTTTCGGCCATACTTCCAATAGCTTGCATTTCAGTATCATTTCCATTATCTATGCAGTACGTCTTATTTTCCGTTATTACTACAAATTGAGCAAGGTTAAATGCGTAAGTACCTTCTCTAAGAATATCTCTTTGAGGACCCTTTTGCCCTCCATTTTCAATAAATGCTCTAACATCTTGAAAGTTATTACTTTCCTTTATTACTTTACCTAAGCTTTGAGTTGGTTCAAGTGCTTGTCCATCTCGTGCAAAGACATATCCTATTTGCCCTTGAGGTATTGTTATAAGTGGAGCTTTTTTCACTTTATACATTATAGCAGACCTAAAATGTATACCCGCTCTTAGTACATCGGGCTGATATCCAGCTTCTTTATTTAATGCAATAATTGAGTTCTTAAGTGATCCTTTTGTGGACCACCATTTTTCAACTATACCTATCTCATTACTTTTAATTACTCTTAATCCTAAAATGTAAGTTATAAGAATGTTCAGAAATATTATCCCTAATATTCCTATTCCTATAACTTTTAAAAGTACTATAATTATCTCAGGCATATTTTTATTCCCCCTATTTTTTTATATTGTTTATACTTTTTACCAACTCCTAATTGTTTGAAAATTCATGTTTTAGCATTGATCCTACTAACCTATCTGTTTTGCATTCCATTAATATCCTTTTCCCTTTATATTAATATTATAGAATATAATAAATTCACTCTGAAATCTTTTGGCGAAGGTGAAAAAATAAATGTCTCCACAAATGATGCAGAGACACTTTACAAAAAATGACTTAATTTAGTATTTTGCTAGCTTTATTCTAAAGTGAGCATTCCAGTTGAAGGTGGCTTTGGCCCACTGCTAAAGGTTCCATTAGCTTCTTCATGCCAATATGAGGCCACGCAAAATAGTTTATTGTTTGAGGAAGCAATACCATAGCAAGTACATCATCTATTTATTACTATATTATAAGAAAGAATAGTTAAAATAGATCATTTTTTTGTTTCAGATATGTAAACAATCAAAATTAAATCATAGAAATTATACCTCGTCCCTCCAAGTTTTTTGCATCCCAATAATCATATGGTCCGTCAGAAGGAATTGGTACAGCGATTCCATTATATATTTTTTCAATTTCATTACAATATAAATATGCAATTCTATCCAACTTCACAGGACTGATGCTATTAAAATGTTCATAAATAATGAACATTTTCTTGATTTTTTCTTTCATATCTTATCTTTAATGATCCATTAAAATACGAATGAGTAGTTTATTATTACCAAGCTTCATAATGTATTATTTCTTCAATTCTCTTTCTTGGGCGGGCTTCTGGTGCTTCATTTGCATAACCAATAGTAATAATACCAACTGCATATTTATCAGTAGGTATATTTAAAATTGGTCTTATTTCATCTTGTGTAAACCAGGCAACCCAACAAGCCCCCAATCCTAAATTTTCAGCTTCAAGCAGCATATATCCTATAGAAATAGATGTATCTCTAATTATCTGTTTAAGTTCTTCTTGTGGACTATTTTCATTTAATAATATATTTACATTTTCATCTATCCTGCAACGTATATCTGCCACACATACAATGAAAACTGGAGCAGAAGGCATCCATTTTTGATCATGCGCTATTTTAGCTAAATTTTGTCTACCCAACTCCGATTTTACTATAATAAAATGCCAAGGTTGTGTATTGCTACCAGATGGAGCAAGTCTTGCACTCTCAAGTAACTGAATTATTTTTTCATCTTCAACTGTTTTATGTATATAATTTCTTATACTTCTACGCATTTTAATCTCTTTAAGCATACTATTTATCCCTCTCTTTCAATAATATCGTTTAACATAGATATACTTTTTAGCCACTGTCTGAAAAATTGCAGTTGCTCTTCGGTGTGAAAATAGTGTTCTCCATGCTCCATTACTTGCAAATTACAGTGGAAGCGTTTTGCAAATTCAGATACCACATTAAACTCACACAAGTTATCTTCTGAACCATATAGAATTGAAGTGGGATTATCCCAAGCAATAATAGGGTGTTCTTTCACATAGCAGTAGTAATCCCAATAGAGTGTTTGTCCAATAGGTGTAGAAATTTCTTTTTCTATTTTTAGTCTATTCTCGCTTACACTAAACCATGTCATCATATTATTTATGATACGTTCCATATTTACCACAGGAGAAAGAAACAAACTTTGTTTTATGGGCTTATGGATATATGTTAATAGGGCAAAATATGCTCCCATACTACAAGCAAATACACTTATATTATTTGATAATAATTGTGCATAATTCATAATGGTGTTAAGGTCATGAACACAATTTTGAACTTTGCAAGCATATCTTTCTTCCTTACGATCACCATGTTCAGGTAAATCGAAACTAAGCACTTGATAACCTATTGCTGTTGCCTCTTCTGCAAACAAAACAATCACATCATCTGATTTATTTGACATATTACCATGTACCGCAATAAATAACTTATCTGATTTCTCTCCCCACAAAATTGCAGGTATATTTTCTATTTTGAAATTTTGTTTTATCATTGTAATTTATCCTCCGTAAAATAAGTCCCATTTTTCTATGAATTATTTTACCCGTAAATATAATTGTACAAATTCTCATTCCAATTTTCCTCAATACCCATATTAATTGTAAGTTTTCCGGTTCAACTGTAGCAATTAGTTTTTCAAGTTTTAAAGATCTAAAAGCATAATTAATACAAGCAATAGCCCCTTCTGTTGCGTATCCCTTATTCCAATATTTCTGCCCTATCATAAATGCCAAACAATCCTCCTGTTTACCCGTAATTTCTTGGTTTAATATCCCGATTTGACCTATAAAAGTATCTGTATTTCTTTCATATACCGCCCAGTAATCATAACCATATTTTTTATGTCATTTCATCTTTTACTCCTATCATAATAACCTCTGTACCGCTAGGAGCTATATTACTCAACACTTTCAGACTAATTGCATAGGGATTTTTTGAATCTTTATTATAAACTTTACTTATTACTTGGCCTGAAGTAACATTACCGTGATATTGACTTTATTTACATTAAAGGTGCAGGCGTGTCCGCCCAACTAACATCTGTTTTCTTATTTTCAGATCCGTCTAGATAATTATCAGGATAGGTTAACTGCCTATATATCTTTCCATTTTCCATTATTTCGTATCCCGCAAATATTATCTCACCTTTTGGATTGGTAATTTGCCAATCTACCTTTCCAGCCTCTAAAATAAATTTAAAATACACCTGAAGCCCAATTCTAGAGTAATCTGAATAATAGCTTTTTATTTGTTTAGAGTTTTCTTTTACAAATATTCCACCATCTCTTACACCATAAATTTATTAGCAGCTTTATATTCCACGAGAGTCACCTCCGTGTAACTTTAATAAAGTATCATGTCGTACTTATAGAACATTGCGTATTAAATTACTTTAATTTCGATTCTTTTTTAGGAATGTAACATCGGCAAAAGTTACACCAAAAGCTACTCCTAATGCAATAGAAAATTCTCTAAATAAACTTATATTATCGGGTCTGAAAATATAATCAAGAATGTAATTTGAAGTACCAAATGAAACAAATAAAATAATGAACCCGAATAGCCTTTTCCTTATTTCAATCCATTTTAACTTTCTTGAATTTAAGATAGTGATGAAAGGGATATATACAAGTATAAAGAAAGTAAAAAATAGATATCCCATTAGAAATTTGAAAGCAATATCACCATCTATATCTTTATAAGCAATAAAAAGTGAAATTATAGTTCCAATTGCAAATAGCACATAAAGAACTCTTGTAAAAACTAAAACTTTGCCCTTTTTCATTATAGTCACCTTCTGTTGTTTAATCGTGCAATATGTTTAAATTTATAATATACATTTTTATATTACTTGATTCGCAAAAAATTACTGTTCTTCATTAAATCGACTCTGATATTATAAATGTCGCTCATACGGAAACCATGAATATAACCTTATACATAAGGCCAATAATGACACAACTGCTAAATTATTTTCCAAGTTCCATCCTTTTTTATTTCGTTAATTAGATGCTCTAATCCTAACAATATTCCTACCTTAAAAATGTACATAAGAATTAATTTTCTCTTCATCAGTAATATCAAATTCCTCAAACCACAATGGGAAAACAGAAATAATGATTTTTTCACTATCATCCCTCCAAGCATATTCCCTGTAATTCCAATTATAACATTAATATGAATATTATTAATATAAATCCAATAATATAAAATTTATTCCACTATAAATACTAAAGATGTATTTACATTTGTTAGGACTGATAGTAAGCTAACTAATAAATGATGATATCAGAACTTTAAATTTTTAAGAATATAAAAAGAAATGTAATAATAACGGAGGGAATAATGAATAAGAAGCTCATACTTTTTTCTATCTGCTTTCTGTTACTTACTACTGTAGTATGCAGACTAAATTATACAACACAAAATGACAAAGAAAATGTTATTAATTCACCATACTCAAATTTTAAATAGCATACCAAAAGCGCACTCTAGAAGAATAAGTGCCAAAATAATATTAATTGCTTTAAAATATCTTATATAAACTCTTTGAAATATTGCTCCAAATACAGCCCATGATGTAGTTGCAATGCTTCCAATAGTTGCAATTAACATGCAAAAAAATATCAACATTCCAAAAGAAGTATAATAAGGTAAAACATATCCTGTTAAGGCAGTAATTCCGAATAAATATATTTTTACGTTTACAAATTGTAGGGCAAATCCTACAAAGGACGAAACCCCTTCTTCCTTAGAACCTTCTTCTGGTTTACTACGGAAAATATGAATTGCTAGAACTGCAATATAAACTGCTCCAACATACTTTAAAACAAATATAAGTGAATTCAGAAGCTGATTTAATCCAAAAGTAAAAACTGCACATAACCCTTGGACACAATAGTATCCAGCAAATATTCCCAATAACGTCTTCTTCCCATTTTTCCATCCATAGTTACTCATGGTATTAAAAGCCAATATGTTACCTGGTCCTGGTGTAAAAGCATTGATAATTGCATATACTAGAAATGATATGATTGCCTGTGTATTCATTTTGTTTATCCTCCTTCAAGTTATAGCTTTCATACTGTTGTAAATTGCTTACTAAAAATCATAGCACATACTATTGATATATCATAAATTCAATAAAATATGGCTCGCAATAGTTTCAAACTATAGCGAGCCACTTTCTAAAATTCCTGATATTATAGCAAATCCAAAGCTATTTTCTTCAATGCCTCCAAGTAGATTTCTCCTAGCCTGCTGAGAATCATATCTTTATGTACAATAGTCCCAACCTGTATTTTTTCATCTACTTCCAAAGGAATAGAAACAATATCATCTCCATGCAAGTATTTTGGGAATAAACCTGTTGAAATTGTATAGCCATTTAGACCAATCATGAAGTTTACAATGGCAGCCCTATCACTTACCTTAATACTTTTTTTCACAGTTCGGGTGCTAAGTATCTCCTCAGCAAAATAAAAAGAATTATACTGACCCTGGCTAAAGGACAAACATGGATACTCATCAAGTTCTTCTATTCTTATACTCTTTTGGGTTGCCAGAGGATGCTTGCTATAAAGAAATACATGTGGTCTTGCAACAAATAACTCTGTAAAAATAAGGTTATTTTCCTCGAATATCTTACGAAGCACAGCTTCATTATAGTTACTTAGATAGATAATTCCAATCTCACTATGCAGGTTCTTTACATCCTCGATGATTTCCCATGTTTTCGTCTCATTTATAGTAAACTCATACTCATCTGCACCAAATTCTTTTACCAAATCCACAAAAGCATTAGCAGCAAAGGTGTAGTGCTGTGTAGATACAGAAAATTTCTGTTTTACTGTCTTTTCATTGAGATATTTTGCTTCCAATAAATTAGTCTGTTGCAGCACCTGTCTAGCATATCCCAGAAACTCCGCACCTTCATTTGTGACAAGGATGCCTTTGTTAGTTCTTGTAAAAATAGTAGTTTTTATTTCTGTCTCTAATTCCTTAATAGCATTTGAAAGACTTGGTTGACTTATAAACAGGCTCTTAGCAGCTTCACTTATAGAACCTTTTTCAGCAACTTCAATTGCGTATCTTAGCTGTTGTAAAGTCATTCTCATTTATCCTCACCTACTATTTTAGGCATTACTATCGATAAAATTACAGATAGGATAGATATTATTATAAATATTATAAACAGAACATGCAAAGAACTATTTAAAGAAAGCTTTATTTGCTCGGTTGTGACTCCAGCGCTATATGCAGTAGACTTATATAAATTGCTTGGATCTACTCCTTTTATGCCAAGATGAGTAAAATACTTAACTATATATAAGTTGAATATACTTCCAAATACACTTACACCTATTGTTTGTCCTAATGTCCTAAGCAATGAATTAGTAGCAGTGGCAGCACCTCTTTTGTTATATCCTACAGATTCTTGAATAATTATTGTTAAAGTAGTAAAAGCTCCACCAAATCCAAAACCCATAATAAAAACATATACTAGTACTAAAAATAGTGAAGAACTTATGTCTAAAGTAAGAAGTAATATAGCACTTATAAGTAAAACTATATTAGATACAACTGTTACTGCTTTACCTCCATACTTTACTATGAATTTTCCTAACAGTACAGAAGCTATAAGCCAGGAAAGCGACATAGGTGCCAGAGCTAAACCTGATATGGTAGCATTAAAGCCTAGTACATTTTGTATATATATTGCCATATAAACATCTGCACCTATTAATATAGCCGAAGCCAAAAAGCTTATTAAATTTACAATTGTACTTATTTTAGTAAATATGTCAAAAGGCATAATTGGCTCTTTTGCTTTTTTCTCTATATTATAGAATGCAATTAGAAATATTATTGTTATAATTACTGATATTACAATAAATATATTATGATTAGAACTTGCATTTTCACTTGATAAGAAAATATTCAAAAATACAATCATTGCCATAGATAAAGTAATAATTCCTGCATAATCAATCTTATGTTCTGTTTTCTTAAAGTTTTCCTTTAGATTCTTCTGAATAAGTATAATTGATAATATGCCGAAGGGAATGTTTATAAAAAATATCCAATTCCAAGAAAGCATATCTATTAAGATTCCTCCTAGGAATGGTCCTACAAGACTTGCAATTCCCCATACGGTGCTTATACCTCCTTGAACCTTTGTCCTTTCCTCCAGTGTGAATATATCTCCAACAATTGTATATGTTACTGTAAATATAGCACCTGCTCCTATTCCCTGAATTGCACGGAATCCAATCAACATATACATATTTTGTGACAATCCACATAAAAAACTTCCAACTAAAAATATAATTATTCCAATTAAAAGCATATTTTTTCTTCCATACAAATCTGATAGTTTACCATATATAGGAGTAGAAATTGCAGAGGTTAATAAGTATACCGAAAAAACTAAACTAATAAGTTCAAAGCCTTGTAAATCCTTTACTATTGTTGGTACAGCAGTAGTTACAACCGTTCCCTCAATGGCTCCTAAAAACATTGCTACCATTAATGCAATTACTATATTTCTCTTTGTTGAATCCATTTTATAAATCCTTCCTTACTAATTTCTTAGTTACGTTTATTAATCAGTCTTTATAATTATATATACATTAAATCATTAATACAATAAAATAATTAACTCAACTTTCATCTTATAATCTATGTTCGAAAGTTGAGTCTTTATAAATTAATTAACACTATTTCTAGTTATTAACGTTATATTCTATTTCTTTAATATTAATTTTCCCATAGCTATACTCACCTTTAGGAAGAGACCATACAGCTTCACCACCAGATGAAATTCTTATACCATTATAATTCTTATAATCTTTTATAGGAGTTGACCATCTAAACTTTTCGTATGTTTTTCCAGTTGGAGAATAATATCTATCCTCTGAAACAAAGTTTATTAACTCCCCTTTATCATTGAAATACAGCAATGCATGTACTTTAATATTATTATTGGTAAAGGTAGCTTTTACTGTATGTGAATCAATGGATTGCCATTCTATTCTTTTATCTATAAGACTACCAGGTGCCATCATACACATGTCATTAAATACTGTTACTGTTTCTCCTTCATTCATTTCAAGCCCCTTGCCATCTACAACTGTTATTAATCCTGCCACTTTAGCAAGCATAGTAGCCTTTGCATCAATATATCTATGAAGACCCACAACCGGAAGACCAAACATTTTCATATCCATAAAATACAACCTAGTAGTATTGGTCAAGTCAGTGTATTGTTCAGCGTTCATTTTGCCCCATCCTTTGTTCGGATCAGTTCTAAACTCCCCTTCAAAAATCACTCTGAAATTTCTTACTTTCTCCTTACCTATTACATTAATATATCTAAGATATTTTTGTACAGGTTCTGGTAAATACTTAATATCTTCTTCAGTAAGAATGTCTTTTTCAAATTTTACAGAATGCTCTAATTGTCTCTTCACCTCTGTAACATAGGTTCTCTTAAGCTCCTGAGATTTATAAATCAAAAACGAAACTATCAGAATAAATATAAGCAATAAAATTATAAAAATAAATTTTTTATCCATTATATAACCCCCAAATGATAATTTCCGATTTTCTCGATTTTTTCAAAAAACTTCTTAAATCCTTTAGCTATTATTTCAATATCCTCTTGACTGAAATCTTCAAATAAATCCTTAATAAATTGATTATCCTTATTTTCTCGTTTTCCCCAAAAGTCTATGCTTATTTTAGTCAATTTAAGTCTAAGTGCTCTTGCATCTTGTTCATCCTGTTCAATTTTTAAGAACTTCTTTTCCTGAAGCTTTAGAGCAAGCTGCTTCACATTCTGACGAGAACTGCCCATAAGGTCCGCTACCTCACTGAGTGTGGGAGGATTTTCACCAAATTGTGAAATTATCGCTGTTAGAAACCACTGTTTTGTTGTCATTCCATCTGTGCCCATATATTTATCTCCTATAACCTGTAGCTTGTTTGCAAGTAGAAATATGCTGCCAAAAATATACTTCTGATTTTCTAAAATATTCATAATTAGTAAACCTCCAAAGTTTTGTCACTGTAAATACGTAATATGTTACCTATATAAGTAATATATTACGTATTTTTCACTTTGTCAAGAACTTTTAAAAAAAGCTTCATCCTAATGTCAGGATAAAGCTCTTCTACTTTTAAACCAATATTTTATAAGAGTTTAAATATAATTTTTAATATTATTTTTTACATTCTTAACCACATTAACTATATCCATATAAGCCTGTTGTGTTCCTTTTGTTACAATTGGTCTACCAAAGCTTACCCAATGTAGCTTTCTTGAAGTGTATCCACCTATATTCATAAGCAAATTTACAGTTGGCTTAGTATCTACAATAAAAAGTCCTTTATCATTCCCTAGTAAACTAGAATACATATCATTAATAACAGATACCACTAAGTTTGGATTATACATTCTAGCTAAAGTATAAACTTTTATTTTATGCTCATCTTCTCCAATATATATTAATCGTCCAATTTGATCCTTTTCAATTTTATCAAAGGTTGGTAAATCAAGTAGTTCTTCTTTGTTTGGTACTCTATCCATTGGCAATTTATTAATATGCAAATTTGCCGCTACTGCTGTAGAATGAGCTCCTCCAACATCATGATATATAACTATCATATTACTACACCTACTTCTGCAATGTTATAAATATAAAAAACATATAAAGAATTGTTTAAAATATTAGAAATAATTTTAAACAATTCTTTAAAATATAATTACTAAACTATAAAAATTTTAAATATTGAAAATTATAATTACATTGCTCTTCCAGGGATTATTGCATCTATTATTCCAATAACTAAAGCTGCTAATATTGCACCTATTATAGAAACTCTCATATAAGGAACTAAAAATTGTGCCAAGTATATTATTATTGCAGAAATAACAAATCCTTTTAATCCTTTTCCAAAAGGTGATGCATCCACACCCATAAAAGATTCTATCAAGTAATCTAGTACAGTTATTACAACTGCAGCTAATATAAATGACCATAAACCACTAATTGTAAAACCTGGTGTTAGAAATGATGTTATTGCTAAAATTACTGCAACAAGTACAAATCTTATTAGCCACTGCCCAATACCTTTACCACGTGTATTTTTTTCTGTTTCAACTTTTTTATCATTTGCCATTAATATTTACCTCCTATATA
>Ga0074193_1003044_pt1 | contig 13283 bp, 15 predicted proteins | sample EPASupsiteHSE605_FD_64523 | JGI IMG/M metagenome (GOLD analysis project Ga0074193, IMG submission 64523) | Bioremediated contaminated groundwater from EPA Superfund site, New Mexico - Sample HSE6-05 | ecosystem: Environmental > Aquatic > Deep subsurface > Groundwater > Contaminated ... | reverse complement strand
CCATACTTCCGGTTGGCCCGAAAATATCAAGTCCTGCACCCAAAGCTGCGGCATACGGTTCTTCAACTACTTTTACATCTTTAGCTCCAGCCTGATATGCCGCCTGCTTAACTGCCCGTTGCTCCACTTCTGTTACTCCTGAAGGAATGCAGACAACAACACGAGTTCTGAAAAAGGGCCAGCGCTTGGCTCCTGCTTTTTCCAGAAAATATTTTAGCATAAGTTCTGTAGTTTGATAATCCGCAATCACACCATCACGCATCGGGCGCACGGCGACAATATTCCCTGGTGTTCGGCCGATCATTAGCCGTGCTTCTTCCCCTACAGCAATTCGTTTATTCGTTTTGCGGTCAATGGCAATAACAGAAGGCTCATGCAATACGATTCCTTTTCCCTTAGCATAAACCAAGACACTCGCTGTTCCCAAATCTATTCCCAAATCTATTCCAAACATCGGTGGAAATTACCCCTTTCGTCATCATTAGCTTGTCCATTTCAAAAAGTATCTATAAACAAATAGCATAATCTCCCTCACGGGAGATTCGCTATTATAGTTTATTACTTAATGTCATTCGTGATAAATTTGCTAATCCCTTTTGACTTTTTAATTTTTTACTTATTTTTCTACAAATTTCTCAACGATCTTTCCACCACAGTTCAAACGTAGTTAATTCTAATTCTCCTGATACTTCTTCCGAGTCGCTTCGCCTCCCCGAATGTGTCGTTCTGCTTTGTTTGTCTCCAGTATATGCTTTACTTCCATTGACAGTTTCTCATTTACCAAGGGTAATCGTTCAGTCACATCTTTATGCACTGTCGATTTCGATACACCGAAAACATCAGCAGTTTGCCTCACCGTTGCACTCGATTCCAATATGTAAGTTCCAATATCGAGCACCCGTTTGCGAATATATTCTTGCACAAAGAGCCCTCCTTCGTCCACAAGCGTATTACATTTATATGCATGCTCAATAAAAAAAGACATCCATAAAAGGATGTCCTGATTTGGTAAATACTGTTTTGTCTATTTGTAGCGCTGATTCATGATCACCCCTACGAGGGCTTTTGTACTTCATTGTTATGCCAAACTTCATAATGAAGTTGCGGTTGATAATTTTGCCCTTCAGCTCCTGGGAAAAATCCAACCTGGCCGACCACCCCCTGTGTCACTACTGTCTCTCCATCTTGGACACGAAGATTATCCAACCCCCCGTAAGTGACCTGCCAACCATCGCCGCAATCTAAGGTTACTTTTTGACCAAGAATTGGATCTAATCCAATTGAAATAACTTTCCCTCCATGCGTTGCTCGGATTACTGTTCCTTCCGGCTCTGCGTAATCTATGCCTGCATGAAAAAGGTAATTCTGAAAATTATCCGAATAATAATTTCCTATACCTCGCATAATTTTCCCTTGTACTGGGCTCGGGAAATCTTTAATGGTTTGAGGTTTATGGTAGTCTTCATTCAATTCTTGGCCCTTTTGAGACCCGTTGGAGAGACCTGTTTGAACATCCTCTGATGTCGGTTGTGCCGTTTGAATTTGCAATGCCCTTGCTACTCCACTGTCCTCTACGTCCTGTATTGTATTTGAGGACACGGTTTGAGCTGTCGGATCTGTTGGATCAGATATACTCTTCTCTTGGGTAAGTCCTACAACATGGCTCTGATACCCTTTGTAAAGACCCAAAATAATGCTCATTAATAGTGTAACACCGCCTACCAAAAGCCAATTATTTAACCGTTTCCAACGATTCACTATTCTCACCTCTAAAACTAGCCTTTCCTAAATTTTCTAATTTTAGACGTGTCCTAAACTGTATTATGGGTCTACTTTTTTATCCTCTAAGTTCATAAGCTTTGCGCCGGGATAGTAATGAGCCAAGATATCCTGGACATTTATATTATTCTTGGCCAAATCGTTGGCACCCCATTGCGACATCCCTACGGCGTGCCCATTACCATATGACGTAATGGTGAGACGATCAGGTTGAACCACCCATTCGATATCGGTTGATGAGAGTCCGAGCAAGGTTCTCAGTTGGGTTGCTAGATACACTTTACCTAGCAATCGCAAACTCTTGGCTCTTCCTGCCGTTGTTCTGGTCAATATTTGAATGTCACCTGTTGTCAGTGAGCGCGAAACTTCTGAGATTCCAACTTTTTTAATTAATTCTTTGATGGTAAAAGTATAACTTTTGACATAACGCTGTTGATTTTCTTCACCTGAGTTGACGTTTTGCAGATAGGACCGAGACGAGCTCCAAACCTCTTCCGAACGCTCCGTTGGCTTTCTTCCACTACTGCTATGATAAAATGCATCGATATATTCCCCACCATCTATAAGCACCATTCCCCGAGTTTCGCTGACAGCTTTATTCAATTTGCCTCGATACCGCCAGTAATTTAGCCATCCCCATTTTTCCTTCATTTGAGCATCGGACAACCAAGCTTGGGTGAGCACCGTTGTATCCACGTCATATCTATTATTAAACGATTTCTTTTGACTTAATCGCTTGACCGCGTAAGTTCGGGCAGCAATGGCCTGGGCTTTTAGCGCTTCGAGCTCAAATTCCGCCGGCATTTCCGCAGCTACAACCCCTAAAATATAGTCCTCGAGTGCTATTTTTACTATTTCCCCGTTTAACATCAATACACGCATTTGCTGTTCTTCGGTTATGACTTTCTTCTTCTGCCAATGCAATACGCTCCAGGGAATTATTAAAACAATACATAGTGATAACGCAATGAGCCATATCCATTCTTTTCTCATTGACTCCTCCACAGTACAAGCATTTGCTTAAATCTATGCAAAATAGATATGGAATATGGCAGACTAAGCGTATAAAAAAACAGTGAGAATTCTACTCACTGTTTTTATTCCTTATACTACTATTCTAAAATAAGTATGGCACTTTATCCTGCTCTAATTCGCACGTGAAATATTGGCGCCTAAGCAGGATAATTTCTCCTCAACTTTCTCGTAACCCCGATCAATGTGATGAATCCCACGAATATCCGTTGTCCCTTCTGCTGTCAATGCTGCCAGTATCAAGGCAGCTCCGGCACGTAAATCAGTCGCCGTCACCGGCGCCGCATTTAGACGTTGTATTCCATGAACAATGGCACTCCGACCTTCTATCTTTATGTCGGCTCCCATGCGTATTAACTCATCCACATGCATAAAACGGTTCTCAAATACCGTTTCAGTAAACAAACCTGTGCCATTTGCGCGAGTTAGAAACGCCATAAAGGGGGCCTGAAGATCGGTCGGAAACCCGGGATGAACCTGAGTTTTAATATCCACAGCGTTATAGGCACCATTTCCACTAATACGAATTCCATCACCTTCTTCCATCATACGAATTCCGGCCTCTTCCATTTTCGCAATCAACGGCTTTAGATGATCTGCAATTACATTTTTAACTAAAACATCTCCACCGGTGGCTGCTACCATGAGCAGATAGCTACCAGCCTCGATGCGATCAGGAATCACAGTATGAGAAGTACCGTGAAATTCGCGCACACCTTCAATATGAATAATACTCGTGCCTGCACCTCGGATCTTGCCACCCATCTCGTTGAGAAAAGTTGCCAGATCCACGATTTCTGGCTCTTGTGCTGCATTTTCAATAAGGGTTGTCCCTTGAGCCATAGCGGCCGCCATCATAATGTTTTCTGTGGCACCAACGCTCGGGTAATCCAAATAAATTCGGGCTCCCTTTAGTGCTTTCGACGAAACATCCAGGAACCCATGGTCCATTTTAACTTCTGCCCCTAAAGCCTCTAAACCCTTCAAGTGCCAATTAATAGGGCGTGAACCAATAGCACACCCACCCGGATGAGAAATGCGAACATGGCCTTTACGCGCTAGCAACGGCCCCATCGTAACAATAGACGCCCTCATTTGAGAAACAAGATCATAAGGAGCCTCAATACAATCTATCTCACGGGTATGGATTTTCAAGGTTGAGCCGTTTCGCTCAACTGTCGCACCCAAAGCCGATATAACCTGATTCATCACATTAACATCCAATAAGTCCGGAGCATCATCTAGTTGAATGGGTTCAGCACATAGCAAACTCGCAGCTATAATCGGAAGTATGGCATTTTTTGCTCCACTAACTGTAATTGTCCCCTCTAAAGGTTTGCCACCAGTAATAGTAAGCTTACTCAAAATTCTAAAGACACCCCCTGTCCTAAGCTTTTATTGTATCCGGACTTGTTTATATTCTCTTTGAGAAGTCATTTTTCCTTCTTAAATTCGACATATTTCCACAAAAGTAGTTTAAAACTCTTCTAGTAATGCCGGAATTGCCAAAACAGTTTGTCCCTTAGTATTATTTCCACGACTAAGCAATTGTATATTAATTCGGTCTTTCCCAGCCATAACGCCCGTAATTAAATTGTTTTGATAGCCTGCAATGGAAACCGTATTACCTAAAAGGGCCCACTGAGAAGGGATGGCATTCGCTTGACTCAGATACGCTGAAATATCGATTATTTGAGGTACGCGCTCATCTAAATAAATATGGCCGCCCGTTTTGCTAACTTGTCGAGCCATATTAGTATACCATTTATACAGATTACTTTCCTCGTTTTTATTTACTATACAATGTCCAGATACAGTGACTGCTTTTTTCCCACTTTCGCTCTGCAGCGCTTTATAATCCCAGACCCAATTGGGCATAGGTTTATTTGTCCCAAGATTAAGTAAAGTATCCTCATTTTCAAACCAGAATATGACACTGACTTCTGCTTCTTTTGCTTCCACAATACCTGAATTCAAAAGTAAGGGTCCCTTTGTTTGAGAGAATTTAAACGCTTGTATTGCAGAATGTTTCGTATGCAAGGCATATTGTATAACAAATAGGCCTATAATAGCTGATACTATTAGTACTATTATGGATTTTCTATACAAACCCTGATTAAGTCCCTTATCAAGTTCCTTTTCAACAACAAGCATGTTTGAAGCCTTCCTCTCAATCTCTATTGGTTTATCCATAGCTTTGCCAAATAGTGAGAAAGCTAACATGCTTGAGTAAAGAAATTCTAAAGCTTAACTAAAAATAAAAGAACCGAGGCTACGCCTCGGGTCTTTTATAAACAAGTAATTACCCCTCAATACCACCGCACCCCAGTCAAAAGATCCCAGTAGGTCAATTCATGATTTGACCCATAGGTAGATTTCCTAATAGGGGATTTAAAACTTACACTTTTAAATAATTAAAAAAGGCCCGCTTACGGGCCTTTTTTATAAATATGGGTGTAAAACCACTATACCTTCAGGTTAGTGGATGTAAGCCCATCCGTAGCTTAACCACTTTCGAGGGACAGTTTTTGTGATAGTGAGAACTGCCAAACTCCACACTGCCCAAAGGCAGGTAATGCGTATCCCTACTCTGTGACCAAATAGGGAATCCGACCTCATCTCGACATTGATAATTAGGCTTTGGGCATTCACAGCACCGAACCTTACCTCAGTCCTTCTTAACTGTGAACGATAGTGCAACGGTCTGATGCGTCAACCGTAGGTATCATGACCTAACTATCGTAGTATCCGTTTCTGAATACTTAGTCTGGTGAACTTAGCCTCGTTCCCGAAGCCACTAGCCCTTTTGGGTAGTGGGTAGTTCACAACATTGAAGATTACTAAAGTATCAGAGCTTATTTCTTGCTCTCTAATGCTTCAATACGGGCCAGAGCCCTGCGCAATGCAAACTCCGCTCTTCGTACATCAATCTCATTGGTACGTGATGCCAAGCGTTTCTTTGCCCGTTCTCTGGCCTCTTGAGCACGCGTAAGATCAATATTTTCGCTCAGCTCAGCGGTATCCGCAAGAACTATTGCAGAGTTTTCGATAACCTCTACGAAACCTCCCGCAACTGCTATTCGTTTAATAGCACCGTTTCGGGTGTAACGTATGACACCGATATCCATACCTGCGATTAATGGTGCGTGATTTGGCAAAATCCCTAGTTCACCTAATCCACCAGGTAGGACAACAAACTCAACATCTTCCTTTAATACGCTTCCTTCAGGAGAGACTATGCTTAGCGAGAATGTTCCTGCCATGGCTTACGCCCCCATTTTCTTAGCTTTTTCGACAACCTCTTCAATTGCGCCGACCATCAGGAAGGCTGCCTCTGAAATATGGTCGTATTTCCCGTCCGCAATTTCTTTAAAGCTACGAATTGTCTCTTTCAAGGGCACATATTTTCCAGGCGAACCCGTAAATACTTCAGCAACATGGAACGGTTGTGATAAGAAACGCTGGATCTTACGAGCACGTGCCACGATGATTTTTTCTTCTTCAGAAAGCTCGTCCATACCTAGAATTGCAATGATATCCTGCAACTCTTTGTACTTTTGGAGAAGTTGCTGAACTTGACGCGCAACAGCATAATGCTCTTCACCAAGTACTAATGGTGAAAGAATTCGTGATGTTGAGTCCAAGGGGTCCACAGCAGGGTAGATCCCGATTTCAGTAATGGCACGAGACAAAACTGTTGTAGCATCTAAGTGGGCAAATGCTGTTGCCGGAGCGGGGTCTGTCAAGTCATCAGCAGGCACGTAGATAGCTTGTACAGATGTAACAGATCCTTTACGAGTGGAGGTAATCCGCTCTTGCAATTGGCCCATCTCTGTAGCGAGTGTTGGCTGATAACCAACGGCCGAAGGCATCCGACCAAGCAGAGCCGAAACCTCAGAACCAGCTTGCGTGAAGCGGAAAATGTTGTCGATAAAGAGCAACACGTCTTGACCTTGTTCATCACGGAAGTACTCGGCCATTGTCAAACCCGTTAGACCTACACGAAGACGAGCTCCCGGTGGTTCGTTCATTTGACCGAACACCATAGCGGTCTTATCGATAACGCCGGACTCTTTCATTTCGTGGTAAAGGTCATTTCCTTCACGAGTCCGCTCACCAACACCGGCGAATACGGAAATACCACCGTGTTGTTTAGCAATATTGTTAATGAGTTCCATAATTAATACAGTTTTACCAACACCGGCACCGCCGAAGAGTCCGATCTTTCCACCCTTAGAGTACGGACATAATAAGTCGATAACTTTAATACCGGTCTCCAAAATACGGGTAGATGGCTCTTGATCTTCAAAAGCCGGAGCCGGACGGTGAATTGGATAATTGATATCGGACTTAATATCTCCAGCGTTATCAATTTGTTCTCCCAAAACACTTACCATCCGACCCAATGTTGCGGGTCCGACAGGAACTGTAATGGGTGCACCAGTGTTAATTGCATCGATGCCCCTTTGCAGACCATCAGTCGAGGACATGGCAACACAACGTACTGTGTTGTTCCCGAGATGTTGAGCTACTTCTAAGGTGATATTAAGTTTCTGTTCAGGAACAATTACCTTAATGGCAGTATATATCGCCGGCAGTTCATCGGGCGCAAACGCAACGTCAACTACCGGTCCCAAAACTTGCAAAACCTTGCCGTTCTTCACAGGCGCGAAACCTCCTTATTGGGTTTTTCCGGCAGCTTAATCTAGAGCAGCTGCTCCACCGACAATTTCAGATATCTCCTTAGTAATCGCCGCCTGTCGGGCTCTGTTCATAATCAGCGACAATCGGTCAATCATATCCTTGGCGTTATCTGTTGCCGAACTCATGGCTGTCATCCTAGCTCCTTGCTCGCTTGCTTTTCCTTCAAGAATCGAGCGGAAGATCTGTGTTTCAACATACTTCGGCAACAAGCTAGCAAGGATCTCTTCTGGAGACGGTTCAAAAATATACTGTTTGCTTTGTTTGCCTTCAGGCTTTTCGATCGGAAGTAGTTTGACTTGCGTAGGTCGCGCGTTAATTGCGCTCACGAATTCAGTATACATCAGATAAACCTCATCCGCTTCGCCCTGCTCGTAAAGTCGCACCACTTTCTGGGCAATTTCTTTCGCTTGATTATAACTTGGATCATCTCCAAGTGCTACAAACTCAGCCAAAAACTCAATTTTACCGCGTCGGAAGTAATCTCGACCTTTGCGGCCTACCGTCACCAACTTAACTTCTTGCGGTGTTTCGGCAATCAAACCGACAGTCTTCCGAATCAGGTTCGAATTATACCCTCCGCAAAGACCACGGTCTGCTGTTATCACCACATAAACCACCTTTTGCACAGGCCGCTTGATCAAAAGTGGATGGACTTCATCCATTTGAACTTGAGCTAGGCGTTCCAAGACCCCTTGCAATTGGTGGGCATAAGGGCGAGCAGCGTTAAGTTTTTGTTGGGCTTTCCTGAGTTTGGCCGCGGAAACCATTTTCATCGCCTTAGTGATCTGCTGCATGTTGCGGACGCTGCGGATCCGGCGACGAATATCGCGTACTCCTGCCACCTCATTCACCTACTCCTTTTTAATCTAGGCCACAAACCCCTGTTTGAATTCATTAATTGCTTTTTCAAGAGCGACGATCATATCATTGGAGAGCGCCTTCTCTGTGCGAATTTTAGTCAACAGGTCGGCCTTCACGGAGCGCATGAAGCGCAGGTATTCTTGTTCAAATTTCCCGATTTTATCAGGATCAATGTCATCAGTAAACCCTTTAACCGCTGCGTAAATAACGACAACTTCTTCCTCAACGGGCATTGTGGCATACTGATTTTGTTTGAGAATTTCCATCGTCCGTTTTCCACGGGCCAGACGCATTTGGGTAACTTTGTCCAAGTCCGATCCAAATTGAGCAAACGCTGCTAATTCACGATAGCTGGCGAGATCCAAACGAAGCTGTCCAGCAACCTGTTTCATAGCTTTGATTTGCGCGCTACCTCCTACCCGGGAAACGGAAAGACCAACGTTGATTGCTGGCCGGAAGCCGGCATTAAAGAGGTCTGATTCCAAAAAGATCTGACCATCCGTAATGGAGATAACGTTCGTAGGAATATAGGCCGACACGTCACCCGCTTGAGTCTCAATAATCGGAAGTGCCGTCATTGAACCTCCGCCAAGGGCATCAGACAATTTCGCTGCACGCTCCAACAAACGAGAGTGGAGATAGAAAACGTCTCCAGGGTACGCTTCACGTCCTGGTGGGCGTTTAAGGAGCAGTGAAAGTTCACGGTAAGCTACCGCTTGTTTGGAAAGGTCATCATAAATGATCAGGACATGCTTACCATTATACATAAACTCTTCACCCATAGCAGCACCGGCATAAGGGGCGATAAAGACCATTGGTGAAGGCTCAGAAGCAGTAGCGCACACGACAATTGTGTATTTCATAGCATCGTTTTCTTCTAATTTCTGAACCACGCTGGCAACTGTAGAAGATTTTTGTCCTACAGCTACGTAAATACAAATCATGTCTTGACCTTTTTGGTTAATAATCGTATCGATAGCTACAGCAGTTTTACCAGTTTGGCGGTCACCAATAATTAGTTCCCGCTGACCACGACCAATAGGAACCATAGCATCAATCGATTTAAGACCAGTTAGCATAGGCTCACTCACGGATTTACGCGCAATAACACCTGACGCTGGGGATTCAATCGGACGGAACTTATCAGTTACGATCTCACCTTTGCCATCAATGGGTTGACCAAGAGCATTAACAACCCGACCAATTAAAGGCTCGCCGACAGGAACTTCCACAATCCGTCCTGTTCTCTTGACTTGATCGCCCTCTTTAATCCCTGTAAAGGGTCCAAGAATAACGCAACCAATGTTATCTTCTTCAAGGTTCATGGCCATACCATATACTTGTCCAGGGAACTCTAGAAGTTCACCGGCCATGGCCTTCTCTAGACCGTAAACACGGGCAATACCGTCACCAACCTGGATAACTGTACCTACATCTACGATATCAACAGCCGTTTCATAGCGTTCGATTTGTTGTTTGATAATGGAACTAATTTCTTCTGGACGCAAGTTCATCCTGTTATTTCACCCCTACTTCCTGAGGTTTCTCTGAGGTTCTACGCAAATCCACACGCATTTTATTCAATGCGTGGGCGATGGTCCCATCCATCACGCTATCTCCGACCTGTATAAGAATCCCACCAATGAGTTCAGCTCGAACTTCGCTAACAATCCGGACGTCTTTCCCTGTCATACGTCCAATGGCCTGTTTTAGATCGTCAAGTTGGGTAGCGCTCAAGGCTACGGCACTAGCCACCTTTGCTTCCACAACTCGGCGTGCCTCGTCCGCCAACCGAGTAAACTCGCGCTGAATGAACGGTAAGAGACTTTCCCTTTTCCGATCAATCAATAGGTAGAGGAAATGACGTGTTGTGGCGCCGAAATCTTCTCCCAGCAACTTGTCCATGATGGACTTTTTATCGCTCACGGAAATATGGGGATGAAGCAAGGTGCTTTTAACCTCTTCATGTTCCTCAACCAGCTTTGTAAGTTCACGCAAATCATTATCAATCGAATCAAGGGACGTCTCCGAGGCAATATTAAACAAGGCCTGAGAATACCTACGAACAAGTGCCCCATTTATCATTGCATTTCCCCTACCTCTTGAATGAATTGTTCAATGAGTTTTCCTTGACCCTTCATGTCAAGCTTTTGACGAATAATCTTTTCGGCTACTAAAACTGACAGATCTGCAACTTGTGCTTTGACTTCTGAAATTGCTTTGTCACGTTCGCGTTCAATATCTGCTAGGGCAGATTTCTTGATTTTTTCTGCTTCTTCATGAGAAGCAGCTAAAATTTCATTCGCCCGAGTTTCACTGATCTTTGTGGCCTTAGCAATTACCTCTTGGGCTTCTTGGCGAGCTTTACGCATTTCTTCTTGGTACTCACGTTTGATTTGCTCTGCCTGTTGACGTTCTTTTTCCGCTTGAGAAAGCATGGATTCAATGTGACTCCGCCGTTCTTCCATCATCTTCATTAGCGGACCCCAAGCTTTTTTACTAAGCAGCCAAACGAGCAACAAGAAAGATATGACTGTAACCGCTAACGTATAGTCAAATTGAATAGGATTCCCACCCAATGGTCTAACCCCCCCTCGAGTCTGATTAACGTTGGAATGATTTTTTTCAAGGGGGAACTTTCGTTCCCCCTTGAATTAAGATGGGGCCTGACATTTGCCCATCGCACGAACTTACTTTGTGAACATGAGAAGAAGGGCAAGCACCCAAGTTAACAACGGCAAAGCCTCGATCAAGCCGACACCGATAAACATGGTGGATTGCAAGGATGCTTTGGCTTCGGGTTGGCGGGCAATACCCTCCAAAGTTTTGGTAACAACACTACCATTACCAAGCGAAGCTCCAAGGGCTGCTAATCCAGCAGCAAGTCCTGCACCGAGTGCAGCTGCAGCAGATACGTCCATTAGGATTTCCTCCTTTCTTATTAACAATGAATTTATAAGTATTATTCCCTCAGTGAACGTCAAACTTCACTGAAAACTAACATGAAGAAATAAAGTTTAATGAGATTCGGACACAGCCTGAGACACGTATGCTGTGGTCAACACCGTGAACACATAAGCTTGTATTGCTCCAATAAAAATACTGAAAGCTAACCATACTACCATTGGAGGAATTCCTCCCAGAACTGATTTTCCAGGAAGCATAAGAATAACTTTGATTAGAATTTCGCCAGCAAAGATATTCCCAAAAAGACGAAAGGCCAGTGTCATTGGCTTCGAGAGCATATCAATGATGTGAATGATTGAGAACACCGGCATTGGCTCAATAAAATGATGGAAATAATGGAGTCCTTTATGTTTAACTCCTAAGCCGATGACCATAATAATAGTCATTAATGCCAAAGCCATTGTAGTGTTGATATCCGCTGTCGGTGACATCAATGTTGGTCCCTCGAAAATCTTGTCAAGCTGGGCAAATTCTATGTGGAAATGTTCTAAAAGGTTAAACGTTAAATTCGGGATAAGACCAAGCATATTGGAAAAGAAAACGAATAGGAATAGCGTTATCAAATAACCTAGAATTGGACGCCCCTTTTTGGGGTCCATATTATCCGAAACAAGGTTGCTTACAAAATCGATAATCCATTCCAAAACGTTTTGCATTTTACCAGGTTTGCCACTGGTCAAATTTCGAACCCCCAGCGAGCAGAAAATAATTATTAGAACCATTGCCATCCAAGTCATAGTCAACGTTTTTCCATGAAAAGACATGTTCCCCAAATGCCATATAACTGTTTCTTCATGCACTTCTTTTATCACCCCTTTCTCCATGAAGTTTATGTATTGCAACGGTGATGAAGGATACAATCACCCCTGTAGCAATCCCTAACGCTAAACTTAAAAGCCACTTCGACTGTACGCGAGCCACAATAACTACAACAAGAGTAACCACACCTAACCGAGCCATAAGGCTTCGGCGCATCCGAATTAGAGCCGTCTGAATGTCAAGTTCTGAACTGCGCTGTGTTTCGCGATAAATCCACACTGTATAGCCAAACCCCACCCAGTACCCGACTAAACCTCCGAAGAAGGTCTGATAGCCTGTCAATGCTATTCCCAGTAATATACAAGCAGTTCCGCTAAATAACGCTATAAAACTACTTTTAATCATCGGACGCCCCAAGGTTTTTTAAAGTGATCACTAAATAGCTCCCTCCGAGTACTAAACCACTTAACATTAAAATTATAGTCAACCAAGGTTGTGTTTCCCAACGGTTATCCAAGTAACGCCCTAGTAGGAATCCTCCCCCAACTAACCCTGCTAACGATGTACTAATACTGGAACCGATCATTAGCGCTTTCTGCCATCCCTTTTGGTTCCCAGCCATTTTAATTCGCCCTTTTCTATGTACTAAGGTTAATGTATTCGCGAAGCAAATCTAAATTCCTGCTCTTTCTACAATTAAAACTGACAATTCAGTATTTATATTTTCTACAACTTTCTTACAATTTTCGTGTTTTTGCTGTATTCTACTACACTATACCATAACTTTGTACTTTTTTGTACAGCATTGTGTAATTTTATCTCCACCTTCATTTTCCTTCAATAATTTCAGCAATCCGGTCAGCCGCATGCCCGTCCCCATAAGGATTGGAAGCCATCGCCATTTTTTGGTAGGCACTTTGGTCACTGAGTAGCCGCTCCAATTCAGAAAATACACTTCCGTACTCTGTCCCTACAAGCGAGACAGTCCCTGCTACTACAGCTTCTGGGCGTTCTGTAGTATCCCTTACCACAAGAACTGGTTTGCCTAGCGAAGGAGCTTCTTCCTGAATCCCTCCCGAGTCCGTCAAAATCAAATGCGACCTTGCCATTAGATTTACAAATGGTTCATAGTCCAATGGCTCCACAAGATTGACCCTAGGATGGGATCCTAATACTTCAGT
>Ga0074193_1003042_pt1 | contig 13285 bp, 14 predicted proteins | sample EPASupsiteHSE605_FD_64523 | JGI IMG/M metagenome (GOLD analysis project Ga0074193, IMG submission 64523) | Bioremediated contaminated groundwater from EPA Superfund site, New Mexico - Sample HSE6-05 | ecosystem: Environmental > Aquatic > Deep subsurface > Groundwater > Contaminated ... | reverse complement strand
TGGAGATGGTAGACAAAATACGCTCTTTTGGGAAACCATGTTTTTAATGTGAAAAAGTCGGCCTACTAATAGGCCGACTGACCATGTAGACGAGAAAACAGAGGAAATTACTTATTGGTAATTTCCTCTGTTTTCTCACTTAGTATGAAGTTTTTTTCCCTTTTGCTTCACTCAAAATATAATTAATAAACTGATTGGCACTTACGCCTTCCCTCTCAGAGTTTTCTGCAACCCATTGATGAAGGCTCTTAGACATTCTCAAAGCAAAGTTTCCGCTAAAATTACTCATATAATTCGGTTCGGGAATTTTCTTACCATTCTCTAATGCAGTCTCCAACCAAGCTTCTTTAGCTGCTATGGCATCTTCAATTGCTTCCTGAATAGTATCACCTGTACCGATACATCCCTTTAAATCTTGAAAGTCAACAATCCAACCGCTGCCTTCTTCTTCACTTAATTTTTTTACATTCATAGGATAATTCAAGGTTAGATAGTATTCTAAGTTTTTTTCAAATGTGTTAGTCATAAGAAATCGTCTCCTTTTAAACGCTTTGGCTTCTTACTTTTTCTAAAGTTTTTTTAATGTTTTATCTATATGTGTTTAGCGGGTTTGGATCGGGAGGGGGCTACTCCCCCGTCCCTTCCACCATGTCAATTGCTCTTCTAGGGTAAGTTGCTTTTAATGGTTTTTGTCTCGGCACTGTTAGCTGCTGGTCGTTTAGAGTGTATACCACATGGCTACCCTTACCACCTTCCCTCCACTTGGTACCATTCATAGTTAGGTACTTATGAAGTTCTTCAAAACTAACGTCCCTTGGGTTGTTTTAAATAGCCTGTTCTAGTTTCTCTTTTTGTGACATTGGTTTTCACCGTCCTGATACGTGTTAGAAACTTTGCTTTGATAACAATATTATATATGATATCACGGATAATATCAATATACTTTATAAACGTAAAACCAGCATAGCTTAACCCGATGCTAATATTTTACAAATTTATCCTACAAAAGGAAATACCGCCCTTATATAGAAATCTGATATTAGATTAATGTCAATATTAAAACAAAAGGAGTAGCCCTAAGCGATTAAAAGATATCCAACACATTTTGTCTGATGAATCGAATTATAGTGAGTGGATTAAAGCAATCGATGTACCCGTTCTTTTGATGCAAGGAAATCCAAGGCAATCGTTACCGCAAATAGAAAAGCTCTTGAGTTGTTCGTGAAAGAACTTCACGAAGTTGAAGGTCACAGAGGGGGTCAAGTGTTTGACTGCATTCATGCTTTCACGGAAGACGGTTGCGGGAAAGATATAAATTGCGAAGGCTGCAAGATCAAAGATGCGATAATAGATACCTTCACTATGGCCAAACCAAACAACGGGGTTTCAACCTCACTTCAAATAAAATGTTTTTTGTCAAGAGAGAATCCAGAAAATCATCATGTGAAATTCCAATAGCTCATCATGGGAATTACGAAAATCATCAAGAGTTATTTTTGTCGCATGAGAGCGTTTTTCATTCGGTAGCTTTCTCCCTCGAATAATAGAAGATGTCCATGATGTACTAACCTATCGATCATGGCTGCTGCCATTTGGTCATCGGTGAAAATACTACCCCACTTTGAAAATTCGAGGTTCGTTGTCAAGACCAAACTTTTGCTTTCATAGCTGTCTGCAATCACACGAAATAACAATTGTGACCCGTCTCTGTCAACAGGTACATAACCCCATTCGTCCAAAATCAATAGATCCAGTCCTTGCAATTCACGTACCAGTCGCTCCAGCGTGCCAGTCTTACGCGCCTCAGCAAGTTTAAGAACCATCTCTGTAACCGACGCAAATTTGGTCTTTAAGCCAAGTTCACAGGCCTTGATGCCAATCGCAATGGACAAATGCGTCTTTCCGGTACCTACGGGCCCATACAGGATTAAATTCTTCTTTTCCTTTACAAAACTGCATTCAATGAGTGTCTCCTGAAGTAAGGCTACTGGCATTTTGACGTTTTTGAAATCGTAGCCTTCAAAGGTCTTGTAGACAGGGAATCCTGCCTTGCGCAGCAAACGTGTGCGTCGTCCTCGCTCGCGACTGAATATTTCTTCAGTCAGCACGAGGTGCAAAAATTCTTCCTGCCTGGGCGTTGCCTCGGTTTCACAAAGTTCTACTGCCCGATGGCTCATCATTAATTTCCTGCAGTAACCTGCAATTTCAAGGCGGATCTGTTCACGCTGTTTTGGTAGCATTATTGCAGATCACCTCGCGTTTGTGTAAGCAATTGATCATAACAGCTTAGATCCGGGCCAAGCTCCGGTGGTGTTTCGAGACCATAGCCGCTGAGGCGGGCCGCTAGAACCGCAGCATCACAAACGTTTAGACTACCTCGGCTCACCGCCTCTTCCATGGCCAAAATGGCCGTTTCGAAGCTATAGCGTTCACTGAGTTCTGCCAACATCCGCAGGCTCTTTCTGAGTTCCTCCCGGTTTTGTTCGTCAAGTACCTTTCGTAGCCGATCAGGGGTTTTTGAGCGCAGACCGCTGTTTTGCCAGGCTCCTGCATTTCTTATGAGCAGGGCCAATGATGTGCTATGATCGAGACTATCGCTACGCTCGTGGCTGTAACTGCGTGGATGAGTAACCAACACGTTTCCATCGGGGCGAAGAATCTCAACAGTATGGGCGCGGATGCCGACCATCACGTACTGGCCGCCCCACTCTGGCGCTGTGGAGTAATAGTGTTTGCCATCGAGACATACTTTGCCATAGCCATCCGCCCGTAACGACTCATATCGACACACGTTGAAGGGCTGGCGGGGCAATGGCGTTAATGTTGCCTGGTCATCTGCAAAGAGGTTGATGATGGGATCGCCTTTACGGTAGTGAGATTTTGCCAGCAATGGTGCGCTGAGGGCAAAGAGCTCACGGTTGTAGTCTACTATCGAGTTCACAAAGGGAACGGGCACAAAAAGATTGGAACGGACGTAGCCTACCTTTCGCTCCACATTGCCTTTCTCGTGCCCCGCGTCCGGGTTGCAAAAGGAATATTGAAAACCGCAGTGTGCCTTAAAGCGCCGGAATAACTCTGCCAATCTTATTTTCTCACCCATTCTCCGACCGACTCCGGTGGCATTATCAAAAATGAGACGAGTGGGAATACCTCCGATGTATTCAAAGATGTCTTGCAGTCCCTGACACACGCATTCAGCGGTCTCACCACGGAATATCTGGGTAAATCCAGCGTTGCTGTGGGGGAAGGATACACACAGATATTTATGAGCCTGACGGCCTTGCGGCGTATCAAAATCGGCTTCGCCAAAATCCACCTGGGCTTCGCCAGGAGGCCATACAAGTTCCAGAAAACTACCTTGTTTCCGCACACTGCGGACTTGTTTCACATAGCGCTGAACTGTGGAATAAGAAGCGGCGAATTCTGGGAAACCAGCAACAAGTCGGTCGTAAACACGTTGGGCCGTATGACGCTGCTTGTAACGGGTGTTGCGGTCTTCTTCAAGCCAGCCGTCAATTACTGGCTTCCATGAATCTAGCTTGGAGTTGCGTTCTTCATGAATGGGTGGCTTAGGAGAAAAATTATCTATCTGCATGTATTTGTTCACCGTCTTCCAGTCGACGGAGAGTTTTTTTGCGATTTCCGAGGTGCTGGCACCTTGGACTTGCATTTCTTTTATTGCTTCGATTTGTTCCATATTGAGCACCGTTCCTTTTCCTCCTCTGTCTGAGCTTTCAGCTCTAACAGAGGGTATTCGATGTCCGTAAAAGTTTTTGCTCTTTTTCGGAATTCCTAATGCTCATTTTTGGAAAAACAGTTGATGATTTTCTCCGTTTTCATTTTACGATAAACATCCATTATGTAGAACTTCGTAATAAAATGCGTACTCCTGACCAATTAGCGTCTATTTCTAATACCCTATTGTTTCCTTGTAGGTTTTACCCTGATGCGTCTCTGCCAAGCTATATTGACATTTGTAGTGTGCTTCCTACTAATACTATTTCTCTTGGTTTTGTTCATACAAGTTCTACAGCAGTATTTGAGTTAGACACTAATTCTTATATGTATGGGCGTAAAGAGGGTGCAATTAGTGGTAATCGTAAAGTGTTTTTGGGGTGGAAGTATTTCAGTGGAGTAACAACATTAACGTGGAATAATCCATTTGGGACACGAAAAATAAAAACCTATTATACTTGGGCACAGGATGCCAGTGGGACTAATGAAAGTGATACTAGAACATATTATTATGACAGTTCGGGCTATGGGCTTTCTTCAAATGGGACTCCATCTCACAGAATTTCTGTTACGGCACAAGCTGGGGGAGCAGCTATGTTTAATTCGGCTTGGAAAACTTCAGGTTACATTGGATGTTATGCAGAGGTGATTGAATAATGTGGTATAACTCAATAACGAAAGAACTGTCAAGTACTTCTCCTTGGGGCACTACTTATTTACACCCAGATTTACGAACAGAGCTTTATTCTGATTGGGGGCAAGTAGAAGAATAGAGGCAGTGGGTAAGACAAAGAAATGGGGGGCGGTTTGACCGCCCCCCCCATTATCATAATATTCCGGGAAAATTAAAGCTTAATGATGATCTAGGCGCAAAGCGAACATCCAGAATAAGTTCGATAGTATGATTCGCGTATGGGATGATAACTTAGGTAGATGCAGTACAGGATTAAGCCAGCTTGTCTACTTAAATTCGTCCAGGAAGGTAAATAATTGAGGGGGGAGGTGCATATAATTTATGTTACCAATTTCTTTTTCACGTTTTAAGGTAATTTTGATGATACTCGGCGTAAGTTTGGTACTGGCGGTTGGTGTGAGTGTGGGATATAACATTCGAGAAAAGAGCGAAAACCATAATCATGCCCCTGTAGTTTTCATACCACAACAACAAGTGCAAACCACTGAGGGACAGACACAAGCGGCCCACGATGCTGGGTATAGGATGAACGGGACGCATGCCGCAGAATTGGCGCAAGCTAGTGTAGCGGCACAGCAACAAAACAGTAAGGAAACTGTGCAAACTACTGGCAAACAATCTCAAGCTACTCTGGATAGGCTACAAAGTAAATATCAAGGTGATTGGATAGAAGTTTATGATCCCAAGAACCCAGGTGTAAAACCACAGCAACCGAAACCTCAGCAATCGGTAAACCTGGGCGTAAATGTGGTTAAGGCATATCCACCAAAAGTCTGGACAATTGCTATTTATCCTGACTGGAGCAAATTACAAAGCGGGCAAATAAAGGCCGCAGAATTCACGCCGGTAGCTTGGCGATTTAAGGTTTTCGGCGCCGTTGGCTATGTAGGCCCAAGTGTTACTTATGATCGAGATAGACAAGGTAGCAAGGTAATTATAGGACCACGTATAGTAGGGACATTTTGAGAAATAGTTTAAGGGGAATACTCCAGGGTTATAAACAGTTTTTATTGACAGTGGTGCCATGTTCATAAAGCTAACATTAAAGAAGCCGATCTAAATGGTTTTTAGGTCGGCTTCTTTAACTTTATGCTGGTTGAGCGGATAAAGGCAATGAATTTGGTACAAGTAGAGTTCATGCTGCGGGCTGGATTACGGAGATTGTCTTAACCTAAAAATAATTTTTTGAAAAGAGCCTATACTTTTTGAGGGCTAAACTGTACGGATAAGACTGCGGGGCCTTTTTTGTTATTTACAAAATACCGAAATGGGCAGGTAGACATTAAAATTTATAAGGAGATGAGAAGATGGATTTTGGGGAAGACCTTGATATTGATGCGGCTGCACAGTCAGTCACATCCAGTGTAGTAGAAGATAGCAGCTTGGAACCCGTTATTCAGTCTGGAATACAGTCAGAGATGCCGGAGGTGGCTCCAGATCCTGTACCCGCCGCCACCAAGCCTCCATTGGTGTGGGAGTTAAGTGACATGGCAGCGACGGCACCGCTGGTGACGGGTAATACCTTATTTGAGAGTATTATGAGGGGTAACCCTTCGGCCTATTCTGATTTATCGCAGGAAATTTCAAGAACATGGCGATATAATTTTGATACAATCTTAGGACCTACCAATCCCGCGTTTGTTGACGCAACATTAAGCGATCAAGACATTGCACACGGTTTACATTCAGAGTATAATCCAAATGGGATATTATGGAGAGTAAATGCCGCCGGGATACCGCATCCTGACGATTTAGACAAGTATTTTGAACAGCAGAGGGTAATTGAAAGCACAAATAATCGCACAGTGGAAGAAGTGGAGCCTCTTGTAAATACTTCGCAAGACGCCGGGGGGGCATTAGCGGGTGGTGTAGGAGACGGTACCCTTATGCAAAGGGATAGTTCTGCTAGTGGACCGACGAATGCATCAGAAGTCAAAAAGCCCGAAGTTGTCTTGGCGGCATCTAATGCATTTTTTAACAGTAAGGTTAAGCTGGAAGCATCATACTTTTTTACGAAGTTTGACCGAAATAAAGCGGTAGAATATGCCCTTAAGTATGCCGACAGTCCCAATCCTGACTATCCTAATTTTGGTGACAACGACTGCACGAATTTTGTCTCTCAGTGCTGGGCTTATGCTGGGATTCCTACTTCAACTGACTGGTTTTGTACTAAGATTAAAAAATTTTACACTGGTTCTTGGACAGATGTAGAGGCATTTGCAAACTATATGGAAAAGGAAGGTTATTGTTATATATCATATAGCAGTAAAGATGCTAAAGTAGGAGACGTGATTCAGTTGTACAATGATAAAGATGGATGGCATCATTCAGCAATTATAACCGAAATTGATGAGGCTGGTAATATAAAATATTCTGGGCATAGTGATCCTAGAAACAACTTTTCTTTATCTGAAATTTATCCGCAAAATGGTGAACAGATTAGATTTATTTGTATATATCAACGATTATGTGACTATGCGCCCGATATATCGATAGCATAATTTGGTGGCTGTTTTTTTAAGGCTTTTCATATTTATTAATGATATACCATCCATTGGGTGTTATTTCAACAGTAAATTGAATGGGAATATTCCATGAGCCGCCTACGATTTTGCCTTTTGTATCTAATATTTTTATTGAGTAGATCATATCAACATAAACCAAATAATCATTTTCCTTGGTTTGAGAAATTTCTTTAAGGGTAAAATCGATTGTCAAGGGTTTACTGTATTTTGGATCATTTATACTGTAGTTCGTATAAGTTATGCCGTTAAATACATCTTTGGACATATGTTTTGCAAGTTTTTCAGTATATCCGTCATTAGTTAAAAAAGCCTCATGGACGACGTCGTAAATATCAACGTATTTTATATTAGATTTATCAGGTTTAGTAATACTATTTTTGCTGCAAGAAGTGAAAGTCAGTGCGCAGATAAAACATAGAAACAATACAAGCACCCTATTATTCATATTGAAAATCCTTTCATTTCAATTGTAAGCAAGGCATTCTATAGTGGCGTTTTAATTACCTTTATTTTGAAAAACTTTATTTTTCCTGATGCTCTCTCACAACGTATATTAACTAAAAGAGTTATTTACAAACATCTTTAACCGCAAGCGGGAGGGTCAGGCCTTACTATTTAAACTTCTTTTTGGAAAATAGTTTAAATAGTAAGCTCTGACCCCCGAAGCTCTGACCCCCGAAGCTCCAAAACCTGGTCCACCTATAAGGTTACTTGCAAAAGGGTCTAGGGCAGGTTTTCCCTGGACAAAACACACACTTCCCTTTTTCTGAACTTTACAAACAGATATATAAGAATTATAATAATAGGAAATCGAACATATGTTCTGAAAAACGGGGCAGTTAATTTAAAGTTCTTTTTCATCCAACTTTTCCAACCACTGCAATTCATATATTATTTTTTCTCTATACTTTGGAGAAAGTCTAACTATCCTACATGCGAATGAATAAACGTCGTAAGGGATTTCATCATATTCAGAGGTTAATTTTTGACGAATAATGGATGGGGCTTTTTCAATATAGCCTAGATAAATAAGTGTTTCTGGATTGCCATTTAATACCTCAGCCAATACACGTGAGACATCTTCAGATGGAGGAGGTAAATGACCATTTTGTAGTTTGCTGATATATGATGGAGCTATTTTTTGTCCCTTTTCTTCGCAGTAATAGGCAATCTGCCTGAGCGTCATTTTACTCTTTTTTATGTAATATGCCAATAAATCTTTATAAGATCCATTCATTTCCATATCATTCCATTTTTTACATTAATTATATTTTATGGTGAGGAAAAAGTCAATAAAAACTCATCTATATGCTAAAGGTGTAATTAAAGTTGAAAGGAAAATTGACCATTATTGTAATATTTTGTATAAAATAATAAATATAGACATTTAAGTTAAAACATGTTAAATTTAAAGTACGCTTTTGGTGATAAAAAACTCAACGAAAATTGAGTTTTTGAGCTTATACGAAGGGTAATAATTGGCTTCTTATAAAATCTAGGACAAGGGGGCTTGTTGGCAAGTGGCGATTATATTATGAATATTAATGAATGAAGGGAGGTTATAACATGCCAGTTAGTGATGTTGTTAAACGAATTTTGTATAAGCTGAGACTTCTAAAGTGGGGGAAAATCGAAATTATTGTACGGGATACGAAAGTAACTCAAATTAATACAATCGAAGAAGACAGATTGTGAACTCCTGGGCGACAACGTAGGGAGCTAGAGGTTAGGCCTTTAGCTCCTTAAATTTTTCGTAGTTTTATAGATGTCTCGGAAGAGGAAAATTCTGGAAGTATGCAATTATCTCAATCAGGGGCAATAGAAAACAAAGGTATAAAAGAAATAAATTTGATTGCAATAAATCGATTTCAATGAATTGTGAATATTACGCGTTGAGGATACCCCCTGTACGCAACAGGATACCACCGGTTCACAGCAATGATACCACTTGCTAAAACTTTCAAATTCATGCGAAGATACCACTAATTCTTCCAAAGATACCGCCAACCTGTAGAATTAATTTGAGGACAAAAACCTCTAAAATTTTACAGGAAGGAGGCCATTAGAATGGCCAAGAAAATTCAAGTAAAGCAAATTCTGGAATTGCGAGATGCAGGGCTATCGCAAAACAGCATTGCTAAGAGCCGCCACATGTCAAAAAACTCTGTCGGTGATGTGTTTCAGATCGCGCAGGAGAGAAACATCTCATATGAACGCGTCAAGGGTATGCGCCCGGATGAAGTGTATAGGCTCTTCTACCCGGACAAGCACGCAATCGAAACACTTTTTGATGAACCGGACTACGAGTATGTGCACAGCGAATTGTCCAAAACCGGCGTCACATTGAAGCTACTCTGGAAGGAATACCGGGACAAGCGTACGATTGGCGGCGGCGTCCCGGTCGGTTACACAAAATTCTGCACAGGTTACAGCAAGTTCACCACGTCCAAAAATCTTACGAACCATTTAGCGCACAAGCCTGGCATCGTAGCCGAAGTGGACTGGTCTGGGTCTACTATGAAGATTGTGAACCGTATGACCGGCGAGATTGTTGATGTATACCTGTTTGTTGCCACCCTGCCATACAGCCAGTACTCATATGTGGAGCCCTGCCTCAATATGAGAGAAGCATCTTGGCTTAACTGCCACATCCACATGTATGAGTTTTTTGGCGGCACGACGCTCAGGACTGTGTGCGACAACTTAAAGACCGGTGTTATCAAACATCCCCGTGAGGGTGACATCATCTTGAATGAGGCGTATGAGGCGCTTGGAAATCATTATACTACTGCAATCATGCCTGCCCAGGTACGCAAGCCAAAACAGAAAGCATCCGTTGAGGGTACCGTCGGTAAAATTGCAACTGCAATCATTGCCCGGTTACGCAATGAACTTTTCTATTCCCTGGATGAGTTGAGAGCGGCGGTCGCAAAAGCGCTTAAGCAATTCAATGACGAGCCGTTTCAGAAAAGGGACGGAAGCAGGACATCAATCTTTCTGCAGGAAGAAAAGGCAAGGCTGCGGGAACTCCCTGCTATGCCATATGAGATTGCTAAATGGATCTACGGGCGGAAAGTGTATCTGGATTGCCATATTACACATGAGAAAAATCACTATTCCTGCCCGTATCAGTACGTCGGAAAATCTGTCGACCTAAAAGTATCGGAATCGCTGCTTGAAATCTACCATAAGGGCGAACGAATCGCCACACACCACAGGTTCCCGGACTATGTTGCAAACGGCTGGTCCACCCATGAGGAAGATATGCCGGATCATTTCCAGAGGATGGAGTGGGATGACCAGCGAATTCGGAATTGGGCCGTATCCATTGGCATCAACACCGCTGAGGTAATCGACCGAATTTTCGGTGGTGTCAAGATCAAAGAGCAGGGATACAATTCCTGCCTGTCGGTCCTGCGTCTGAGTAAAGCGCATTCCAAAGAACGGTTGGAGATCGCCTGCACATTGGCTCTAACAAAGTTTCGATCACCACGTTACCGCCACCTAAAATCCATTCTTGCCGCAAACGAGGACAGGATTTATCTGGAAAGCCAGAAGAAAACCGCTGCGAATAATGAAAACGTCGGGTATGTTCGTGGTGCTTCGTATTACGGAGGACATCACGATGATTAATGATGAAACCCGCCGTAAGTTGCGTGAGATGAGTATGGAAGAAATGATTTTCGCTTTGGATATCCAGAACACCAACAACGCTTACGCCGCGCTGCCATTTGACGACAGGATCAAAATGCTGGTGGACTACGTCTACCAGGAAAAGTACAACGGAAAGGTAAAGCGGCTGCTGAAGCATGCGCGCTTTCGTATCCCGAACGCAGAAGCGCAGGATATCCACTACTCGGAACGCGGATTGGACAGGGAGCTCCTGCTGGAACTATCCAGCTGTCAATTCATCCACAACAACTCCAATGTCATTCTTCAGGGTTTTACCGGCTCCGGCAAGAGTTTTCTGGCTTGCGCTCTTGGACGCCAGGCATGCAAGCAAGGCATTCGGACAAGGTACATCCGTATACCTGATTTGCTGATGGCAAGAGATGAGGCTGCCGAGCAGAAGCAAGGTGTCGGTCGGCTTTTGAAACAGTACAGCAATTACAAGTTGCTTGTGCTCGATGAGTGGCTACTGAATGATTTATCGGATGAGGAGCTTCACTTTCTCTTTGAGCTGCTTGAACGTCGTTATGAAGAGTCTGCGACGATCTTCTGCACACAATACAAGGTCGAAGACTGGCATGCCAGGCTAGGAGGTGGTGTTCTGGCCGATTCCATCATGGACAGGATTGTTCATAAATCTTTCAGGGCGTATTCCGGCAACTTGAATATGCGTGAATTCTACGCAAAGCACGCATAAAAATCCCGCCACGGATACCGCCCTACAGCTGGGCGGTATCCAATTAAAAACCGGTGGTATCATTGGCGTGAACCTTCGGTTCCGTTCGAAAAAATTGGTGGTTCTGAAAACGTGAAATAATCAAATTGTACCTATCCCAAATTCAATTCAGATGTACGGAATATTAATAGAGGGGAAATTACATCTGTAAACCGTTTGTTATCTTATATTTGTCTGGTCCAAGCTTGTTTCTTTGACAGACATTTTATACATGAGGGAGGTGAAGAATATGTAACTACGGTATACAGAAAATGAGACCGAGATGGTGAGTATGGTCAAAAATAAGAGTATAGATCCTGAGCGACAACGCAGGGAGCTGAAGTTTAAACTTTAGCTTCTTTATTTTTTGGAGGTATAAGAGTATGCGTAGAAATCAGCGTCCGACAGTAATGCAACTGAAAGAAAAGGTGAACTCTATCATCCTCAAAAGCAGTAACGATTATGATTTCAAACAGATTGCCAATATTGTTAAACGTTACCAGGAATTGAGAAGTTCCGTTGAAATTGTCTCAACCCGGTATGAACGGGTAAGTGGGAATGATACCAAAACCAATAAAGAAGAAATCATGTGTGCACTTGTCGATGTTGACCGGGGAATGAGCCAATTGTCTCCTCGACAACGGGTAGTTATCCGAATGTTAGAACAGGGTTATCAATGCGGAGAAATCTGTTCTATGCTTGGTATTGGTATTGCTACGGTAAAATTTCATACTCGTCAAGGAATTTTTCGTCTGACTACCTATCTAAATTCGCATTGAAATGTACGGATAAAGAACGGGGGAGTTTTATGAAATATTACACACTGGACATGCTGGAACGGGCGTATCACCAAGAATATCCAGATTTGCCGGAAAACTTGATCAAAGAAAAAGCTAAGCAATTGCATAAGAAATTGAACACTTTAGATATTCATTGGAAACGCAGCAACCGCCGTTTTTATGAAAAAAATGAGCTGGTGTAAAAGAAATAATAATAGGGGCGGAATTAATATTACAACATGGAGGGATTATGCCGATTAAAGAAGTTATTGATCTAATTTTAAAAAACTATGAGTGATGAATTGAAGAACGATCGAATTGTTGTTCAAGATGCCTATGTTACGCAAATTAACACAAAAAAGAGAAGAGATAAATTCTGAGCGACGACTAGGGAGTTGAAGGTAAAACCTTGGCTTTCTTTGTTGGGGACTAAATAACAAATGTTAACTGTGGATTAATTATTTTGAGAAAGGTGATTGTATTATGGGGTCAAGAAGCTTAGAGGGAAAAAAGAAACTTCCAAAAGTCTATTGTTGGTTAGAAAATCAGGACTTTTGTTTTGAATTAACATCTAAGTGCAAATTTTTCGATATGAAACACGGGTGCTTGATTGCAGCTTTTTTCTTAATCGAAAAAAATGATGTCGGTTCTATGACGAACAGAGCCAGTTCGAATGTGTAAATGATATCGAAACAATCAACTTTCTTAACATAATCGGTAATTCATACTTTACGACTATTTTAGTCTCTAATTAATACCTAACCATTTTTACCATTTGATGTACGGATAAAGAATAGGAGGAGAAAATATGTATTGCCCACTACTTTGTATCAATTCCAATAATATCATTTCATTTAGTCAATGTATGGAGGATGCATGTGCATGGTGGATTACCACCGGCACCACTGGCAAATGCGCAATCTGCCAAATGGGAGTATATGCAGCTAGTCACTGATAGGACGGATATACAGCAAGTGAAGAAAGGGGATAACTAGAGATGATTCCAACACTGAAATTGAGCGACATCATCAGTAAATGGCGGGATGCCTTGCAAGCAAGCCAACCGATACAAAATTACTGTTTATCGAAATATAACAAGGTGCCTAATATTTTCGTCGGCATTAACGGCAAAGCACCGCCAACAGCAGATAATTGCCCAATGATTGTC
>Ga0074193_1003041_pt1 | contig 13297 bp, 14 predicted proteins | sample EPASupsiteHSE605_FD_64523 | JGI IMG/M metagenome (GOLD analysis project Ga0074193, IMG submission 64523) | Bioremediated contaminated groundwater from EPA Superfund site, New Mexico - Sample HSE6-05 | ecosystem: Environmental > Aquatic > Deep subsurface > Groundwater > Contaminated ... | reverse complement strand
CGACGGGTAGCTCAATTTACTCTGAATTATTCAAGATTTTGATGACTTTCGATTTTAAGTCTTTCGTTTTCTTGCTTTAGCTCTTCCATCTCAACTAATTAAGCGATTAGTTTCGCCTTATCTTCCTCTAGTTGTTTAACCTTCTGACGTAGAGCAATAATCTTTTCTTCCTGTAGCTGTTTCTTATCTTTCGCAACAGTTATCGTACCAACAAGAGGAATTCCTTTGGATACAGCCCGTAGACTCAAAATGCGTTCCTTTAGCTGGGGATTGTTATAAAGGGTTGCCCTAGAAACGCCTGCTTCTTTTGATACTGAATCGAAGTTGATATTCTTTCTCTTTCTTTTCAAAGAATCAATAGCTTTGTGGACCTTCGCAATGGTTTCTTTGTTTTTTTGTTCTGCATAAGCTTTAATACCAGCCACCTGTTTATTAGGCACTTTCTCCACGCATCTCCACCTCAAGACTTTCCACTAATGGTTTCAGCGACTTGTACCTCACATATTCCCTCTGCCATTCGCGCTCTCTGCCAAGTTCCTTCAACCTCGCTATTTCAATATCTAAGAGATCTAATTCGCCCTTCAAAACAGGGTAGAACCTTACTTCCGTGAGATAGTTGGGGCAGTTATACATAAAGCATCCTTCGCCGTCTGTACAATTGCCGCGCCTAAAGTCATATAGGCGTAAGCCTGTAGGCAGCGGGTTAAAACTCATAGTTCTCGCTAAATCCGTTATTATCTGGTCAACTTCCTCTTCAGTCTTACCATGAAATAAATCATTTAACTTGCCTTTGATTTCCTTTGCTCTTAATCCTGCTACCTTGGAATCCGGGCTGAACACCATCTCAGAATAGATTTCCTTAATCTCTTCTTCTTGCAACGTAAGGTAGTGCTCTGTCATTTCTATAGATACATGGGCATACTGTTTCATAATGAAGGCTATTGGTACCTTTTTACAGTTTCAGCGATTGGTGAATCCTGCGAACGAAGTGGATGACAAGTCCGCTTTTATACTGGATGATACAACGATCGCCAAGACAGGACGAAGAATTGAACAGGTTAGCATGGTATTTGATCATGTTGCAGGGAGAAAGGGAAGTAAACTAGGTTTCAAAAATCTAACCCTTGGTATATTTGACGGTAAAATATTCAAACCTTTGGACTTCACCCTTCAAGCGGAAAAGGCGCTAAAGAAGGCCAGACACCGCAAAGAGCAATACAAAAAACAAAGAGATCCAAAATCTGCTGGGGCGAAACGTATCAGGGAATGCCATGTTAGTAAGGTTACAAACGGTCTTAATATGCTCAAAAGGGCTCTAAAAACAGGGATTCAAGGCCAAATATGTACTTGTCGACAGCTGGTTCAGCAGCCTCGTGCGCTCGTAAGAGCAGCTCACGTGCTGCACGCGGGGCTATATAAATTCTGCCTTAAGCAAGCGGTAGGCAAAAGTATTGAGTGGTGAAGAACCACAGCCTATTACCCCTCGACTTATCCAAAAGGGAAACCGGACGGGGAGTGTAGCATGTCGAGTTGTAGCTGACTTTCAGCCATATGGTACGTGCGGGACTTGAACTTCAAAGGTATCGCAAGGCGTACAGGGGTAAAACATAGTGTATGAGGATGAAAGCTAAACTGCCTTACTGACAGTCGGAGGTTGGGGATACTGAACTCCCTGGCATACTTGAAGTCATACTTGCCAGTGTCTTGGCGGGAGCATTTCGGGGCTATGTTTTCGCGGAATACTCAAGACAAACCAGAACCACAGGATAGTGGAAAACGACAAACGTCACATCCGACAACACAATACGCTTATTTTATAGTCACTAAACGAGGATTGCCTAAGGGAAAACGCCGCGCAACAACGGCTATAGAAGCGTAGATATGCGCGTTCTTGAATATTTCCTATGGTAACAGAGCTTCCATAGTAGTTGGGGAACCCTGAATTGACAGGGAAAGCTGTAAATCAGATGCGGGAAAGCCGCTCACATGGCAAAGGGAAGCAGTTTGTCTTTCAATACAAATAGGGGAAGGTGAAACCTACATGGGTAACCATGCAAGGCGCACCGAACCTACCTTATGAGTTTATTCAAACTGTTCGGGAACTGAACAAAAAGTCGATGCATTTGATCTGTGGGGTACGTAAAGACGGTCGTAAGTATCTCTATAAAGAGAATTCCCTCAATTCTGATCAATTGCAAAAGGTTTTAAAAAGTGAAGGCCAAGAAAAACGCTGTAGGAAGAGAAATACCCGTTACTTCGAAGTCGTTGTTGACTATAAAGGAATCGGACAAGTAAAACTGTATTTTTGTCGTTTTCCTTATCAGAAAAAATGGAGGTTGTTTCTCTCAACGGACACATCCCTAAGTTTATTGAACATGTTGGAGACTTACAGCGTCCGCTGGCATTGAAGTCTTTTTTAAGGAAACAAAGCAGCACCTGAAATTGGGGACCTGTCAGTCGAGGAATTTTGATGCTCAAATCGCACATATAACAACCTGTTATGTTCTCTACACCCTTCTTGCCTATTTTCGCCGAGTGAACGCCTATGATTCCTTGGATGGCTTGTTTGCTGAGATCAAAGACGACCTAATTGAGAAGAATGTAGCGGAGCGACTCTGGGAATTATTTGAGGAATTGCTGCAAGTAGTGATCGCCAGCATGGCCAAGTCAGGTTTAGTAGGCATTTCGGAATTTATGAATTCCGTGGAATTTGGATATATAAAAGAGCTATTTAAGAATTCTTTTCTTAGTAAACAGTTAAAAGCTCTTGGAAATGCTGCTTAGATGCTAATTATCAATACGAAATAATAACATTAGTCTATCTGGAAAGTTTAGAAACAGGGGTCTAAAGGGGTGCGAAACTTAAGTGATAATAAGTGTATTATATTTTCAAATAAAAAAAAGAGGGTCTTAATTTAATTTTTTCTTAAGTACATAATAACTTTTTACCCAGGAGATTATTGGGCGTATTTAGCAACTTGTTAGACAATAATAAAGCAATAAAAATCCTTTGTTTTAAAGGGTTTTTATTGCTTTTTATACCAATATACTTACAATACACTACAACACTGAAGACATCATCGGATATTCTTCATCATCGACTGTACCTCCAGACCTAAAACGCACTCCACTATTCAGAAAAGATGAGCGAAAAACTGCATTCGGTCCAAACCGTTCTCGAATTGAATCAACGGTACGATCAACTGCTCTCTGTTTTTCATAATCCTTTTCAAAAAGAGAAAGCTGCCTAAAATCATTTCTGCATAACTCAGAAACACGTACTCCCAGGTGCCGAACCGGCTCTCCTTTCCACAACTCATCAAAGAGTTCACAAGCAACTTTGTGAATAGCATTCGTACAATCTATTGCAGAGGCAATTTTTCGTTGGTGCGAGCAAGAATAGAATTCATTAGTTTTTAAAGAAACTGAAACCAAACGAGCACAGTATTCTGTCTGACGTAGTCTTGATGCAACGGTTTCAGCCAGAGAAAGCAACACTAAATGAGCAGTTGTCATATCTTCCACATCAAATGGAATTGTGGTTGAGTTACCGATTCCTTTAATCATAATTCTACGGTCTTCTCTAACCAGCGATACGTCGTTTCCGTTCGCATAGTTCCATACTAACATTCCATGACTTTTCAAAAACAGTCTAATCATCTTCGGATCTGCTTGAGCTAAAGCGCCAATGGTGTTAATAGCTCTACTTCGCAACTTTTTTGCCGTCGCTCTCCCAACCATGAACAGTTCTTCAATGGGCAGACACCACATTTTATCTGCGATCTCATAAGGAAACATGGTATGTACTTTATCTGGCTTTTTAAGCTCACTAGCCATCTTGGCTAAGATTTTATTAGTTGAGATCCCGACATTTACAGTAAACCCGAGTTCTTCTTTGATTCGTTCCTTAATCTTGTAAGCAGTTTCAACGGGATCAGCATAGATCTTTCCCATATTCGTAAAATCCAAGAAATATTCATCGATGGAATATTGCTCAACCAGGGGCGAATACTCACGAAGAATATTGCCAAAAGCAGAACTGCATTGCATATATAAGCCATAATTAGGTGGAACTATGATCAAGTCAGGACACTTCGCTATGGCGGTGTGGATGGTTTCACCTGTCTGTATATTGTACTTTTTGGCAGGAATCGATTTCGTTAAAACAATTCCATGGCGTGTTTCAGGATTCCCCCCCACAACGGAAGGAACCGTCCTTAAATCAAGTGTATCACCATGTTGAATTCTGTGAACAGCCTCCCAAGAAAGATAGGCAGAATTCACATCTATATGAAAGATAATCCGATTGCCCATTGACTCCACCTTCTTCAGGAATGTCTGTTCTTATTTTACCAAAACATAGGTTCGCAGTAAAGAATATTAATTCGCCAAATTATAGCAAATAAGCTCCCCATCTTAACAATGATCAATAAACTCATAGTCCGGGAAATTATTTTGGTAATAAAGCATAGCTTGTTCTGTACTAAAGAAATTTAGCCATCCGCCTTCATGCTTTAGTCTTCCTAAACCCTTTAATTGTGTTTTTCTTCTTTTTTGCCAATATGGACAACTACCATCTGTGTGTAAGGTACACCTTCTAGTTAGTTTATCAACATTGAGCCAAATCATAAATAAATCCCTCCTTATCTCTTTGCAATAATTTTTTACATACATATTTCCTGTGGTTTCAGAAATACTATTTTAGAGAATAATTAAGGAGGCGGTCTTTTTGAGTAATAAAGATAAAGCTAAAAAAGAAGTTTCAGGCAGCGAATTAGAACATATTAAAGATAAATATCCCCAGATGGTGCAGAGATTTGAAGGTATAAAAAAACAGGCTTACGAACCCCAAATACAAGGACTAGGGCAAGAAAAAGGACCAACGAATCAAGGATAAGGACAAACAAGTTAATCTATTCTAATTAGAGCAGCAAACAGGAGGGCCTTTAAGCTCTCCTGTTCCTATTAAATGACAGGAAAATCTGTCACCGTATAGATTTTCTACTCCTTAGCTAGGTTATTTCAAGTGCAACTAAATTAATTGGCCTCAGTAATAATGATAATTGTGTAGTCTTAACGGAAAGATCGTTTCGTAAATTTAAGTATTCTCTTAATTAATGGATGTGGATGTCTAACTGAGAAATTTTGCTCCACAATTATTTCACCATTTGGCCCGACTAACCATTCTCTATCTTGCACTAAATAAAAACCTGAAAACAGCATTTCCTCTGGCGAGAGTTCGGTCGCCCCACGAATTGCTCTGTTAGGAGAATATACTATTTCTAATTCTTCATGCCATGTCCATCCTAGTTGATCACCCGATAAATATTCCCAGATTTCAACCTTTTGCCATGCCCCTGGTGCTGATGGAGGATTTCCTTCAATCATAGGGTCAAAAGTCTTACTCCATTTCCGTATTATAAAGGTGGTATCAGTTTGTTTCCAGTCGAAAGCAGTTGGCGGCTCACCCTCTAAAAAAGCTTCCCAATTGTCTAATGTTCCTTTATACGTCCGATGTTGTGCATCATACCCGTATTGATCAGTTTTAGCAAAAGCAGTTCCCGGGAAAACAACCATCATTGATAAAAGCAAAACAATGAACAGAAATTTACTTTTGACTTTCATATGTAGCCCTCCTTTATTTATTTGTTAAATGATTCTTGATTAAATTATACCTTATAAATATTGGTAATTCCCTTATTTTATGGCATATATTGTCGATGAAATAGAAAAAAATGGCCCCCACCATTCCGATGAGAGCCAATGAGTTCAGTTATTTTGCACTTATCTCTGAGCTTTTCGATTAATCACTGTTGGGCGAGCAGAAGCAACCTTGCTCGATTGTTCCTCTAATTCATTATAATCCCTACTTAAGACATCCGTTAGCAGCCTATGATCATGAAGTAGATTAATCAAGATGCGCTCATCTTTAGTCTGAATGGTTCGAGCATTGGTGAGAATGCTCAGAGGCCGATAGATAGGTAAATCTTCAATTCTTAACATCTTAAATATTCTTTGATCACATTCACGACTGAGCGTTAAGGAAGAAATAATAGTAATCCCAAGTCCCGCCGAAACCAATTGTTTAATTGCCTGAGTACTTCCCAATTCCATCGCTATATTCAGCTGATCCGGGTCAAACCCTCTCTCTTTAAGGGCCATTTCCATCACTTTGCGCGTTCCAGAACCGTCCTCTCGGGTTACCAAACGCTCATGAGGAAGTTCAGCTAAGGTGATGCTGTCTCTTGACGCACAATGGTGAAAATATGGAATTGCGACTACCAATTCGTCTTTCCAGAAACTTTCTACTTTAAGGTCCCTATGCGGGAGGGCCGGCCCTTCAATTAGGCCAATATGTATTTTTTTCTCTAAAACATCTTGTGAAATCGACTCTGTATTAGCGATCTTTACTTTAAAATCAACGTTTGGATGAGTCTGGTGCAAATACGCTAGAATGTTGGGAAGAATATATTCGCCGATCGTTAAAGTTGCACCCAGGTAGATCAGACCTCTTTGATCTTTTGCTAGGGCACCAATCTGCTCTTTGGCATTCGAAAGCAGGTCTAATACACTCTGAACATGTGTATAAAAAATTTGTCCTTCTTTCGTCAAAGTGACCCCTTTATTAGAGCGATCGAAAAAACGCGCACCATACTCGTTTTCTAGATTTTGAATCTGCAAACTAATACTGGGTTGACTCATATGAAGTTTCTTAGCTGACAAGGTAATATTTTTGGTTTCCACGACATCTTTGAACACAAGAAAGTGTTGTTCCATGATGCATCTCCCTTCCTAGACCTTCTATATCTTCGTGAACTTACTTACGCTAAAGAGCTCCAAACGTGCCTATCAAAACGATTTGTTGGAGATTCTGAATCTACGGAATTATCTTGCAATTATAGTGCCAACAATTATTTTTGTATTTATAATTCTATATCTTCGCTGATACCAACGCTTACGCTTCTTTTTCCCTTACCATTCTCTGAAAAATACATTCTTTACATGTACACAGTTATTTACACTTCGAGATAGTAGAACTCAAGATCCACTTTAGTCCCGACATTCGAATCATGTCGACAATTGTAGACATGTGCCGATTGGTTGGCAGTTAAAATTAACAATTTTTCTATTCAGGAACACCTATTTCTTAACGTGAGTGTTCCTTATTCTGCTTCGGGTGGGTTAGACTAAAAACCGCCAGCCATTATTGGCCGACATTTTTCAATTTTTGAGCCTTAATTTGTACTTTCCCAATTCCCATTTGGCTGATGACCATTTCATAATAAGTGCTTTGGTTATTCAGCCTTCAAAAACAAAAAATTTAGTGCAAGGACTTTGACCCTGCACTAAATTATTTATCAAAAGTCACAAATTCTATAACGCTCCTCGATCAATAGAATTTTGTCACAGTTTGAACCTACCTGCCTTCAATAGTCAGCCGGTGCCGCTATCTTGATGGGAGGAACTTGAGATCATACTTCTAATTCTTTGGATGCTCTACCGCATAAGCATGGACTATGGCGTAGGCTGCTTCTGCCCTTGTAACAATTTGGTCTGGCAGAGCGTTATTATCATCAATTTTTAGAATTCCCAGTCCCCAAGCGAGGGCCATATAACCTAGTGAATCGGGATGAATCGTCAGGGCATCATTAAATGGAACAGTATAAATCCCTTTAATCCGAGCCGACGATTCCATATTGATAAGACGAATCATAAGTTTAGACAGATTTGCTCTGTTTAAATCAGAATCCAGCTTCATATCACCTTGAACCCAGTTACGGTTTTGGGCAATCTTCAGAAGATCTTCATCGTTAAGAACACCATCCCGTCCATTTCCTTCTGCCATTAGTATAGCTCTTAAGAGCGAACCAACTGTAATTTTCTCATCCGGATGGAATGTATCCCCATATTCCCCCAATGCTCCTATAAGACCCATAATGCTGATTTCCTTTTCCGCGAAATTTCCCTGAATATCTGTATAATGATGGGACAGCGCGTTTTGCGATTGTGATTTGCCATACCAATCCACGAGTTCACCAGTTTGCGCATCTAACATTCCCGGAACGTACAAACTATTGTCTGTGTTCGGTTGATAGACCAATCTGACCTCCTGTTGTTCATTCTGATGATAAATCAGGGAGTAATTTAATACCAGCGGACGTACTTGTAAGAAGCGTTCTGTCGCTTGATTAAGAGAGATTATATTTGAAGGGCTTGGAAAATTAATGTCTGACCAGTTCAAATTATAATTTGTCACTTGCTTGGCGACAGTATCGACAGTTATATCCATTCCATTACTGGAAACAGGAAGACCATTAACTGTCCTTACAAAATGAAAGCTTTGCATATTAGACGGCATTTCTCCTCCATAAAAGCTCCCTGCATCTAATTTTACAAGCTTAAAGCGATCAGCCTGTACGTGTCGGAGGAAATCTTCCGCTAACTGTTGCCCGCTTTCCGGCGAAAGAGGATTCGATTTATCTTCTGAATTAGTTGGACTTGACATTCCAAAACCAATAAAATCTCCCGTTATGGCATTTACACGAGCATTAATAAAGCGATATTCTGTTATATTGCTAGGCTGGCTGGACCAATCTAAATTCCAGACTTGATCATTGGGGTTTTGCCAATCCGGACTCAGATTTGAGCTGCGCAAGACGAGATCACTCGGAATATCAACCATCTTCTTAACAATATCCACTGCATCATCCCTGGAAATTTGGGGGGTCTCCGAAGTAGCCTGACTAAGCACGAAGGTTTCTGGAGAAGTTGTTTCTGTAAGTATCTCACTTGAAACCGCGCTGCCAATACCCATGGTTCGATAAGTGCCTTCTTGCGGGTCAAGAGTCATCGGCTTTCCACTCAGCGCATCGATAGCCCCCCCACTGTAGTGATTGGATAACTGATACACGAGAAGCACACGTTGAGCTTCTTGACTTTGGGATCTTATGCTTTGAGGAATATAATACTGCAACTCGATCATCGGAGTATCCTTGAAAATCTGACGTGCTTTTTCAAGGGAAATGACATTCTTCGCTTCAGGAAAAACAAGGTTCTGGGTCCAATTATAATTGTAGTTTCTAATGGATCCATCAGCTCCACTGACGCCCACGTTCACACCATTCCCAGGAAATTCGATACCATTGACTAGGCGAATCCAATGGAAATTGTAAGTAAACGATTGAGCATCTGTTAGTCGATAATTTTGTTGTTCATCCTTTATAAGTCGCATTTCTGTTTGATGCTTACCAACTAATTTTACGATCAAGTTAGCCGCAATTTTCTCAGCCTCTCCTTCAGATAGAACGGGTGGTTTAAAGGCTGCCGGAAACGGTCCATCCCATTGGTTAATGTTTATGATTTCTCCTGTCGTGGCATCAACCTCAGCATTAAAGCTCCCCTCCGATTGATCATCTGCATTCCAATTAAGAGAATACGTTCCACTGTTGTTGTAGTCGTTATATCCCGTGGACATTTGTGAGTATTTTGTCGGAATCGTAAAGTTATCCTTAACTATTTGGGCAGCCTGCTCAGCCGTAATCTCAAGTTTTCCTAGAGTAGTACTAACTACTGTCGCTTCTTTTGTCACCCCAAGAACGTCTGCCGGATACGTTGCGAATTGTATAAGGAGCAAAATCACAGCAAAGATATTTAATGTACATCTTCTTCTAAACAATTTCTTCAGTCCTTTCTACCTTAGTTCGATCAAGGCACTCAGGATTTTACGCTGCTCATACATACTTTTGTAAATTCAGTCCTCTCAAAACAAACCTCCTTCTTCATTTCATATAATATTTTTCATTTATGATCATAGAGGCATATCTATTCTATATTTACAAATTTACGCTATATTCCTAATCCTACCCAAAAATTAAGCTCCCAAAAGAAATTACAGACATAACAAAAAGGACTTGCCCCATCTTCAGCAGGCGAGTCCTTTTTATCATATTCAGTTCCGCGACTAAAGCGCGTCCTTTTGTGAAACGGCGCAAATCGTGGAAGTTTTTAACAATGGCAATTAAGGTTGTTTAAGACCTTATTTGAATCGGTATTTGTCAGTATTTTACCGTTTATTCACTGACCCAGGACCTGCAGGATATCCTGGAAAACCTTATCTATGGGTTGATCTCCATTAATGAGTTTGACCAATCCTTTTTCTGCATAGAAGGCAATTAAAGGTTCGGTTTGCTTATTATAGACGCTTAAACGATTCTCGGCTGTCTCAACTGTGTCATCCGAACGCTGATAAAGCTCTCCGCCACATTGGCAAACCCCTTCTTTTTCAGGTTTGTTAAAGACCATGTGATAGGAAGCTCCACAGGTTCGGCAGATCCGTCGTCCAGTTAGGCGGGGTATTAACACCTCATGCGCAACTTCAATATTAATGACACCATCGAGTTTCATCCCCAGACGATCTAGAATTTCTGCTAAAGCGCTCCCTTGGGCGAGAGTACGCGGGAATCCATCAAGGAGAAATCCATCCGCACAATCCGGCTGTGCTAAGCGTTCTTCGACGATCCCAATCGTTACTTCATCAGGGACCAGGCCTCCGGCATCCATAAACGACTTCGCCTTCAGACCCATAGCTGTTCCGTCTTTAATGGCAGCCCGAAACATATCTCCTGTAGATATATGCGGAAATTTAAATTTTTCGACGAGAGGGCCTGCCTGCGTCCCTTTACCGGCTCCGGGGCCACCCATTAATATTATTCTCATTTAACTTTTCCTCCTTCATTTTCGAAAATTTTAATATGCCTTAACTTAATGCACTATCAAGGCCAAGATATACTTTTGATGCATGTCCTCCCTTCTGCCTATTTTCTTCGACAAAAGGAGGGATATTCCTGCATTTCTTCTAGTCCACACGTTCATTCTAATAACCCAATAATTGATAATCCAAAATACATCAGACCCTATTGGAAAAAATTCCAATATTAGAACGCTTAAAACCAGGGTAATCTAGTTAATATCAGGAGGGGGGTTTAATAGGGACAATTTTTCAATTGCGTTCGCAGGCAGTAAGCATGTTCGACGAATTGATCAACGACGAAAAAAAGCCCCTCACGAGGAGGGGGAGTGAAGGAGGATGAAGAAAAAAAGTGAGATTTATGTTAACCGTTATAAACGGGTAACTGTCCGTAGGGCCGAGACTCTTATTCGCTGTATAGCCATACTCTTGATAAGGAAGGCACCATACCAATCAACAGTAAAAGAATAATTAACTTCATTCTTTAGCCACTCCTTTTTAAGCTTATTAGTTACCTACCTCTGTATCATATACTCTATATGTTATCCTTCCATGAACTTTGTGTAAAGAATATGTTAAACCTTATAATGGAAATTATGTATAATAGTACAATGCAATTATGTATGATAAATAAAAAGGCCCTATCATTATGCTAAGACCTTTTCTTGGAAAACCTCACTAAAGTCGGACTTGATTAACTCCTATTTATAGACTTCAGTGAGAATGTCAATATCTTCTTTACTTAATGATATCGGCTCAGAACCATCCACCCGGAGAATTATAAAAGTTCCTTGAATATCTACTCTGCTAAAAGGTTTCTGAGTAAGTGTATAACTGCCATCATAGAGGATCACACACCTAGGACGTATGGTTTCCACCGATTCAATATAAGCTTGAATTGTTAATTCAAAGGCCTTAAGGTTATTAGGTAATTCACGAACATCAGGAGCTTTTCCTGGCTCCACTACTATAACTGTTATCCATTTGAGCAATGCTTCTCCCCCTATCAGTGCGTGAGCTTCAGGCAAGGCAGAATTTCTTACCCGATCTCGATGTTTAGCTTCCTGAAACAAGTTAATCCGGACCTGTTCATCCAAGAGTATCAGCCTTTGCAGACCAGCACAAGAGTTAACTGAACAAGCCCTCAAGAAATACAACGCTCAACAACAGTCAATATGTCACACTTACCATACAAATTACATATAACTTACATTACTTAACAGATCACCATACACTTACCATATATTACATGTCGAATCATAAAGGTATTTGTCTAATCGTGTCGAATTACATTATAACTTAGTGATAGTGAACTCGTTCGCTAAAGCTGAATTAAATAATATCAAAAGCTGAATCTAGGATTTTCCTAGAGCGGGGGACTTTTCTAACGGGGTGAATCGCGTTTCATATGCGTAGGGCTTACACCTTATTGCCCGAATCCGTCAACTAACCTCGTAGGCTATGAAAGGTGAAAAAAATATGCATTTTTCTCCCAGGCTGTTAAAATTATCCGGAATGACCCTTGCCGGAATACTTTTAGCAGGAAGTATTTCTGTACAACCAACTTTGCAATCTTCAGGTGTCGATTCTGTGGTCATCTCTACTAATCGTACTCAGCTTCTACATCAACCGTTAAATCAGATTATTGTTGCACCAATAGATATGACTGCAGCTTCAGAAATGAACGATGGACAAACAAAAAACGTCTCTAGTGCAAAAATCTCTCTGGATAATAGTTCTCAACTTGTACATATCCAAGTTGCAGCGAGGGAAACTCAACCTGAGAAAAAACAAGTCTCTCGAGGAAACAATGAATCTTCAACAATCGTGGAGCATGCGCAAAGTTTATTGGGTACTCCCTATGTTTTTGGCGGAACTAGTAAAAAGGGCTTTGATTGTTCAGGATTTACGCAATATGTTCTCGCCGGGTCTGGCATAGCTTTACCTCGAACATCCTATAGTCAATTTACATCAGGAGTTGCTGTGAGCAAAAATGATCTCTCACCTGGCGATTTAGTCTTTTTTAGTACATATTCTAAAGGTGCTTCTCATGTGGGCATTTACATCGGAGGCGGACGTTTTGTTCATGCCGATAACCCCCGTCTTGGTGTCACGGTAACAAACCTGAGCAATAGTTATTACTCTTCCCGATACCTTGGAGCCCGCAGGTATATTTAGTGAACTCGTTCAGCTAAAGCTGAGCAAGACTTTCAAAGCAAGAGCAACAGTGTAAAGCTGCTGCTCTTGCTTTGTTTTGTCGGAAAAACAATTAGGATGTCGAGTGGCAGGAACTACCGATTGGGCACGGAAAATAGTGTTTAGTAGCTATTTGACTCACACCGAAATTAAATAGTATGATGATTATCACAGCCTAATGTTGGCAGCAAAAGGAAGTAAACACTTTAGTTTGAATTAGAAACAAATTTACGGAAAATAGCGAGGTATTAATATGGTTTATATTCTTTGGTTATTTGTGATGGCCTTAGCTGGGACAGCCTTGGCTAAAAAAATGAAATTCCCCTATCCAATAGCACTAGTTTTACTAGGGAC
>Ga0074193_1003040_pt1 | contig 13301 bp, 10 predicted proteins | sample EPASupsiteHSE605_FD_64523 | JGI IMG/M metagenome (GOLD analysis project Ga0074193, IMG submission 64523) | Bioremediated contaminated groundwater from EPA Superfund site, New Mexico - Sample HSE6-05 | ecosystem: Environmental > Aquatic > Deep subsurface > Groundwater > Contaminated ... | reverse complement strand
TTGCGGGGCGGGATATGGGCGAGTTGGGGTTATCTCTATTTTCCCAGCCACTCCCCAAGACGGGTTGCGAGAGTTGCCTCATCAAAGCGCGGGGTGGCGTACATGCCTGCGGCCTCGCGCTGGCGGGCTGCTTCTGCAAGAATGATAGCTGAAGCCACAGACACGTTGAAGCTCTGGATCATGCCGTACATGGGGATGTACAGCTCGCCATCGGCTGCGGCCAGCAGTTCCGGCTCAACGCCGCTGTGCTCGTTGCCCATAATCACTGCCGTGGGGCGGGTAAAATCCCATTCCCGCATGGGGCGGGCCTTTTCTGTAAATGAGGTGGCAAGCACCTGCATGCCCTGACCGCGCAGGTCGGCAAGCATGTCTTCGCTGGTTTTATGGCGCACGCTTTCCACCCACTTGCGGGCAGAAGCAGAAGTTTTGCGCCCCAGCACGGGAAAAGCCGTGTTGGTGTAATACAGGTGCACGCGGCTGACGCCAAAGGCATCGCACGAACGGTAAATGGCCGAAACGTTGTGCGGGTCGTGAATATTGGCAAGCACCAGCGTAAGGTCCGGCTGGCGGTGACTCAGCACTTCCAGAAAGCGGGCCTTGCGCCGTGCTGTAGGTTCTTTGGGCATAGCTGATTCCTTACACATTGTAATTTATTGCTGCCCTTGTGTGGCAGAAAACGGCCTTTCAGGCAAGTGCGCCGATCTGCAGGGATGGACGGATAATGCCAATTAGGGTACATTTAACACACTAGTCTTGGCCGATTTTTCTTATCGACCTGCAATCCATTCACTTTTTTCAGGAGCAACATGAATCTATTCCGCCTCTCTGCATATGCTCTGAGCGCACTGCTGCTTACTCCCTACACGGCTCTTGCCGCCGCCGACCATCTTACAGTTCCCGGCTCCCTCTCCGCATGGTGGATCATCCCTTTTGCGGGCATGCTGCTTTCCATAGCCATACTGCCGCTGACCGCCCATGTTTTCTGGGAACATCACAGGGGCAAGATTTCCATTTTCTGGGCGCTCGCCTTTCTTGTCCCATGTCTGGCTGTCTATGGCCCCGGCGTGACCTTCTATGAATTCTGCCACATCATCCTGCTGGATTACGTGCCCTTCCTTGTGCTCCTTTTTTCACTGTACACGGTTGCGGGCGGAGTACGCCTTAAGGGCTCCCTCACGGGTACGCCGCCAGTGAATCTGGGGATTCTTGCCATAGGAACCGTGCTGGCAAGCTGGATGGGCACCACAGGAGCGGCCATGCTGCTTGTGCGCCCGCTGCTGCGGGCCAATGCGCACCGCAAATACCGTGTGCATTCTGTGGTATTTTTCATCTTTCTGGTGGCAAACATCGGCGGTTCACTCTCGCCGCTGGGCGACCCGCCGCTGTTTCTGGGTTTTTTGAAGGGCGTGGACTTTTTCTGGACAACCTCGCACCTGTTTTTGAAAACCCTGAGCCTGTCCACAGCCTTGCTGGCGATCTATTTTGTTCTGGACATGGTGCTTTATAATAAGGAGGGCCGCCCCGTACCGCCGATCAGCCCTGCTGACGCCGCGCCCGCGAAGCCGGGGCAACTAATGCCCAGCCAGGAAAAACTCGGACTTGACGGCAAGATCAACCTGCTGTTCCTGCTGGGCGTGGTGCTTGCCGTGCTGCTTTCCGGCCTGTTCCCGCTGGGAACAATCGCCACGCTGGGCGGCGTGCCTCTGGAAGCCCAAAACGTGCTGCGCGATGCCGCCCTGCTCTGCCTGGCGTGGCTTTCCATGCGCCATACCAGCCGCAGATGCCGCGAACTGAACGGCTTTACGTGGGGGCCCATTGAAGAGGTGGCCCAACTGTTCTTTGGCATTTTTGTCAGCATGATTCCGGCCATGGCCATTCTCAAGGCAGGAACCTCCGGCGCGCTGGCCCCGCTGGTGGAACTGGTCTCGCGTGATGGGCAGCCGGTCAATGCCATGTACTTCTGGCTGACGGGCATTCTTTCCAGCTTTCTGGATAATGCCCCGACATACATGGTCTTTTTCAACACGGCGGGGGGTGATGCGCAAACGCTCATGCACCATATGCCCGAAACTCTGGCGGCCATTTCGGCTGGCGCGGTCTTTATGGGCGCATGCAGCTACATAGGCAACGCGCCCAACTTTATGGTGCGGGCCATTGCGGAAGATCAGGGCGTGCGTATGCCCGGGTTTTTCGGCTACATTCTGTGGTCGGTCTGCATTCTTGTGCCGCTGTTTGCCCTGCTGACCTGGTTTTTCTTTACCTAGGCGGCTGGGCTGGCCGGGGAGCTGACTGCTGACACAACCTGACAACGCCAACATGCAAAAAGGCGGGCATGAAGCCCGGCTAATACTGATCAAACGCCGCTTTGCGGCATTTGCGCCGTCAGCGTCAGCAAAGCCGCCGGGCGGAATACACGGAAACCAGTCGCTCATCGGTGCGGCAAAGCCGCAACTGGCTCCTGATTTCCGATTGTGTTGACGCTATCAACACGCAAAAAGGCGGGCATAAAGCCCGACTGATACTGATCAAACGCCGCTTTGCGGCATTTGCGCCGCCAGCGTCAGCAAAGCCGCCGGGCGGAATACACGGAAACCAGTCGCTATCGGTGCGGCAAAGCCGCAACCGGCTCCTGATTTCCGACTGTGTTGACGCTGTCAACACGCAAAAAGGCGGGCATAAAGCCCGCCTTTTTGCGTTAACAACAGAGTACGCTTGCCGTTGAGGGTTTTATCTGCAAGCGGTCTGTTAAATGAATTCGTCAATACGGCCAGCGCGCACCTTGGTCAGCAGCCTTTTGGCCGCGCCAAGCTCACCCGTGGTCATCCTTTCCATTTTTTCGGCCAACAGCTGTTCGCCAATCATGCGCGTGTAGGGCGTAGCGTAGTGCAGCAAAAATTCCAGGAACGACGCCGCAGAGTTGGGGCCGCACTGATTTTTCATGCCGCACTCGCGTACCATGGAAAGGAACTCCTCGCCCGTGCGCCCCAGCCGGGGGCAGGCCGCGCAAAATGACGGCAGGTGGCGGGCTTCTTCCAGCAGAAAACGCACCACTTCATCCACATGGCAGTCTTCGCCAATGGGGAAGGGAACCTTGTGCTCGGGATTGTCGATCCAGTTGCCGTAGGGGTTGGCAACGCTGCCTGTGAGCAGTTGCGAAGCACCCGCGCTACAGCCATCGCGCCACAGGCCCGCAGGTTCCTTGGTGGTCAGGATGATGCCAGCGTAAGGAACCGCCAGCCGGGCAATGGCCACGCAGCGCAGGTAGTCGGCATCGCTCACGGGATAGGGCGTTTGCATGTTGCTGCCGGGGGCGCAACGCATGCGGTGCAGGCTCAGGGTGCGGCAGCCGGTGTCATAGGCCCGCAGCAAATGCGCCTGATGCTGCACGATACCCAGCAGATCATACTGCCAGGGGCCAAGGCCCAGCATCAGGCCGCCGCCCACGTCCGGCACACCCGCCTGAAAGGCAACATCTGCGGCGTTCAGCCGGGCATAGTAATCACTCTTGGGGCCAGAGATGTGGGCCGCGCGATAACTGGCCTCGTGGTAGGTGTCCTGATAGATCAGCACGGTTCCCACATACGATTCCAGCAGGGCGGCATACTCGTGCGATTCCAGAGCGCCCACGTTTACGTTGACGCTGTGCACTTCGCCCACGCCGTCAAAAGCCGTGTACAGGATGCTGATGGCCTCGGCCAGATATTCAATATCCGCATTGGGCAATTGGCCGCTGACAAGAAAAATACGCTTGTGACCTTGACGGATAAGCTTGAGGGCTGCCTCGCGCATTTCAGGCGAGGTCATGTACTTGCGCTCAACGGCCTTGTTGCTTTTGCGGTTGGCGCAATACAGGCATTCGCTGCCGCAGTGGTTGGAGATGTGCAGGGGCGCAGAAAGCACAATGCGGTCGCCGTAAACCTTTTGCTTAACTTCATCGGCGGCAGCCATGATGCGGCCAACGCCCACCCCGTCCTGCACACGCATGAGGGCAACGGTTTCCGCCAAGGTTAAAGGCTGCAATTCAAGTGACTTGTTGAGGATATCCCGAAGCTCTGCGGCGTCAGGTGCTGTTTCCCTTTCCAGAGCTGTACCAATGGCCTGGGCATCAAACCAGCGAGGCTGTGCATCAACAGACATGGGAACCTTCCTTGCAATAATTTTCAATAATTTCAGCAGAATTATCGCAATAACAATCCTGCACTTCATGTTACTTTGTTCACAAGCAACACGTTATTTATTTCACATTCGCAAGTCAAGGTGTGTACGTTAACTTGTTTGATTAATCAAACTATAAATTTTGCTGACAACAACAAAATAAGTTAAATTAAACTTGATGGATATAATTGGCGGCATTCAGCCTTATTAAAAAATTAAACACATAAAAAATTTTTGCATTTATTTGCGCACTGTCCGCCAGCAGATGTTCTTGCGCCGCAAAAGCCACAGCGATATATTGCGCATGGCGAAAAAGGCGCGGTCTGCCTGCCCAAAACCTTAAAAAACAACTCCCGCTGCCCGCACATTCATTCCAAGGAAAATCCATGTTCTCACTCCGCCCCGTGTCCCTTATGCTGACACTTCTGCTCTTCCTTTGCCTTGGCTTTTCCCAGCCCGCCCATTGCGCTGGCGCCGAAAAGCCGCAAGGCCCCTTGCGCGTGGCCCTGTTGCTTGAAACGCCTACGGGCGACAACGACTGGAACGACAGCCTTGTTGACGGCCTGAGGCAGGCCGAGCGCGAACTGGGCATCAAGGCCGCAGTGATTACAGCCCAGCCAGGGCATGACGAGGCGGCGCTTCAGGAAATGTTTCGTACGGCTTCGGGCAACAATGATCTGGTGCTGGTGGCCTCCAATGGCCTGCACGAAGTGCTGCGCAACAACGCCGCAAACTTTCGCCGCACCATGTTTGGCTGCATTGATGCCGGCATCCGCGCGCCCAATATAATGTCCGTGACCTTTGCTGACGAGCAGGCTGCCTATCTTGCCGGGGCGGCTGCGGCCATGCTTGCGCGTCAGACCGGCATGCCCGGCATAAGCGGACGCAAAATTATCGGCTGGATAACGGGCGAGGACTGCCCCGCCATGCGCTCCCTGCTGGGAGGATTCACCGAGGGCGCGCGTGTGATTGATCCTGAGGTGCGTGTCGTCAACGTGGTTACAGGCTCATTCGCCAATGCGGAGGCTGGCCGCGCCGCAGCGAAAAATCTGCTCGACCAGGGTGCGGATGTTCTGGTGCTGGCCAGCGGCATGGGCAACGGCCCTGCCTTGCAGGAGGTTAAAGCGCGCAACGCCTACGCCGTGGGCCTGAACACTGACAAGGACAGCCTGCTGCCCGGCCATGTACTCACCTCCATCCTCAAGCACCCCAACAAGGCCGTGTACGAGATCATAGCCGCAGCGGCCTCCGGCCACTTTGCAGGCAAGGAAATCCTCGTGCGCGACCTGCAAAACGGCGGTGTGGACATTACATCCATGGAGCCTTTCAAGGCTGCGGCTGGCAAGAATCTTCCCCCGGATATGGATCGCCGCCTGCGCGAACTGCGGGGTGAAATCCTCAACGGCGGCATCCGGCTCAAATCATTGCGGGAACGCACCTTGTGCGATTGTCTGTAAGAACACGCCGCAAAACATCGCAATTTCATTGCTGATAAACGGGAAAAAATATACGGTTTCATATCGGGCGGATCAGGCCGCCCGCAAGGCGTCATCCCCCCCTGCGCCCCAGACCATGGAAGAAGCATGCCCCCAGCGTAACCGGTATTGCCGGTTTCGCCACAACCATAAGCTTGCGAGGACTATCCATGATTATTGGCGTCACCAAGGAGATCAAGGCCGATGAATACCGTGTGGGCATCACGCCCGCCGGGGTCAAGGCGCTCACTGACCACGGGCACAAGGTTCTGGTAGAAAGCGGCGCAGGGCTTGGCAGCCGTATTGGCGATGACGAATTTGCCAAGGCTGGCGCGAGCATGCTGCCAGTGGGCGATGTATGGGCCAAGGCTGAAATGATCATGAAGGTCAAGGAGCCACTGCCCAGCGAATACAAATATTTCCGCCCCGGCCTGTTGCTCTTTACCTACCTGCACCTTGCGGCGGACAAGGAGCTTACCGACGCCCTGCTCAATTCCGGGGTGGTGGGCCTTGCCTACGAAACCGTACAGCCCAAGGACCGCAGCCTGCCGCTGCTGGCCCCCATGTCTGAAGTGGCGGGCCGTATGGCCGTGCAGATGGGTTCCTACATCCTGACCAAACAGGCAGGCGGCGCGGGTATGCTGCTGGGCGGCGTGGCTGGCGTGCAGCGCGCCAGGGTCGCCATTGTGGGCGGCGGCACCGTGGGTACGGAAGCCGCCAAGATGGCCATGGGCCTTGGCGCGGAAGTTACCATTCTGGACAACAATCTGAACCGCCTGCGCTATCTGGGCGACATTTTCTCTTCCCGCGTCCAGACCCTTGCTTCCAATGAATACAATATCGCCGGGGCTGTACAGGAGTCCGACCTTGTTATCGGCTCCGTGCTTATTCCCGGCGCCATGGCCCCGAAACTGGTGACAGAAGCCATGATCAAAACCATGCGCCCCGGCAGCGTGGTGGTGGACGTGGCCATTGACCAGGGCGGTTCGTTTGAAACCACGGCGGGCAGGCCCACAACCCACCACGAACCCACCTATGAAAAGCACGGCGTCATCCACTATGCCGTTGCCAACATTCCAGGGGCCGTGCCGGTCACGTCAACCTATGCCTTGACCAACGCGACCCTGCCCTTTGCCGTGGAGCTGGCGGACAAAGGCTGGAAGAGCGCCTGCCGCGAAAATATCGCCCTTGAACGCGGCCTCAATACGGTGGATGGGCAGTGCACCTTTGCTGGCGTGGCCGAAGCCTTTGGCCTGCCCTGCGCCTCCACTGCCCAGATTCTGCGTTAACTGCAAAAGATTCAAAAAAATTCAGGCCCGTTTCAGGGAGAGCAAACGCTCCGCCACCTGAAACGGGCCTGTCTGCGTGCAGCAGAGGAAAATAGCGGGCCGCTGTCGGCCAAACCTTTTATTTAACCGGGGTTCCATCCACCCGTTGCGAAAAGCGCGGCACAGACATGTGGCATACGCCCCGCCCCGTGCGGCGGGCAAAATCCTGATGGTAGGCCTCGGCCTCATAAAAAGGCCCGGCAGGCGCAATCTGCGTAACCACCTTGTAGCCAAGCTCGCGCAGGCGCGCCACCAGCTTTTCTGCCACAGCCTTTTGCTCAGCGCCCTGATAAAAGACCGCAGAGCGGTACTGCTCGCCCCAGTCCGGCCCCTGCCTGTTGAGCTGGGTGGGATCGTGAATTTCAAAAAAACGGCGCAAAATCTGCTCGTAGCCTACGCGCGAGGGGTCGTAGCGCACCAGCACGGCCTCCGCATGGCCGGTATCTCCCCGGCACACGTCTTCATAACTGGGGTTGACCGTGTGACCGCCCGTGTAGCCCGAGATCGCCTCGCACACTCCCGGTATTTTCTGAAAAGCGTCTTCCACCCCCCAGAAGCAGCCGCCAGCCACAATGGCTGTGGCCGTGCATCCTCCAGAGGCACCTGTCAGCGCCGAAGCCCCCGTAGCCGCCAGCGGAGCGCCCCCGGCAGCGGAGGTTTCCTTTTTGGCGGCCAGCCGCGCCAGAGCCGCTTTTTCCGCATCGCTGCCCGCAGGGGCAAAACTCATGGACAGCGAATTGACGCAATATCGCGTGTTTTTTTCTGTAAATCCTTCGCCCTCAAACACATGCCCCAGATGCCCGCCGCAGTTGGCGCAGATAATCTCAACCCTGCGGCCATCGGCATCGGGCACACGGCGCACCGCGCCGGGCACTGCCGTGTCAAAGCTGGGCCAGCCGCAGCCGGACTCAAACTTGTCGTCAGAATGGTAGAGCGGCATGCCGCACTGGCGGCAGATATAGGTGCCCGCCTCATGATTGTTGACATATTTGCCCGTATAGGGCGGCTCTGTGGCCTTGCGCAACAGCACGTCCGCCTCCAGGCCTGAAAGCGGCGGCATGGGATACGTGTTTTGCATCGAAACCTCCGAAGCTGAGGGCGAAGCGCCAGAAACCGCCAACGGCAGACCCGGCAGCAGAGCCAACAGCATGAATGTGCAAATAAGGAGACAACTCGTTCGTCCTAATCTGGGCATGGGTTCCTCCCGGCGCAGGCAGCGCATACGTTTTACATAAGCACAAGGGCGATCATGTCGAGGGGGATGCACGGTCTGCCCTTCCGGCGCACCGCACAAAAAAGCGCCCATCCGCAGAGCGGACAGGCGCAAGACGGTTGCGGCGCAAACCAGCATGTTATTCGGAAAATCCTTCTGGATTACGCGAGTGCCAGTTCCAGGCCGAGGCGATGATGCTGTCTATATCAGCGCGGGCTGTCCAGCCCAGCACCTCGGCGGCGCGCTCAGCGGAGGCAATGAGCCGCGCCGGATCGCCGGGGCGGCGTGCGCCGATGCTGACGGCAATGTCGCGCCCGGTCACACGGCGCGCGGCTTCCACCATCTGCCGCACAGAAAATCCCGTGCCGTTGCCCAGGTTGCACACTTCGCTGCCGCCGCCGCCACGCAGGTAATCCACAGCACGCAGGTGCGCGTCGGCCAGTTCCATCACGTCCAGATAGTCGCGAATGCACGTACCGTCGGGTGTGGGATAATCATCGCCAAAAATGGTGACATGGGGTCTTTTGCCCAGCGGCACCTGAAGAATGATGGGGATAAGATGGCTTTCCGGCCTGTGATCCTCGCCAATAAGGCCCTGAGGCCATGCGCCAGCCACATTGAAATAACGCAGGATAACAGAGCGTATACCGTGCGCCCTGCCCACCCAGTGCATCATGCGCTCCATGGCGAGCTTGCTTTCGCCATAGGGATTGGTGGGCCGCAGTGGCGCGTGCTCGGGAATGGGAACGACATCAGGTTCGCCATAGACCGAAGCCGTGGACGAAAACACGATTTTGTCCACCCCGTGGCGCGCCATGGCTTCAAGCAGCACCATCATGCCATGTATGTTGTTCTGAAAATATTTGAGCGGCTGCTCCATGCTCTCACCCACAAGGGAGCAGGCGGCAAAGTGCAGCACGGCCTCAATGGGCTGTTCTGAAAATACGGCATCAAGCAATGCCGGATCACGCATATCGCCGGAATAGAGGCGCACATCCTGCGGAACGGAACTACGATGTCCCGTAAGAAAATTGTCGAGCACCACAGGTGTTTCGCCACGCTCCAAAAGGGCGCGCACATTGTGGGAACCGATATATCCGGCACCGCCGCAAACCAGAATTGCCATGAACTCCTCGCTTGTCCGTTACGTTTCGCTCTTGCGAACAATAATTCTGCACTCGACGTAAGGGTTTGGCAAGAGGTGCAATGTCTTGTCTGCGCACCGGTACAGCCTGAGAGTGAGAATCGGAGAAGAGCTGCACGATGAACGCAAAGAAAAAGCCCGCCGGCTTCAGGACAGACATGACACTGACCTGGAACACAGCGGGCCCATATGACGCAGCCGAAAGGCTTAACGCCGTGCGCAGCAGAATTTTACAACTGCTTGAGCACATCCTCGGCAAACGAGGCCACGGCTTCGGGGTCGTTGGAGGCGTCGCCTTCCATCTTGAGCCCCTCGGCAATGATGGTCGCGCCCAGTTCCTTGGCGCGCTCTTCAATGGCAGGCACCGCGCCGCAAAAATGTTCATATTCATGGTCGCCGGATGCAAAGGCGGCTACCTTGCGGCCAGCCAGCCCGATGCGGTCAAATTCCTCAAACAGGGACAAAAAGTCGTCCTGCATTTCCAGGTCTTCCATGCCCCAGGCCGAGCAGCCAAACAGAACGGCATCGTAGCCGTCAGCCAGGTTCTCTGCCGAGGCGTCCGCCGCGTTGAGCAGCGTGACTTCATGCCCGCCAGCAACAATCAGTTCTTCAAGCTTCTGGGCGATGCTTTCCGTATTGCCAGTGCTGGAACCAAAAACAATCAGTACCTTACTCATGACATTCTCCTTCGTTGCGTCTTATTTAAAATTGAAATTCATTTTCTAAATGGATAAGAATGTTCGATTCGCCTGTCAAGGGGAAGAATCACCATGACTCTTTTATTACATCCCTGTCACCCACGCCCGGCATTTTTCGAGCAGATTGTGCGGGAATCACACCCTGCGCAACTCCACCTCAGCACTGCCAGCAGGAAAAAACTGTGATATTGGTCACAAACAAAAAAAGTTCCGCCCCATTTTCATATACGGCTGGACACGACGCATCTAGGGGATGCCCTGTCGGGTATTGGCGGGGGAGAACAAGCACTTCTGCCTATCATGCTTCGGTTAAATAAAAACGAAACCGGAAGGTACGACGGCATGTGAAGAGTCGCAGAATCTGGCTAATAGCTGCGACAGCCAAGAAGACTATGGGATGGTATAGGAATGGTATTGCAAAAATCGAAAAAAATCTGTCATCGGCTCATTGCACTATCGGGGCTGCCAGATTTAACTGACGCCATCACACAACATGACAGATTGCTCTAGTGTGCCCTGAGGAATGTATTGAAATACAAATTGATAAAATTGTTCAATGGCAAAACAGATTTTTTAATTTTTGCGCAAAGCAGCGCACCCTGAAATGATGCGATCAGATTTTCTGCAAGCACGTCGACGTCCAATTCTGCCAACAGAGCACCATCTTTTTGCGCCTCGCTGAGCAATTCAGACACACTCTTTTCCCATCCTTGAAGGCCATTCATAAGACGCTCGCGGACACGCTCGTGCATATCTGACAGTTCCAAGCCTAAATTACCCAATAAACACCCCTTGGTACAGTGGTAACTTTCAAACAATGCTATTCTTGCTTCAAAGCTTTTTCTTACTCTCTCAAGCGGTGCAATGGATGTATCTGTAAAAATGGCCTGAAAATCACTTGCCACACCTTCTAGGTACTTATCTATGACTTCCAGGCAAAAAGCTTCTTTGCTCGAAAAAAAGTTGTAGAATGAGCCTTTTGGGCTTTTTGCAAGTTTCAGGATGGCTTCAACGCCGGTGGCGTTGAAGCCATTGCTCAATATCTTTTCAAGCCCGATTTGGACAATATCTTCCTTGTTATGTATGCGCTTCATGGCTCAACCATTAGACTATTCAAACTTGCTAATCAATAATTTTCCAGTTCCAGAGCGGAGGAAGAATCACGCATATCTTTCCGCTGCAACTTGATGCACATCCGCTGCCTGTAACACTATGCAAAGCACTTTCCAAACGCTTTCAACAATTGCAGCGGCCCCTTGACTCTGATCCGCCTTAAGAGGATTTCCTTGACCATGGATGTTTCCTTGTGAAGAACACGCAGCCACGCCCCGGTGTCGGCAGAGATGCAGATGTCGGCAATTCCAGTATGCCCTTTTTCAACAACCAGCGACTTATCTTTGATAATCACGGTTGCCTCGCACGGTTCACACCCTCTGAATGTAAAATGGTAGGTTGCGTTGAGGCCCGCTGACTGATCTCGCTGAAAAGCAAATGACATGGAAGAAATGAAATTTGCCACAGTTTTTGGCCGCACGCCGTTTCCCACACGCTTGATTTTTTTATGGGGAAAGGCCCGCATAACGTGACTTTCTGCATCTGACCCTGGCAAAACGTAGACTGTTTCCTCTCTTTGCTGGAGAGGCTTGACCACATTCGCGACAAACGCCTTCCTGTCATTCGCGAATTGAGAAATCACCTCATCCCCGGCAGGGCAGACCGCCATGCAATATACAGATTTGTAGCAGGGGCCGTACGCGAGACTTTGCCACATTGATACAGTTTCGGCATCGCTGATCTTGGCGCGATAATCACGAGAGCTTTTGCTGGCAGCCACATTGTCAACCCAATCGCTGAAGCCGCCAATCAATTCTCTGTAGGTATGCGTGAGACAGTTTACGGGGTTAAAAAACCCATCAGAACTGATTGCACCTGTAGGACAAGCTGCGGCGCAAAGCTTGCAATCAATGCAGGGATTATAGTCCAACGGTGAATCATATTCTTCTACTTCAACATCAATAAGCACCGTATTTAACAATACAAAGCTGCCAAATACAGGATGAATCACATTACGGTGCAGGCCCATTTTACCAAGGCCAGCCTCAACAGCCATTAACTTGTGTGAAAGCACCTGTATTTTCCCACTGCCCCAGTTGTCTGTTTCCATTGGGAAACCAACCGCAGGATTGGCAGCACGGATGCCGGCACGTTCAAGCATCGCTACAAACTTTTGTGCCGTAGAGTTCAGCCCCTCCTCGACCTGATGCAGCTCAAGGCTTGCGATGGAACGCGCGGGGCTTCTCAGGTTCTCGCGATTTATCCGCCCAACAAAGCTAACCAGAGACTTCGTCCAGGGAAAAAGACTCAGAATCCCCTCTTTTTCCGAGACCAATGCCAACCGGTCAATTTCAACTATGCCAACGTCATCAGCACCGCATTCACGACACATTTGTTTCAAATCTGCCGCACTAAATTTCTGATGGCTGGCGGCGCTTGAAGCTATTGCATCTCTGCCTCTACAGGGCTTCGGTGTCAGGGGATTATTTTTGTCGATCATAAATTTCCCAGGAAGTTAGATAATAGACCATTGCCGGAAATTGCCACATCAGGTCTCAAGGCACACCATTAGAATCAAGTCCACATGCGCGCTACAGGCAGAGTATTCACCGCCTGCCAATTAATTAGACCGGTCGTTCCAATGTGTCAAATCAAAAAAATTAGGACCGACAGCGCCCTGCTTTCCAGCCTTGTGCTGCGTCCAGAGAGTTCTTGTAGACAGGATTTTCAGTCAATCTTTACAGACTGGAAGGAATATAAAAAACAGGATGTTCGCCGAGTCTATTCGTTTTTTATCGAAGAATTACAGCAGGATGTAGTATAACCAACATATTTTGATCTTCCACATAGGCCGATTAGTCGCAAGCGGATCAAACCATGTATACACCCTGGCGCAAGCAGGATTCCATAAAAAACCCCGCTGTTACACGGGGCTCAAACAAGGGCATGTGCCAGGGATGGTTTTATTCGACACGCGAAGCTTCCGCTTCTGCCACATCCAGATCAGCACCACCCAAATCAGCACTATCGATGTCATCTTCCGTTGCCGCTTCTCTGGCGCGCGGGGCTGGCATGCTCCACTCTCCCGGCATGGGCGCGGCAAGTTCGGCCTTTGCACCCAGATAGGGATTAAAATAGCCATAGCGCAGCCAGGGGCAGAGCTTCTTGAGGCGCTTCATGAACGATGTCAGCCCCATGCTGGGCGAGAGTTCCAGTTTCTGCTGCCCCTCGCCG
>Ga0074193_1003039_pt1 | contig 13310 bp, 8 predicted proteins | sample EPASupsiteHSE605_FD_64523 | JGI IMG/M metagenome (GOLD analysis project Ga0074193, IMG submission 64523) | Bioremediated contaminated groundwater from EPA Superfund site, New Mexico - Sample HSE6-05 | ecosystem: Environmental > Aquatic > Deep subsurface > Groundwater > Contaminated ... | reverse complement strand
CAGGCGGCGGGTGCGGGGCGGCGGTCCGGGGTCGCCCGTCCGGAGCCGCTCGCCTGACTCGAGTGCCGGGGCCGAACGGAGCTCTCCGAGCGACGGGAGCGGGCACCAGCCCGGTCCTGCCGGGTCGAGGCAACGGGCGACCGGCCGGACCGCGTAGACGGACTGGGCATCGCCGTACCCCCCCTGGACATAGAGCAGGACCAGCACGCCCCGGTCGGCGCTGCCGTCCGCGACGATCGTGCCGCGTTCCAGGTGCGGGCCGGCACCCCACACGGGCAGTACCAGCAGAAGCAGTACGACCAGGACAATCGCGAGACGCTCCATTATCATCACTGGGTGATCCGCGATACTCCACGATAAATGTTAAGAAATATATTTGTGCCTGCGGGTGGTGGGATCCCCGAACACCGATACCCGGTGACTCGCCAGGCGACAGCCTGCGATCGTAAGGGCCGCACCCCCTGGACTGCGGCTCCGCTCCCGTATGAGCATCTATCCATACGCGACCTTCCCCGGAAGGATCGCCGCTGAGGTGGTTGGCCGGACGAGCCCGGCACCCCTGACAACTCTACGCGAATAATTGCCGAGGTCTCGGAAGAATGAATGGTGGCGACACATGGCCACAGCGCCATCGCGATCGAGAGCATGTGCCGCCGGCGTGACGTGAACGATGGGGCCGATCACTTCCTGGCATCGTTCGGGCCGCGCGAGACGCCGGGATCAGCCGTTCGGCCCGGTTTCGCTCCGCCCAGGCCGGGCAGCCGCACGCCACGGCCTTCGCTCGGATTGGGCGACTGTTACCATCATCTTGATACTCGTTCCCTCCGACATGAGAAACGGGGATTGACTTGGAACGAGGAACCGTCCTGCCCGCGCTCGCGCTCGCGATGTTCGTGATCGTGATCGACACCACGATCATGAACGTCTCGATCTCGAACCTGATCGTCGATCTCCATACCAACGTGGTCGGGATCCAGTTCGCGATCACGCTCTATACTCTCGTGATGGCGACCATGATGATCACCGGCGGCAAGATCGGAGACATCCGGGGGCGACGGCGGACCTTCCGCCTGGGCCTGGTCGTCTTTGCAGCCGGCGCACTCGTGACGGCCGTCGCACCGAATCTCGGCGTCCTGATTCTCGGCTGGTCCGTGCTCGAGGGGCTCGGGGCCACGCTCGTGATGCCGGCGCTGCAGACACTCATCCAGTCGAACTTCGAGGGTCAGGGACGCGCCCGCGCGTACGGTACGATCGGCGGCATCGCTGCCGTAGGTGTGGCGCTCGGTCCGATCATCGGAGGGTGGCTCACCACGACCTATACCTGGCGACTCGCCTTCGCCGGCGAGGTCGTGGTCGTGCTCCTCGTACTCCTGCTCTCCCGCGCGATCACGGATGCTCCGATCGAGGGCCCCCGACCCCGCCTCGACCACGCGGGCACCGTCCTCTCCGCGGTGGGGCTGGGCCTGGTCGTCCTCGGTGTCCTCTTCTCGACGGATCACGGGTGGTGGATCTCGCGGCAGCCCCTCGTCCTCGGCGGCCTCGCGATCGCTCCGTTCGGCCTCTCGGTCGTACCGTTCATGATCGGCGCCGGGCTGCTCGTCCTCGCCGGGTTCGCCGCCTGGGAGGTGTGGGTCGTGAGGCGGGGCGGCGATCCGCTCATTCACGTCGACCTTTTCGGGGATCGCGAGCTTCGCGCCGGCCTCCTCGTCCAGCTCTGCCAGAACACGGTCACGGGGGGCCTCCTCTTCGTTATGGCCCTCTTCCTGCAGGTGGTGCTCGGCCTCTCGGCGATGGAGACCGGATTCCTCTTCGTCCCGCTATCGGCACCGCTCTTCGTCGCCTCGCTGGGCGGTTCGCGGCTCGCCGCCACGTTCCCGCCGAAACGGATCATCCAGGCGGGTCTGGGAATAACCGCCATCGGGGTGCTCCTGCTCGCCGCGACGATGAAGACGGACGCGATCGGGGTCGAGTTCGTGGTCGGCCTTGCCGTGGTGGGGCTCGGAATCGGGCTCATCGCCTCCCAGACGATGAACCTGGTCCTCTCGAGCGTCGTGCCGCAGAGGACGGGGGAGACGGCGGCCCTGATGAGCACGTCCTCGAACCTCGGAGCGTCGTTCGGGACCGCGTTTCTCGGGACCATGCTGATTGCGGGCCTGCTCGCGGGTGCGATAGGCGGGATCGGGGAGAGCCAGGTCATTCCCCCGGATGTCAAGCCGGCGCTCGAGGACGCCGTGCACAAGAACGTCCAGTTCGTCAGTGACGAGCAGCTCTCGTCCGCGCTCGCGAGCGTGCCGGATCCGGTTGCCGACGAACTGATCGCGATCAACGATGCGGCCCGGCTCAGGGGTTTGCGGCTTTCGCTGGTCGCGTGCGCCGTCATCGCCCTTCTCGGCCTGCTCGTCTCGACACGCCTGAAAGACGGGACGATCGCCTCTCCGGCCGCCGAATAGACGGGAGCGGCCCACGGAGAGCGAACGATATCCGCGCTCGGGCGCACCTCTGCTCTCGTTCCGATCGCTGGCGGTGACTCAGGTGCCGGGCGCTCGAGACTGCCACGCCATCGTGGAAGGACATGGAGGTCGTGCCGAGGGGCGAGAGCCCATCATGCTCGGGCCGGTGAAGGCCTGCACCGGGACATCGCTTCATCCGACTCAAGTTAACCGCTCGATTGCTGAGAGTCGCGATGGTCGGGATATGTCTCGCGATCTTTTTGTATCCGTGAAATGGGTGCAGGGGATTGACTGGCCCGGCGTCTCGAGTCTGCGATGTCGATGAGGGAATTTCGTTCAGAATCCAGGTTCGCCCAGGGAAACTGAAGGCAATAGCACCCTGGAATGTGTCGAGTTTATTTGCCGCCCGATCTATCCCATGGACGAGAAATGTGAAGATCGAGGAAATATTGAGTTTGCGCCAGCAGATGTGCAAAAACGCGAAGAGACAGACTGGATGAGAAGAATGAAAGCGGGCCTGAAGGGATTTGAACCCTTGGCCTACGGATTAAGAGTCCGTCGCTCTACCGAACTAAGCTACAAGCCCGTACTTGTGCTTCAATACATTGCCTGTTTTGCCAGATAAATCTGACGGCTCGACACGCCGTTCAGCTCGATGACTGCCTTAATATGTCCCTGCGATCCATCTCTCTGCACATGGCTGACGCCGATCTCCGGGAGCCGCAGGGAGAGGTCGAGTACATGGTGCTCGGCTGCGGCTCCATCGGCTACAACGTAATCGAGGAGCTCGACTCGGAGACCCGGTCGATACTGGTCGTGGACCGGGACGAGAAGCGCGTCAAAGACCTGCTCGACCAGAACTACGACGCGGTCGCCGGCGATATCCGGAACCCGGCGCTCTTCGACACCCTCCGGGTCCCGAAGGTCGTCTTCGTCCTCTCGAACGAGAAGGATGCGAACCTCGCGGCCGTCCAGGCGATCAAGGCGCGCTACCCCGAGGCCGAGGTGATCGCGCGGGCGATGGACCCGCTCTCGCAGAGCGCCCTCGACGCCGCCGGCGCCGAGTTCGTGATCTACCCCCAGGAGGTGGTCGCGAAGGCGGCCGTCCACCAGATCCGGAAACTCCACGTGACCCGGATCGCGCAGCGGCTCTTCCGGATGCTCGAGTCGTGGGAGGGCACGCTCGGGATCGTCACGCACAACAACCCCGACCCCGATGCGATCTCGTCCGCGATGGCCCTTGCCGCGATCGCCCGAACGGCCTCGGACCGTCGGCTCCAGGTGCGGATCCTCTACGAGGGGAACATCGGCCACCAGGAGAACCGGGCGTTCGTGAACCTGCTTGATATCCGGGTCGAACGGCTGACGCCCCAGATCCTCCGCGAGTGCCGGTACCTCGCGCTCGTCGACTCTTCGGCGCCCGGGGTCAACAACAATATCCCCTCGGGCACGCCGATCAATATCGTCATCGACCACCACCGGGTCGAGAACGACATGGTCGCGACCGCCGACTTCGTCGATATCCGCCCCGGGCTTGGAGCGACCGCCTCGATCCTGACGCAGTACCTGCAGGATCTGGACGTCCCGGTCGACCGGAAGGTCGCGACCGCGCTCCTCTACGGGATCAGGGCCGACACTCGTGATTTCCGGCGAAACGTGACTCCGCAGGACCTCAACAACGTCGCGTTCCTGCTCCCCCTTACGGACAACGACCTGCTCGATAAGATCACCAGCCCGTCGATCTCGAAGGAGACCCTGGACGTGCTCGGCAAGGCAATCCAGAACCGTGTGATCCGCTCGGGGTATCTCTTCAGCAACGTCGGGTACGTCAGGAACCGCGACGCGCTACCGCAGGCGGCCGACTACCTGATCAACCTGGAGGGCGTGAACACGGCCCTGATCTACGGGATCAGCGATACGGGGATCGTCATGACCGCACGCTCGCGCGACGTCCGGATCAACCTCGGGTCGGTGCTGACCGAGGCCTTCGGCGAGCTCGGGGACGCCGGGGGCCATCCGAACATGGCGGCAGCCGTGATCCCGCTCTCGTTCTTCTCGATGGTCGACGACAAGGAGAAACTCCTCTCCCTCGTGATCGACCCGATCCTGAAGCGGTTCGAGAACATTGTCGGGCTCGAGAAGAAAGAGGGGCGCAATGAACTATGAGGAATGGGCGCCTCTCTACGACGAGATCCTGGACTTTTTTCAGTTCGACCGGGAGGCCGATGCGGAGGCCGCGGCCCTCCTCGGCTCCCTCCTGCCACGCGACGACCTTCCGGTCCTCGACGGGCTGATCCGGGGCCGGGCAGTCACGGTCTGCGGCAACGCGCCGACCCTCGCCGGCGAGCTCGACCGGGTGAAGGGAGTCGTGCTCGCCGCAGACGGCGCGGCGGACGTGCTCTACTCCCACGGGATCAGGCCGGACGCCGTCTTCACCGACCTGGACGGCGCGACCGAGGCGTTCTTCGAGATGAACCGCGAGGGCACGGTCATGGTCGTGCACGCCCACGGCGACAACATGCGCCTCCTCCGGGCCTGGGTGCCCGACTTCGAGGGGCCGCTCGTCGGGACGACGCAGGGCCCGCCGCTCGAACACGTCCACAACTTCGGCGGCTTCTCGGACGGAGACCGGGCCGCGTTCGCCGCCGACCATTTCGGGGCCTCGGAGGTCGCGTTCGCGGGCTTCAACCTCGACGACGGTGCGGTCGACCCGATCAAGCGGGGCAAGCTCCGCTGGGCGCGCCGTCTCCTTGCCCTCCTCGGCCATGAGCTCTAGCCCGCACGCGGTCCTCGTCGACGGGTACGTGGACGAACCGGCCTGCCTCGGCGTGCCGCCCTACATCGCACCCGAGGTGCGCCAGCTCGCCGGGATCCTGATCGGGCGGGGATACGCGCTCCGGTACCTGACGATCGACCAGCTCCGGGCGGACCCGTCCCTCCTCGCCGTCCTCGACGGCGCCGACCTTGTAGTGGTCCATGCGGGATCGACCGTGCCGGGGAAGTACCTCGCCGGCCGGCCCGCAACCCTCTCCGAACTCAGGCAGCTCGGGCGCCAGCTCCGCCGGCCGACGACCGCGATCGGCGGCCCGATCCTCTTCGGGTACGCGTCCGGCGGGGGCGAACGTGCCCTCGTCGAGGGACTCGACGGGTACGACCTCCTCCTCTCGGGCCACCCGGCCAGCGCGCTGGACGCCGCGCTCGGCGGCGGCGAGCCGCGGGGCTCGTACGACTACGAGGGGACCGATCGGTTCGCGGTCCTCGGCGCGGCGGTCGTTGCTCAGCACCCGTCCTTCCCTCACGTCGTGGCCGAGCTCGAGACGGCCCGGGGGTGCGCCCGCCAGGCGCTCGGCGGCTGCTCGTTCTGCACGGAACCGTTCTACGGCCCGCCGCGGTACCGCTCGACTCCGGCCGTCGGCGAGGAGGTGGCAGCCCTCTCCGCGGCGGGCGCCCGCCATTTCCGGCTCGGCCGGCAGCCCGACCTGCTCGCCTACGGCGCCGCTCCGGGAGCCGACCCGGTCCCCGATCCCGACCGGCTCGGGGCGCTCTTTTCCGCGGTCCGGCTCGGGGCGCCCGACCTGCTGACCCTGCACATCGACAACGTGAACCCGGGCACGATCGCACGGCACGAGGAGCCTGCCCGGGAGGCGCTCCGGGCGATCGTCGAGGGCCACACCCCGGGCGACGTGGCCGCGTTCGGCATGGAGACGGCCGACCCCGTGGTCATCGCCGCGAACAACCTCAAGGCCTCGCCCGAGGAGGTCTTCCGGGCGATCGAGATCGTGAACGAGGTCGGCGGCGCCCGGCGCGAGGGGATCCCCGAACTCCTCCCCGGGTTGAACTTCGTGCTCGGCCTCGCGGGGGAGACGCCGGCGACCTACGACCGGAACCTCGCGTTCCTCGAGCGGGTCCTCGCGGCGGGACTCCTCGTCCGACGGATCAACATCCGGCAGGTGATGCCGTTCCCCGGCACCCGGGCCTACGGCGAGAACACGCTCGGCCGGTACGACCGCGAGTTCCGGGCCTTCAAGGAGGGGGTCAGGAACAGGATCGACCTCCCCATGCTCCGCCGGGTCTTTCCGGTCGGTACCGTGGTGCGGCACGCCGTCGTCGAGCAGAGCGGGCCGCTCAGCCTCGCCCGCCCCCTCGGGTCGTACCCGATCCTGCTCGGCATACCCCTGCCCCTCCCGCTCGGGAGCGTGCTCGATGCGGTCGTCGTCGACCACGGGCAGCGGTCGGTCACGGCCCTGCCCTCGCCGATCCCGATCAACACCCTCCCCTTCCCGGCCCTCCGCTGGCTCCCCGGCGTCGGAAAGAGACGGGCCGCCGCGATCGGCACCCGGCGACCGTTCCGGTCGCTCGCAGCGTGGCGCGAGGCCGTCGGCGGCGAGACCCCGATCGACTCCCTCATCGACCTCGCCTAGATCTCGCGGAGCTCGACCACCTTCATGATGTCGTTCCGGGATACGATGCCGAGGAGGTACCCGTCGCGGACCACGGGGATCCGGCCGATATTCTGAGCGGACATCACGCGGAGCGCATCCACGACCGGGGCCTCGGGCGGCAGCGCGATCGCGCCGCGGGTCATGATGTCCCGGACGAGCAGGGCGTCGCGGTCGATCTGGTTCGTCCGGTGGATGTCGTCGAGCGTGACCATCCCCACGAGGGCCCCCCGGTCGAGCACGGGGAACCCGAGGTGCTTGGTCGCGTACATCTGATCGAGGACCTGCCGGACCGGTGTCGACGGCTCGACCGTCATCACCTCGCGGCTCATGATCTGGCCGAGGGTCACGTCCCGAAGGAGGAACGTGTACCGGATGGCGGTCGACTCCTGCGAGGCCCCGATATAGATGAAGAACGCGATGATCACCAGGATCGGGTTGAGGGCGAGGAGCCCGAGGATCCCGAAGACGACCGCGAACCCCTTGCCGATGTTCGCCGCGATCTTCGTCGCGCGGGGCAGCGGCATCCGCCGGGCGAGGTAGGCCCGGAGGACGCGACCTCCGTCCATCGGAAACGCGGGCAGGAGGTTGAAGGCGAAGAGGATCACGTTCAAGAGGCCGAGGTAGGCGAGGGCGAAGACGATGACGCCGGCGAGCGGACGGTCCGCGATCGCCCCGTCGGCGACGTAGACGAGCCCGATACAGAGGAGTCCGAGGACGAGGGACGTGACCGGCCCGACCAGTGCCATCGGGAGTTCGACCTTCGGGTCGGGCGTCGACTCCTCCATCTGCGAGACCCCGCCGAAGAGGAAGAGGGTGATCGCATCGATCTTCATGCCCCTTCGAAGCGCGACGAGCGAGTGGGCGATCTCATGCACCAGGACGCCGGCAAAGAGCCCGAGCGAGACCGCGGCGCCCAGCAGGTACGGCATGAAGCCGCTCAGGATCAGGGTAGGGTCGATCGCCACCCCGAAGATCTCCACGAGGAGGGAGGTGGTCAGCTCGATCTGGTTGCCGATGATCCAGGCGAAGAGTGGGATCACGAGCAGGAACGTGAAGTGGAGCTCGATCGGGATCCCGAAGAGCCGGCCGATGCGCAGCGAGCCGTCCATGTGAAAGGATCACCTTTTTTACTTTTATAGTATATACCTTGAACGGGAGTTCGATGAAATCGCAGATCACTGATGTGCTGGGCCTCTCCGTCTATACGGATCGGGCCGTCTTTGTCGGGGATGTCGACGACGTCGTGATCGACCTCGACCGGAAGTCGATCAAGGCGCTCGCGCTCGGCAACCTGAACATGGACATCATCGACATCAAGGGATACAAGGGACTGCAGATCCCGTTCCGGATGATTCGGTCGGTCGGAGACGTGATCCTGGTCAGGCATATGTCCGGGATCTTCAAGCAGAAGCAGAAGAGCTGAAACGGTCTCCCGCACATCGGCATCTCTTTCATTCTCCATGCGCGAACGGGAGCTCTTCTCCACCCTTTCGGCGCTCCCGCCGCTCTATGTCCGGCTCGACGGGCGGGCCTTTCACCGCCTGGCGCGGACGCTCGAGCTCGTCCGCCCGTTCGACGATCGGTTCGGCGACGCCATGGCCAGAGTCGCCCTCCGGCTCGTGGCCGGCTCGGGGGTCTCTCCCGTCTTCGCATACACCTTCTCGGACGAGATAAGCCTCTTCTTCTCGCGCCTGCCCTTCGACGGCCGCGTGGAGAAACTCGACTCGGTCCTCGCCGCGTACGCGGCCTCGGCGCTCACGATCGAGCTCGGGCTCGTCGAGCCGGTCGCGTTCGACGCCCGGGTGGTCTTCGTCGACCCCTCCGCCGCATACGACTACCTCGTCGGCCGGCAGCTGGAGGCCTGGCGGAACCATATCAACGCCTACGCCCAGGCGGCGCTGATCGCCGAGGGCATCGGCCCCCGGAAGGCCGCGGCCCGCCTCCGGGGCCTCGGTTCGCCGGCGCTTCACGAGCTGATGTTCGAGCGCGGCACGAACCTGGCCGAGACGCCGGCCTGGCAGCGGCGGGGCACCATGGTCTACCGGCAGCCGGTCGAGGTCGAGGGACAGGACCCGCGGACGGGGGAGCACGTCCTCGCGGTCCGCTCGCGGGCGACGATCGACCGCGACCTCCCTCTCTTCTCCTCGGGCGACGGGCGGGCGCTCCTCGCCCGCCTCATCCCGGGTCTCTAAAAAAAGTCAGGCGTTCAGGGCCTGGGTGATTCGGATCTGGATCGCGAGCCCGTCCAGGTCCCAGTCGGCGACGAGGGTCTGCGCCTCGTCCTCGACGCGCGCGATCTCGCCCTCGTCCGCGATGGAGAGGCGGACGGCCCGGACCTCTTCGCCGATCCGCTCGTGCCAGCCCCGGAGGATGAGCTCGGCCACCCGGGCGTCGCGGACCACGACCTCGGCCTCGATGAAGTCCTCGACCGCGAGGTCCAGCTGCCGGCGCATCTCCTGGATCCGCCGGGTCACCTCGCGGGCGTAGCCCTCGCCCTCGAGGTCGTCGTCGAGCGCGACGTCGACATAGACCGTCGCGTTCTCCATCGGGGCCGAGAAGACCCCGTCGGGGAGGGACTCGTGAAAGACGAGCTGGGCGGCGTCGAGCGTGTACTCCCCGAGCACGACCTTCCCGTCCCGGTCGAGCGCGGCCCGAAGCGCCGTGCCGTCCGCGGCCTCGACGAGCGCCTTGACGGCGGGGGCCTCGCGGCCGAAGAGCGGGCCCAGGGCCTTCATCACGGGCTCGGCCCGCCAGCCGATCCGGTCCCAGGGCCCCCGGACCACCACGACCTCCCGTGCATTCGCCCGCGAGCGGCAGACGGGGTTCTGGCCCGCGATCGCGGCCTCGACCTCGTCGTCGCCCGTCACGACCGCGACCTGGCGCACGGGCCAGCGGAGCTTCCGCTTGCCGGCCTGCCGGGCGTTCTGGACCGCATCGTCGAAGGAGCGGACCAGGTGGGTCGCCCGCTCGAGGACCGGGTCCACGAGGTCCGGGTTCCCCTCGGGCCAGGCGAGCATGTGTATCGAGACCGGGTCGCCCTCGAGCCGGAGGTTCCGGTAGCAGGCCTCGGCGATGTGCGGAGCGAAGGGGGCGAGCAGGGCGAGGAGCCGGCGGAGGACGTAGTAGAGGGTCTCGTACGCGTCCCGCTTCCCCTCGTCCTCGCCCTCGAGCCACATCCTGGGCCGGACGAGCTGGATGTACCAGCGCGAGAGGTCCTCGAGCACGAAGCTCAGGAGCTCGCGGACCACCCTGTGGAGCTGGTAGTCGGCGAGGTCGTTGGCGCACTGATGCGCGAGCGTGTTCACGCGCGAGATGATGAACCGGTCCTCGACCGGCATCGAGCCGTACCTGCGGTGGATGTACGCGCCCCCGTAGGTGCCGTCACCGTCCGCCTCGGGCTGGAAGCTGTCGAGGAGCATGTACGGGAGCGGGAACCGGTAGACGTTCCAGAGGATGTTCACGGTCCGGGAGACCGTCTTGACCCCGTCCCAGTTGAACTTCAGGTCGTCCCAGGGCGCGTTCGCCGAGAGGACGTAGAGCCGGAGCACGTCGACCCCGGCCTTCTCCACGACCTCGGACGGCGCGACCACGTTTCCGAGCGACTTCGACATCTTGCGCCCCTCCGCGTCGAGGGCGAACCCGTGCATCAGCACGGACTTGTAGGGCGCCCGGCCGAACGCGAAGGTCGAGGCCCCGAGCTGGGAGTAGAACCAGCCGCGGGTCTGGTCCTGGCCCTCGGCGATGAAGTCCGCGGGCCAGAGCTCCTCGAACGCCTCGATCCGCCCGGGGAACCCGAGCGTCGCCCAGGACGCGACCGCGGAGTCGAACCAGACGTCGAAGATGTCGCCGACCCGGCGCATGGTCCCCCCGCAGGCGCAGGGGATGGTCACGGCGTCCACGAACGGCCGATGAGGGTCGGGGACGGAGACGCCCGAGAGCGTCTCGAGCTCGGCGATCGTGCCCACGACCCGCCGGGCGCTGCAGGACGGGCAGGTCCAGACCGGGATCGGGATCCCCCAGTACCGCTGGCGCGAGATGCACCAGTCGCGGGCGTCCTTGACCCAGTCGTGGAACCGGGCCGAGCCGGCCCAGTCGGGGTACCAGTTCACCTTTTCGATCGCCTCGAGCATCTCCTCCTTCACCTCGGGGATCCGGAGGAACCACTGCGAGGTCGCACGGAAGATGATCGGGGTCTTGCAGCGCCAGCAGTGGCCATAGCGGTGGACGACCTCGGCCTTGGCGAGCAGACGGTCGCCGAGGGCCTCGAGCACCTCGCCGTTCGCCTCGCGGATCGGCCTGCCCGCGAACGCGCCCGCGTCGGCCGTGAAGACGCCGGCCTCGTCGACCGGGCAAAGGAACGGGAGCCCCTCGCGGACTCCGACCAGGTAGTCGTCCCACCCGTGGCCTGGCGCGATGTGGACGAGCCCCGTGTTCTCGAGGGTGACGAAGTCGGCCTCGACCACGCGGTGGGGCATGGTCCGCTGGGTCTCGATCAGGTCCTCGAGGGGCGAGCGATAGGTCGTGCCGACGAGCTCGGCTCCGGGCCGGGTCTCGAGGATCTCGAACTCCTGGTACCGGCCCCGCTTCAGCACGGACTCGACCAGGTCCTCGGCGATCACGAGGACCTCCTCAGCGCCGTTCCGGACGGCCCGGACCCGGGCGTAGACGAGCTCGGGGTGGACTGCGACCGCGACGTTCGCAGGGAGGGTCCAGGGCGTGGTGGTCCAGATCACCAGGTACTCGTTCTCCGATCCCGCGATCGGGAACTTCACGAAGATCGAGGGGTCGCGCTCGTCCCAGTACTCGACCTCGGCGTCGGCGATCGCGGTCTCGCAGCGCGGGCACCAGTTGACGACCCGGTGGCCGAGGTCGAGCATCCCCTTCTCGTCGGCCCTTTTCAGGGCCCACCAGGCGGCCTCGATGTAGTCCGGAGTCACGGTCTGGTACGGGTTGTCGAAGTCGAGCCAGACCCCGAGCGCCCGGAACTGCTCGGACATCAGCTCGCGGTTCGCGATCGCGAACCTCCGGCACTCATCGATGAACGAGCCGATCCCGTAGGCCTCGATCTCCTTCTTGGACGCGAAGCCGAGCTGCTTCTCGACCTGGACCTCGATCGGGAGGCCGTGCATGTCGTACCCGGCGCGGTCGATCACGTGCCTGCCGCGCATCCGGACGTGGCGGAGGACCGCGTCCTTGATGATCTTGTTCCAGGCCGTCCCGAGGTGGATGTGGCCGGTCGTGTACGGCGGGCCGTCCACGAAGAAGAAGGGCGGGTCGTGGGCATGGAGCGCCCGGACCCCCGCATAGATCTGCTCCTCGTCCCAGAACCGTCGGACCTCGCTCTCGAGCTCCCCGGGTCGGTAGCTTCCGGCGACGTCCTTCACCGCGTCTCCTCTCCGTCCATGAGTGGTTTATAAGTCGGTCGTCACAGACCAAGTACTTTTTCGCAGGGTTCCCCCTGGCCGGGTACACCGCCCTGCGCCGGCCCGGGGTCCGGCCGGGAACGAGACTGACACGTTTAATCGGTCGGGGACCGATGATCTCTACAATCGCGGTGCTGTGCAATGATGACGCGGACCCTGTGTGTGCTCCTGGCCCTCCTTTCCCTGCTCGTCGCAGGGGCAGCAGCGGAGGGCGACAACCTGACGATCAACGCGACCGGTGTCGCGACGCCCGCGGCGTCGCCGACGGCGGAGCTGCTCTGGCAGACCACCTACGACGGGAGTGCCTCCTCCTCCCTCCTCGCTCTCCTCCCGGGCCCGGAGGGCGGGTACCTGCTGGTCGGCACCTCCACGGGGACAGCCGGCGGGAACGGGGAGCTCACCCTGGTCCGGACCGACGGATCGGGCGCGCACCTCCGGTCGAGCCGGCTGCCGTTCGGACTGAGCGGTTCCGGAAGAGCGAATGCGGCGTCCCTGACGCGCGACGGGGGGGTGGCCGCGGTCGGCAGCACCCGGTCCGTCGCCGCCGGGGACGAGGACGTCTTCCTGCTCCGGCTCCGCGCCGACGGGACGAGCCTCTGGGGCCGTTCGTACGCGATCGGCAGCGGCATCGACGTCGGCGACGCAGTCGTGCCGGCGACCGACGGGGGCTTATTCGTGGCCGGCACGACCGCGTCGCCGACAGGGGGGACCACGGACCTGCTCCTGCTGAAGGTCGACGAGGCCGGCGGGCAGGTCTGGCACCGGGTCCACTCCCTCGGCGCGAGCCGTCTCATCGTCCACGACCTGCAGGCGACCTCCGACGGAGGGTACCTGCTCGTCGGATCGACCGACGCGAACCACCCGGGCTCCCTGGACGTCCTCCTGATGAAGTTCACCGCAGGCGGGTCCAGGGAGTGGCAGCAGACCTTCGCGGCCGGCTCCGGATCGGCCGTCGGGTACGCGCTCGAACCGAGCCCCGACGGGGGGTACGTCCT
>Ga0074193_1003038_pt1 | contig 13314 bp, 12 predicted proteins | sample EPASupsiteHSE605_FD_64523 | JGI IMG/M metagenome (GOLD analysis project Ga0074193, IMG submission 64523) | Bioremediated contaminated groundwater from EPA Superfund site, New Mexico - Sample HSE6-05 | ecosystem: Environmental > Aquatic > Deep subsurface > Groundwater > Contaminated ... | reverse complement strand
TATCCCCACCCGTCCAGCCATGGTTAGACAAAAGGACCGTATTGGTACCATCGCCCCCTTCTTCCCCACCCCCATCCTGCAAAAGATTGGTATCCAAATCTGCAGCATGACTTGGGCCAGCAAATACAAAACAAGAAAATAATAACAAACAAGCAACTATTATTATGTAAACCCATAACTTGTGCAATATGATATTTCCTCTAACCGACAACTATAATTCCCCCTTATAAACTGCTTGTCATAATAATAAGGCCTCCTAGTAAAAAGTTAATAATCATGATTCAAAATATCTGAAAGGCCCTCTCTTATAATTTTAAATCTCCATATTTTTATGAGCAATATACGTTCATGCCCTAAAAGCAGTCGTTCATACCAGAGAAAGAAAGATAGGCAGGCAAAAACACTTTGATGATTAATGTTTATATAAATCTTCTCCCCCTACCGCCGGAACACTTGGAACGGAAGTAATGTTTAGCTATACGCTTATTCCTAGAGGGAGTATTGCTCGATTAAAGGGCCCTAGCTACATGTAGAAAGCTAAGTGATCACCCCTAGGCTTAAGATATTAATACTCGTCGGAACTTGTCGTTTCGCAAAGGAACCTGGAACCTACGCGGAACGACAAGTTCCGCCGAGTACTGCTTTCCAAGGCCAAGTACAAGGTATCACGGGCCGGGAGCAAAAAAAGGATGCGGACATTCTATGCTATCAGATCCGACAGTTCTTTATTCCCGGCGAAATAACGCCGGAGGAAGCTAACAGAATTGGCTATGAAACGGCTATGCGCTGGATAAAGGGCAACCATGTTTTCTTTGTAGCTACGCACATTGACTGCAGCATTTTCATAATCATATTTATTACGTGCAAAGAAGCTAAAGCAAAAATGTAAAACACTCTTTACATTGTTGAACATAGTAGCTATACTAAAAATGTCAAGAACTTTTGACATTTAGAAAGGAGTGCTATATATGAAAAAGATGGACGAGATGGAAATGAACATCAATTTGAAAGCAATTAAATGGAGTTGGTTTTTTACTGCCCTAGCCTTATTCGCTTGGAGTGTTTATGATTATTTGCATACACAGCAAGTATCTATCGCTTCTTGTCTTTTAGGTATGCAGATAATTATTTATTTCTTTGTAAGTCAAATCTCCAAATCAAAAGTTAATGATGAACGCGGGCACAAATATATATTTAGTGCCATAATTTGTATAATATTGCTATTAGTTTTCGGTAGTCTTCTCTATTTTTCCATAAGTAAAAGGGGTACAATGTGAAAAACCAGATTAAAGAGTTACGGAAAAATTTAGGATTAAGGCAAGAGGATATGGCTGCTCAATTAGGAGTAACCCGACAAACTATCAATGCAATAGAGAACGATAAGTATAATCCTACACTTGAGTTAGCAATGAAAATAGCAAAACTATTGGAACTTCCAGTTGAAAGCATTTTTAAACTGGAAGAATAAAGAGCTTTAAACTTACCCTTCTTAGTACCGTATCTTCTCCAAGGACTTCTTCGGACAGATCCCTCAGCTCTGCTGCTATCATCAAATATGTTTACCTGGTTACAGGCTTTATTGAGGCGAGCAACATATTTAGCACCTCTGGTCTTAGAGAAAACTAACTCTCCAGCTACTTTCAAATACCTTTCTATGATTTCGCTCTTTATTTTCTCATCTCTTATACAATTTCTAATTCCTTGGATAAGTAACTCATTTAAGTGTTTGAAATCGTTTGCTTTCAAACCATGCAGAACAAATCCATATCGATTGCTGTCATTGACTGCGACAAGAGTCTTTCTGCGCTTTACCGTGATTAAATGCACGCTCCAACAAAATAAATCGTTTTCTTCAGTTCCTTTCCCAGGCACTATCCCAATCTCGTTATTTAGTTTTTTTGTACAGCATATTTGCATTTTTTCCCTCCTAAGTCTAAGAACTTAATCATATATCTATTAGACGAGATTCTAAGCCTTTTTACATGTTCGTTTCGCTATGCTGCACGGGTTATATCCTCCTGTGTACAATTTTCCAAGCCTCATTCCCACAAGAGCCGCGAGCTCTTTTATTGTGGTCACTCCCCTGGCAGATAAGGCTGATAATAGAACATTGCCACAGGCAATGGCATCTTCTAAGGCATTATGATGGGCAAAATCATGGTTTAGAAATTTGCAAACCGTATCAAGTTTATAGTTATCTAAGCCACTCCACGTCTTAAGTGCCGTTTTATAGGTACATAAATAGTCTACTTCAGGATAGGGGATTTCGTATAAGTCCAAAATATGACGCAACACCGACATATCAAAGGAAGCGTTGTGAGCAACAACATAGGCATTCTCAAAGAGAGGACTAATCTGCCCATAAATGAGATCGAATTCCGGAGCGTCCTTTACATCTTGCGCTTTAATTCCATGGATTGAGACATTTAAAGGGTCAAAGTAATTACACCTGGGATGTGGTTTTATGAGCCAATAGTTAGTATCGACGATCTGTCCTTCTTCTAGAACTGCAATTCCAACCGAACAGGCGCTGCCAATAAATCCGTTCGCAGTTTCAAAATCTATACACACGGCTCTCATGAACTTCCCTCCTATTTCTCTGCATTCTTTGAGCAAGCCAATCAGAAAATTGTCTTTTGCACAGTTTCTAGCACTGTTTACTCATACATAATTTCCGCTTTTTTCTGCTAAACCCTGCCTGCAGCTATTGCTATTTCTTACGAAATGCATAACAAATGTAGTTTTCCTTCGCCTCCGGATCCGTTCTGTCCAATGCGAGGATATCAATGAGCAAGCTGCTGAGTACCGGGGTGCCTATCTCATCATTAGCAATCGATATATTTGTTTCCTAATTAATTTTACCGAAATTCCCAAACCCTTTATCTATCAGGGTTTCGAGTTAGTACAATCATGAAGTACATTGGAACACTACACTAGATTGTGATTACGACTCAACACAATAGTACTTAACCTTCAAATAACGAAAAACCGCCCAAAGCAAGGACGGTTTTCCATCTTTTTCACAGTAAGCAGACAAAAATACCATGGCAGCGTGGTAGGGCGGCTCGATCTACTGGTGTCACGGATACCGGGTTTGCTCACCAAGGACGGAATAAATACTGAGCAGAACACCTTTACCCTCATTTATTGCAAAATAAGCTTCCTCTTATAATTGCGTTTTCAAATTTTCCTTATCCATCGAACAGATCAATCGTTTGATTTCCATTCCTTTATTCACCAACACAACAGAGGGTACTTTTTTGATACCATACTTTTGAGCGAAATTTTTCTTGGTGGCTATATCAATTTTCACAACCTTATAGTTTTCTGTCAGTTCATTGTTCACTTCTTCTAATAAAGTGCTGAATTGCAAGCTCTCATTGTTTAAGGCATTGAAGAAGAGCAGGAGAACGTTCTTATCACTTAGGAGGACATTAGTTTTAAACGAATTCAATTCCTCGATATACCGTTCGGCAGCTACAGCTGCCGATGCCCCATCCCCGGCCGCCGATACGACTTGCCTTAAATATTTGATTCGATTATCTCCTACCGCGTAGACGCCTTCAAGATTTGTTTCCATCAGGTCATTGACGGGGATATATCCCCTTTGGTCCATCTCCACACCACTATCACTAAGAAATTGCGTAGAGGGTATCATACCGACAAAGAAGAATACGCCCTGACAAGCTAATTCAGAAGAACTACCTGTTTTTAGGTTCTTAATTTTTACGCCTTCGACATTTTCTTCCCCCAAAACTTCTTCTACAGTAGAATTCCAAATAAACTCCATCTTTTCATTTTGCAACGCGCGTTCTGCGCTAACTTTATTGCAATCTAAGATTCCTTCATCGTGAAGCACAATAACTGTGACTTTTTTCGCGAACTTAGTAATATAGATACCTTCCTCAATAGCTTGGTCTCCGCTTCCAATAACAACGACGTCCTCACCTTCAAAGAATTCGGCATCACAAGTGGCGCAATACGCTACTCCATTGCCTTGAAGCCGTTTCTCACCTGGAATATTCAGGAGTCTCGGCTCACTACCGCAAGCAATGATCACAGCCTTAGCCGAAAAATCCTTTCCCTTTTTGGTTTTGACAACTTTTTCTTCTTGATAAAAATCAGTATTTATGACCTGATCCCTTAAAAACTCTACACCAAAACTCTCGGCATGTTTCTTGAAGTCGAGCATGAGATCAGAACCACTAATTTGACGATAACCTGGATAATTAACAATTTCACGTGTCGTATTCACTAGTCCCCCAACGGTTCCCTTGTCAATAATCAGAGTTTTAAGCTTAGCTCTTCCCCCATAGATACCGGCGGATAATCCAGCGGGCCCCCCGCCAATAATTATCAAATCATACGCATTACCCATTTTCACATTCCACCTTATGATTCAGAATTTAGCACGTCTGTGATTCGTTCCTCGATATCTTCTTCCTCAACCTTACCTGTTAATTTGCCTTGATAATCACCGTCTTTAAAGAAAAGAATTTGAGGAACGCCTTTAAGGGAAAATTTTTGATATAAGGCCTTATCTTCCTCGACATCGACGTAATAAAAACCAAACTTACCGTCGAATTTCGGCTGTAAATCTTCTAAGACGGGTACAACACTCTGACAGACATGACAGCTTTTTCTCGAAAAGATCACTAAACAGGGCGCTCCGTCATGATAAATCACTTCTTCGAAGCGGCTCGAATTCAAATGTACTAACGACATGTTTTACAACACTCCTTAATAAACGACTCATCTGGTTCATAGGCATGGATATCATTGCAACAGAGAAATGCTCCCTTGCAGTACAGATTGATGATTATTGATTATCTGTCGCTTCAAAGGGAGCATACCGGATGTCTAAAATGAAGGCATCTCTAGGGATGTCGATTCGTTTACAATTTTACTGAGTAATGAGTATCATATCGTATATTATCAATGTTTAAATAGACTTGATAGTCACCGGATAATCCTTCCCTGCTAACATAGAATTGAAAATCATTGTCGTTTTGTTCCTCAAAAGAAACACATGCTGCGGTAACATCATGAACCACGGTCGGAACTGAGTAGAACTTGGATTCCTTCTCATCTTTAAACTCAAGGAAGACTTCAGATCCTTCCTTAAAGGATGCTCGAAGTGCCAACCTATCTTCTTCAAGGATTAACGATAAGTTGTGTTTTGCCGGTATTTCACTCTCAGCGTCCTTAAATTTAACTTTTAAACCAAACTCAGGAGTCACTCCAAATCCACCCAGGAATTCTCCTTTGCCAAGAGTAAAATTCGTCGTTTCATCATATAAGGAGAGTCTTCTTGCTCGATAATAATTGCCGCCTTGGACTTTTAATTCGTATTTAACTTCATCATTTAGAACCTCAACCGTGATAGACTCTAAGGTTAAGTGAATTTGCTCGTCTTTGTATTTATTTATAAGCATAGCGCCTAAACCGTCCGTATGTTTTCCTCTATAGGTGGCAATGCCACCGGAGTGAATCATATAATGTCCTTCACTATAATAATCGACGTTACAAATGTAAGGGGAGTAAAATTCGGCTCCTCGTTCTTTACCATACTGCCAAACCTGTTCAATTTCCATTTTGTCAGTATCAATTTTATAAATAACTCCTCGGGAGAAATTGTTATCAGGTAAAACCCTTGCCGCTTCGTTCTTCGATCGATAAGTTCCATTATCAAAGACAAAGACATCTCCATTAGGTAGAATTCTGGCGGCATGTTGTTCGTATTGCCAGTCAAAATCACCTTTGGTCACATTTTTAAAGAAATATTTTTGCCACTCCTCTCCCCAACCTTCAGGGTCCCCAAGAATCCAGTTTAATTTTGAAGTATCATAATCGAAGTTAACAATGGCATCCTTATGTCTGCCGGACATTGTAATGGAATTAGTCGCTTTGTCATACCAAACAGAGTTATTGTGGAACCAATCATGGTGGTTCCAATCCCCCGCATTCCCTTTTTCTCTTGGTAAAATATTAAGAAGATCCCATGATTTAATAACTTCTCCGCTTTTTCTGTCGATTTCAACAACAAAATCTTCCACGGACTCTTCAAAGTCATTATCAGAGGCAGCTAGAAAGTTCCCGTTTTCCAATTCAACTGCATCATGATGGTACCCGCCCGGCAAGCGATATTCTTGATAGATTTTACCGCAAAAATCCATTTCCATAAGCCCGACGGTATAATAAGGTTTTTGCATGGTTCTATAAGACGTATGCAACAGCCTCCCATTAGCAAGCTTTTTAATATCCCAGCTTTGCTTGTTTGTGATAACCCATCTTAAATCACCGGCATAATCAAAACCGACGGTTTTTGCCGAGTCTATTAGAGGGGTTGTTGTTGAAATTAACATCAGATCTTTCCCAAAATACTCTGAGGTCGTATGACAATACAGAGCTTTATTGACATCCAACTCTTCAACCTTGATTTTAACTTGTGACATTTTTCCACTGCCAAGGACGATAACCACTGTGTTTTCATAGTTGTCGTATAGTCCATAAACTGGCAATACATGCTCCTTGGAAGCGGCAAAGGTATGGGTAAGATCCCCTTCTGCTGCTTTGCCTTTTACAGTTAGTTGGGCAGTCGTTTTTTCATCAGTATTAAAGCAAATCACTGCAGCAAGCGGATTAATCAAATAGGGATTTTCGACAACAAGTGGGTTTTCTAACCTATAATTTCCTGATCTAAGCTCAGCTAAAAATCTTTCTTCTGACTCTGCTTGTAGTGTAATCAAATGTTTTTCTGTTTCTAAATAATTGCTCAAGAGGTTCACTCCTTTTCAAATGTCTGAGGGCATTTGTCCTTGTTCTTTAAATCACATTATACATTTCAAAAAAAATAATATAAAACACCACTTCATTGTTTTAAATCACAACGCCTAGTTGTGGACTTGAGCTTCAAGAGTTGGAACGTATCAAATATCTTGATACCTGATACATTTACTAGTAAACAAGTTACAATATAAAGGTCAGTTAAAAAGTCTTAATTAGGAAGTGTATTAGGGATGCGCATAAGTGATTTAAAACTTCTCATAGAATTGTCTTACTCAAAGTCAATTACTCTGACTGCAGAGAAAATGCATATTTCTCAACAAGGATTGAGCCAAATGATTACTCGTTTGGAACAAGAACTTAATGTTACGCTTTTTCAACGGAGTCGACAGGGAACGACATTAACAGAAGCTGGTCTAAAAACCATTATGACTGCGAAAGAGATCGTTGAAAAGTATGATGAATTAAAAGCAGAATTAGAGTTAATCACGTTGCGGCAAAAAAACCCGGTCGAAGGGGATCTGACCCTTTTACATTCTCATAATTCAGGTACTGCAGTTTTGCCAAGGGCTTTAAAACTATTTAAATCTAGATTTCCGAGTATTAATTTGACGCTTAAAGAAAGCTCGCCATCCGAAACCATTGCTCAGATTAAGGATGATCCTTCAGTCGTAGGGCTTATAAACTTTCCAGAGTCTTTTTACCAAGACCCTGCAAACCACGTTTTATCTTCCACAGAGTTAATATATAAAGAACTTTTACAAGATGATTTAATCGTTTGTATACCAAAATTCTGGATGTTAAGCAAAGATCAAATTAATACGGCAAGTGAATTAATAAAAAGGCCAATGGTCTATTTTGATACAAGGCAATACAGTGAAATTGTTTCTTTAATTTTTCGTGAAACTGCTCATTCTCCAAAAGTATTTTTAAAAACCCTTAATAATGAATTATTCCGTCAAACAATCATTGACGGTTTAGCTATGGGTCTTATTTCCACACTAGAATTGAGTGACAACCGATTTTTAAAAGAATGTATTGTCCAGTCAGATCTGCGCATAAAGCTGATTTTCACCTGGGTAAGTGCCGCCAAATCCCCACTGTCAATCCCAGCCCAAAAGTTTTTGGAATGCCTGAGACAATCCCTTAATATGTCAGGCAGCTGACTACTTTTTGTTGTGGGAAAAGACAATAAGGTTTTGTTATATGGTGCTATCAGGATTATGTATAATAATGATTAAAGTAACAAGTACAAACTGAAAGAAAGGAGATTATTAATAACCATTCAAATTAAATCAACCTTACCCTAACCGAAGAGTATAAACCTTTGGTATACTTTCTAATGAAACATTTCACAAGTATAGGGGGATTGGATATGGCAACCGGGGAGTATATGAAAGATCATCTTTCTCAAGAATCTCTAACTGATAATATTAGAATCAGCAATAACTACTTTGATAACTTAGATGTTACATTAATCCATAAGTTTTTATTTTTCATTATTATGTTAGCCTATTTCTTTGAACAAATGGATAATTGGAATTTCGGTTTTATTGCTCCCTCATTGATGAAGAGCTGGAACATTGACATGGCCGCAGTCGGCAAAATTAATTTTGCCTATTTTGTAGCCATGACCCTTGGGGGGTTAACAGGTGGTATAATTTCGGACTTTATTGGACGCAGGAAAACTTTTCTGGGAGCAATTCTTCTCTTCTCTATTGCGTCAATAGCAAATGGTTTTGCTCAAAGTGTTGAAGTCTTTACAATAACCAGAGCTTTAACCGGATTTGGTGTTTTTTGTATGATGGTTACTTCCCAAGTATATATAGCTGAGATGTCCCCTGCCGCCACGCGTGGAAAATGGCAAAGCTTAACGGCTTCCGTTGGTTTCATGGCAGCCCCTTTAGTAGGACTTTTATGCCGCGTTGTTATTCCTCTAAGCCCCGAGGCCTGGCGTTATATCTTTTTCTTGGGCGGATTTGGTCTTATTGGCTTCATAATGGGTCTCAAATATTTAAAAGAATCACCGCGGTGGTTAGTTTCAAAAGGTAAAAGAGAAGCAGCAGAAGAAGTCATTGAACAATTAACGAATGTTAAGGTTGACCTAACTGAAGCCGCTTCTAAAGTCGAACCTCGGGTCAAAACACTGGACGTTTTAGTCGGTATATTGGCACCTAAGTATCTTAAAAGAACATTAGTTATCCTGTTTTTTGTTCTGCTGACGGTCCCCGCTGGGTTTGTTATTACGAACTGGACACCAACTCTATTAAACCAAAGAGGATTAAGTGTTAATGATGCCTTGACAGCCTCATCTCTACTTATGTTTGGTGTTCCGGCGGGCTGTTACCTATCGTCCTTGATCGCTGACAAGGGCGGCAGGAAGATTCCAATGGCGATCATGGCTTTGTCGGTCGCAGTATTATCTGTGATCTTTGGCCAAATAAGCGGGGTTGTTCCCATTGTACTTTGTGGATTTCTGCTGATTTCCGTCAACATGGCTATGAACTTCATAACCTTTAGTTACATCGCTGAAAATTATCCCACAAAAATGCGAAATACCTCAACTGGAATTCATAATGCAGCAGGGCGTCTGGCAACTTCCGCTCTTCAATTATACATTCCTGTGGTTTTTGCCCAATATAAGTTTACAGGTGTTTACAATATGGTCGCAATTTTAGTTTGTATTCCGGTAGCTGCATTATTATTATGGGGATTAAGAACAGGTGGCAAATCTCTTGAAGAAATCTCCTAACCTGCATCTTTTTATCTTTCTTCAGCCTTGCCATATGTGAGCTGATGGCATATCTTACAATCTCTGGGTATCATATTAGAAAAGGACTGACGTGTTGTGAGCACGCCAGCCCAGCAGATTGTCTAACCGATCCATCTAATTCTAGGTGGGGGCCATTAACGACAACCATAATCAAGCATATGCCTCGCGCCGAAAAGCGCGAGGCATATGCTTTTAAGAGAGTAAGATTACACTAAATCTTGCTCCCTATATAGAGCTTCGTAACGGTCAGATGCTTAGTTTAATATAATTCAATCTAATAATGTAAAATGAAATTGCAATAATACGCAGTATAATGGTATATATTGTAGTTGTACTTCATTATTTAATTCATTGTTGTCCTCAATCCATTTAGTACAGCGGAATCTGGCTTTACCATGGATAACATTTATCGCACCAACAAACAAACATCCGAACGGGATTACCTTTTAAAACACAATGTCATATTACACAGAAACCTTCTGCACCTGCCAAACAACAAAACTAACTGTCTCCTAACCTTTGTTTTGCTATACTAGGCACGTAGGTTGCAACTCTATCAAAACAAAACATGGCAGGAGGATTTTATTATGAAACTTAATAAGTTAAATCTAACCAAAAAGGTCAAGGTAATCGGTATTTCCACAGTAGCTATCGCGATGCTTGCGTCAATGTCTATCGGAGCATTTGCCTCAACCAGTGAAGAAAACAGCCCTTCCAATCAAGAAAGTGTTAAAAAAGTCAAAGCGCTTGCGCCAACAGGCGATGCGATTCAAGTCTATGACAGGCAGAATGATGAGTACCTAAACAGCGACAGCCTTGAAAACAGAGAAGGACCGGATAGCGTGAAAGCGGTACCGGCAGTAAAAGCGATATAGCGTTTAATGCAGCAGCTATTGTTTAGCTGCTGCACTATTTCTTCTACATGCAAAGGGGTGTATGGCAAGATGAAGTTGCTTTTAGTTGAGGATGAAGAAGAGTTATCCGCCATTATATCAAAAGGGTTACGAAAAAGCGGATATGCAATTGATAAGGCCTATGATGGGGAGGAAGCATTATATCTCTATGAAGTGAATGAATACGATCTAATCATTCTGGATCTAAACCTGCCCAAGTTGAATGGATTAGAGGTTCTAACAAAAATCCGCAAGAAGGACAGTTGCGTCAAAATACTTGTTTTATCTGCCCGCAGTGATATAGAAGACAGGGTCATAGGTTTAGATCTGGGAGCGAATGATTATCTCATCAAGCCCTTTGATTTTAAGGAACTAGAGGCACGAATACGGATGCTCTTAAGAATTTCCTTCACCCAAAAATCTCCTGTACTGAAGTGTGGAGCACTTACCATGAATACTGTTTCCAAAACTGTTTCCTATCATGAATCATTGCTGGCCCTGACAAAAAAGGAATACGCCGTATTAGAATATCTTTTCCTGCATCAAGAGACCGTAGTAAGTTCAGAGCAGCTGATAGAGCATGTCTGGGACAGCGAAGCAGATTTGTTTTCAAACTCTCTCAAATATCATATTTACTCCATAAAAAAGAAAGTCAAAGAATTAGGCTATAATAACGATTACATAACGAACATTCGAGGACAAGGATATATTCTAATGGAGGGCAGTCATGAATTTGCTGAATAATCTGTCGCTTAGAATGAGAATTACTCTATTAACTGGAGGAATCGTCTTAGCAACATCCCTACTTTTAACGTTTTCGAGTATGTATAGTGCCCAAAAAATATTTGTGTATGATCATAATATAACGACGCATGCTACACTGCCGTTGGCGGTAGTGGAGGAGACTGTTCTTTCTCCGCCAACATCGTATGCATTACCACCTGACAGAGTTGCAGCCGTTCAAGCTAAGAAGCAGCAGTTTGACATATGGAGTTATATTTATTTAATTATTTTTTCGGGCATAGGCATGATCGTTACCTATTTCGTGGCAGGAAAGGCATTAAAACCATTACAGGAATTAAATAATTCGATTATCAATATTACCGAGTATAATCTTAACGATAGAATTCCAACTTCGATCGCCAGTGATGAAATAGGAAGCTTAGCAAACTCATTTAATGCGATGTTAGAAAGACTCAATGAATCCTTTTTACGGCAGAAACGATTTTCTGCCAGTGTATCGCACGAACTAAAAACCCCACTTTCAATTATGAACGCAGGAGTCCAGGTTCTGCATCTCGAAGATCAGCCTACAGTTGAAGACTATAAGGAAACCATACAAATGGCAGAACGCAATATAAAACGACTGATCAATATCGTCGACGATTTAATGGCACTAACCAATGAGAGTGACACAGAGTATGCAGATGAGATCGATTTAAAGCAACTATTTCTTCAGATAAAAGCAGAGGTAGAGCCATTATACGCTGAGAAAAATATTCATATTTCGGATGAGTTTGAATTTGCAACCATCAGAGGAAATGCAACCCTTGTCTATAGGGCATTTTTTAATTTGATTGAGAATGCTATGAAATACAATATCACGAATGGAAACGTGGCCATCAAAACCTCAGTCGACAATAACGTTCACAAACTAATTATTTCTAATTCCGGTAGAGGCATTCCGCCAGAGGATATTAACAAAATATTTGAACCATTTTATCGAGTTGACCCCTCAAGGTCACGTAAGATTGGGGGGGCAGGCTTAGGGCTATCCATTGTCAAATCGATCATTGAAAAACACGGCTGGGAAATAAAAGCAGAAAGCACCGTAAATGTGGGTACATGCATTATTGTTTCCAGAATTAAGGTCGGCTAAAGAGAAACAGAAGAATTTAAGTCCCCCACCTGCAGATAGCCTGGCTAAGCTGAGGATTTGGCCTGTTTCTCCCGCGAATCCTGAAGTACCGCGCGACCGACGCCGATGAGATCAGCTTTTTCTGCTAACAGCAATTTCTCAACAGGTCACTAGGAAGTTAATAGACATAGAGATATCGGACATGAAGTAGAGAATACAGGCATCAACACAAAGAGGAAGACCATTACCGTCTTCCTCTCTTTTAGTTTGTACTCAGAATTCTGCATAGCTTCTTCGGAGGTCTCATTATCATCCCAGAAAAGGAACAAGGCGAAATGAAGTACCTTCACTCAACCTAGTCAACAAATCATTAACAAAGTCTTTAATATATATTGCTCATCTGGGGAATAACCTGGGCATGCCTATCAGCGATATATAAGTTGTGCCTTTAGCTTAGTCTTATCCATAGCACATTCCAGTTTTTTGATTTTCTCACCTTTATCTAAAACAACAACCGCGGGTACCGTTTTTACCTCATACTTTTCCGCAATGTTTTTCTTGGTTGCCATAAGAAGAAGACGCCTTGACAGTCTAAGCTTGACAAAGAACCAGTCTTGAGATTCTTGATTTTTACCCCTTCAACATTCTCTTCTCCCAAGACTTCTTCGATTGTCGAGTTCCAGATAAATTCCATCTTTGTATTTTGAAAGGCCTTTTCAGCACTGAGTTTATTACAATCCAAAATACCCTCATCATGTAAAACAATGACCGTAACCTTTCGAGCATACTTTGTTATAAACATTCCCTCTTCGATGGCCTGATCCCCGCTCCCTACGACAACGACATCTTCTCCTTCAAAAAATTCAGCATCGCAGGTTGCACAGTAGGCCACTCCGCTCCCTCGCAGTTCTTTTTCTCCCGGGATATTAAGAAGTCTAGGTTGACATCCTCCGGCAATGATAACTGCCTTCCCAAAAAATTCTTTCTTTTTTTTCGTCGTTATT
>Ga0074193_1003037_pt1 | contig 13316 bp, 13 predicted proteins | sample EPASupsiteHSE605_FD_64523 | JGI IMG/M metagenome (GOLD analysis project Ga0074193, IMG submission 64523) | Bioremediated contaminated groundwater from EPA Superfund site, New Mexico - Sample HSE6-05 | ecosystem: Environmental > Aquatic > Deep subsurface > Groundwater > Contaminated ... | reverse complement strand
CTCGAGGGGCTCGTCGACCCCCGGCGCGATCACGGGCCACTCGTCGACCAGGAGCCCCGTGCCGTGGCCGAGGAAGCCGGCGCGGCGGGCGCCGTAGCCCATGAAGTTGTCGAGGAACGCGGGCTCGAGCCCGGCCGTGGCGGCGGCGTAGACCTCGGCCGGGGTCGTGCCCGGCCGGAGCATAGCGGCCATGGTTCGCTCGAGCGCGCGGCAGCGCTCGTGGGCCTGGACCGCCGCCGGGGGCAGCTCCCCGCGGAAGACGTAGGTCATGGTCAGGTCGGTCTGGTACCCCCCGACCATGCAGGCGCAGTCGAGGAAGACCAGGTGGCCCGGCCGGAGGCGGACCTCCCGGCTCCCGAGCACGGGCGCGGCCGGCCCGATCCCGCGGCAGCCCCCCGGGCCGTCGAACGCGGTCGGCCGGAGGGAGGAGTCGCCGAAGCCGAGCTGCCCGACCGCGATCTCGGTCCCGAACGCCCCGAACCGGACGAGCCCGTCGTGCCCCTCCTCGACGAGCGCGGCATAGACCCCGGCCCCGAAGTCGGCCTCGGTCATCCCCTCCCGGAGGAGGGCCGGCACCCGCTCCTCGAGCACGCGCCGGTGGACCTGGCCTGCCCGCTCGAGGAGGGCGAGCTCGTACGGGCTCTTGACGGCCCGCACCCGCGCGAGGGTCGCGTCGAGGGGCCGGACCGCGGCGACCGGGACGTGCTTTCTGAACCGTTCGAGGAGGCCGAGGGGGACCACGTCGGTCTCCAGGTGGAGCGTGCCAGGCACGGCCGCGAGCCCGGCCGCCGCGTCGCGGTACGACCGCATGGACCGGATCGCGGGAAACTGCGACTCCTCGCAGGCGCGCTCGTGGCTCCGGCGGACCCAGAGCACGGCCTCGCCCTCGCGGGGGACGAGGAGCACCCCGTCCTGCATGGTGCCGGCCAGGTAGTAGCGGTTGATCGGGCCGAAGACGGCCGCGAGCTCCCAGTCGGGCTCGTCGCGGTCCATCCGGGCACGGAACCGGGCCATGCGGTCCGCGAGCTCGCCTGCGGGCACCTGCGCTTCCATACCTCATCTCTCCGTCGTCGGGGGTTATCTGGCTGACGGGACCGGGGCTTTAAGCAGCCCCCCGGTCCAGATCATGGTACATCTCATGGTCCACAGGAGTCTCGAAACCATGCCCGCCACCCGGGGGACCCGCACCGCACCCATCTCAGGGGGCCGTGCACCGCTCCTCGAGTTCCGGGACGTCACGGTCGTCCGCGAGGGCCGGGTCGTGCTCGACCGGGTCTCGCTCCGGCTCGAGGAGGGCGAGCACCTCGCGATCCTCGGCCCGAACGGGGCCGGGAAGTCGACCCTGATCCGGACCATCCTCCGCGAGTTCTACCCGGTCCGGGAGGAGGGGACGCGTTTTGCCTGCCGGGGCCGCGAGGTCTGGGACGTCTTCGAGCTCCGGTCGGCGATCGGGGTCGTCTCGAACGACCTCCAGCAGGCGTACGCCCCCGGGGCGACCGGGCGCGAGGTGGTCCTCTCGGGCTTCTTCTCCTCGATCGGGCTCTTCAACCACCGGGTGACCCCCGCGATGCGCGAGCGGACGAACGATGTCGGCGCCTTCCTCGGGATCGAGCACCTCATGGACCGGCCGATCGGGGCCATGTCCTCGGGCGAGGCCCGGCGCTGCCTGATCGCCCGGGCGCTCGTCCACGACCCGGCCGCGCTCCTCCTCGACGAGCCGACGAACAGCCTGGACCTCTCCGCCCTCCACACCCTCCGGCAGACCCTCCGCGAGGTCGCCCGGAGCGGGACGGCCGTCATCGTCGTGACCCACCAGCTCCACGACATCGTCCCCGAGTGCGACCGGGTCGTGCTGATGCAGTCCGGCCGGATCGCGGCCGACGGCCCCAAGGCCGAAGTCCTGACCGACGAACGGATCGGCGGGCTCTTCGGGGTCCCGGTCCGCCTGGTCGAGGAGAACGGCTGGTACTACGCGACCGGGTACTGAGCCCGTCCTCAGCTTAAAGTCCGGCCGGGTCAATAGATCTGGCGCATGTACGCGGACCGGCTCAGCGCCCTCCCCCCCTATCTCTTCGCCCGGATCGACGCGATGAAGGCCGAAAAGGCCCGGTCCGGCGCCGACATCATCGACCTCGGGGTCGGCGACCCCGACCTCCCGACCCCGCCGCACGTGGTCGAGGCGCTCTGTACCGCGGCCCGCGACCCGGCGAACCACCACTACCCCTCGTACGCGGGCATGACCGCGTACCGCGAGGCGGTCGCCGGCTGGTACGGACGCCGCTTCGGGGTCGACCTCGACCCGGCGACCGAGGTGCTCGCCCTGATGGGCTCGAAGGACGGGATCGCCCATGTCCCCGAGGCCTTCGTGAACCCCGGCGACGTGGTCCTCGCCCCGAGCCCGGGGTACCCGGTCTACCGGACCTCGACCCTCTTCGCCGAGGGCGAGCTCCACGAGCTCCCGCTCGCGGCTCAGAACGGCTTCCTCCCCGACCTCGACGCGGTCCCGGCCGAGGTGGCGAAACGGGCGAAGCTCCTCTTCGTCAACTACCCGAACAACCCGACGGGTGCCATCGCGCCGGCCTCGTTCTACGACGAGGTCGTCGCGTTCGCCCGCGAGCACGGCGTGGTCGTCGTCTCGGACAACGCCTACTCCGAGATCGCCTACGACGGGTACCGCGCCCCCTCGTTCCTGGAAGCCGACGGGGCCGCCGAGGTCGGGGTCGAGATGCACTCGCTCTCCAAGACCTACAACATGACCGGCTGGCGGATCGGGATGGCCGTCGGGAACGCCGAGGTGCTCGCCGGCCTCGGGCGGGTCAAGACGAACGTCGACTCGGGGGTCTTCGACGCGGTCCAGCACGCGGCGATCGCGGCCCTCTCGGGCTCGCAGGACTGCGTCGCGGCCGCCTGCCGGGTCTACCAGGAGCGGCGCGACGTCCTCGTCGCCGGCCTGAAGGCCCTCGGGTACGAGGTCGAGGCCCCGAAGGCGACCTTCTACGTCTGGCTCCCGGTCGAGGACTCGATGGCGTTCGCGGCCCGGCTCCTCGACGAGGCCGCGATCGTCGCGACCCCCGGGGTCGGCTTCGGGTCCCACGGCGAGGGCTACGTCCGCTTCGCCCTGACCCGGCCCGTCGACCGCATCCGCGAGGCCCTCGACCGGATGGAGGCCCTCCGATGAACCTTCCCCCCCACCTCTCGGTCCGCGAGGGCCACCTCTGGATCGGCGAGCACGACACGGTCGCCCTTGCCGGAGAGTACGGCACCCCGCTCTTCGTCACGGACGAGGAGCGGGTGCGGGCGCGGTACCGCGAGTACCGCGACGCCCTCCGGGCTCACTACGAGCCGGTCCAGGTCCTCTATGCGGCGAAGGCGAACGGCAACCCCGCCCTCCTCCGCGTCCTCGCATCCGAGGGGGCCGGCGCCGACGTCTTCAGCCCCGGCGAGCTTGAGCTCGCCCTCCGTGCGGGCATGGACCCCTCGCGCCTCCTCTTCAACGGCTCGTCCAAGTCGCGCGAGGAACTCCGCCTCGCGATCGAGCGGGGCGTCCGGGTCTCGCTCGACTCGACGGACGAGCTCCGGGCGATCGACGAGGTCGCGGGCGCGCTCGGGACGACGGCCGAGGTCTCGTTCCGCGTGAACCCGGCCCTCGAGGTCCCGACCCACCCCAAGATCGCGACCGGCCTCGCCTCCTCCAAGTTCGGCATCCCCCACGAGCGGATCCCGGACGCCTACCGGGCAGCGATCGCGGCGAAGAACGTCCGGCCGGTCGGGATCCACTGCCACATCGGCTCGCAGATCCTGGCCCTCGCGCCCTTCGTCGAGGCGGCGCGGGTCATGGTCCGGATCGCAGGCGAGCTGGTCCGGCTCGGCGTCCAGCTCGAGTTCATCGACCTCGGCGGCGGCCTCGGGATCCCGTACCGCCACGACGAGGACCGGGCCCCCACGCCCCGCGAGTACGCGGACGCGGTGATGCCGGTCTTCGTGGAGGGGGTCCGCGCCCTCGGCATCCGGCCGGCCCTCTGGGTCGAGCCGGGCCGCTCGCTCGTCGCGGACTCGACCGTGCTGCTCACGCGGGTCAACTCGACCAAGGACGCCCACCGTCGCTTCGTCAACGTCGACGCGGGCTTCAACCAGCTGATCCGGCCCGCCATGTACGACTCCTACCATGAGGTCGTGGTCGCGAACCGGGCCGACGCCCCCCCGACCGACCTCTGCACGGTCGCGGGCCCCATCTGCGAGTCGGGCGACATCCTGGCCGCGGACCGGACCCTGCCGGCCGTGCGGGAGGGCGACCTCCTCGCGGTCCTCGACGCGGGCGCGTACGGCTACGCCATGGCCTCGCAGTACAACGCCCGGCCCCGGGCGGCCGAGGTGCTCGTCCGCGGAAAGGACCGGGCGCTGATGCGCCGGGCCGAGACGGTCGACGACCTGGTCGCCGCGCAGGCGACCCCGTCCTGGCTCTAGGCGATGCGCTTCCACTACGCGCTCGTCGACGACCTCATTGCCGAGGCGGAGTTCGAGGAGCGGGTGGAGGCGAAGGCCGCGGCCTGCGGCGGGCTCGTGGACGAGGAGACGGCCGCGATGCTCGTGGTCGGCGACCTCGGCCGGGCCCACCGGAAAGTCCGCGACCTCTTCGGCAAGGCGAGCCTGGTCCTCTTCTTCGGCAAGGTTCTCGCCCTCTCCGAGCCGCGCACCTTCATCCGTGCGGACGGCGAGGAGGGGCGGATCGCGACCGTGACCCTGGGCGATGAGACCGGCCGGGTCGAGATGGCCCTCTTCGACGAGCGGGCGGACGCGATCGCCGAGCTCGCCGCGGGCGAGGTCCTGGAGGTGATCGCCCGCCCCTCGGCCCGCCGCCGCGGCGAGGTGACCGCGCTCGCCCTCCAGAAGGCCGGGTGCGAGGTCGACTGCCAGATCCCCCCCGACGGCGCTGCCGGCCGGCCCGCGGCCCCGGAGGTCGTGCCCGAGCTCGTCCTCCGCGTGCTGACCCTCCGGCCGCCGCGCTCGTTCACGCGCCGCGACGGGTCCCCGGGCGAGATGACCGAGGCGCTGGTCGGGAACGAGGAGGGCGTCTTCCGGCTCGTGGCCTGGCAGCCCGGCCTTCTCGACGGGCTCGGCCCGGGCGACGCGGTGCGGGTCACGAACCTTCAGCCCTCGCGCCGCTCGGACCGGCAGGAGTTCTCGATCGACGAGGGCTCGACCATCGAGCGGGTCGAGAGCGCCCCCGATGTTGCGACAGTGCCCCTCGCCTCCCTTCCCGGAGAGGGGACGGTCTCGGTCCGGGGCGAGGTCCGGTCCCTGCAGCCCCCGCGCCAGTTCGTCGCGCGCTCGGGCGAGCCCTCCTGGGTCCGGAACCTCGTGCTCGGAGACGAGGGGGGCGAGGCCCCGGTCGTCCTCTGGGGCGAGCACGCCCTCCTCCCGCTCGCGATCGGCGACCCGCTCGAGGTCTACGGCGCGACCGCGAAGCCCGGCCGGTACGGCGACCTCGAGGTCTCGGCCGGCTGGAATTCGGCCGTCCTCCTCCCGTCCGCGGGCGAGGAGGAGGTCGCGATCGAGGGGACGGTCCTCGCGACCCCGTCGGGCCTCTTCATCGACGACGGGGTCCGCCGCTACCTCCTGACCGGGGACGGGTTCCGGATGGGCGACGAGCTCCGGGTCGAGGGCCGGCTCGCCGGCAACCGGCTGACGCCCGAGCGGGCCGTGCCGGCGACGCCGGACGCCGACGCCGTCCGGCGCCGGCTCGAGGCCCTGGCCCCTCGCGACTAAAAGGGCGGGCTGCGTTCGGCCGTTCGCGCCCGATCTGCCTGTCCCGGCGGTCGTCGTGAAGCCCCGTGTCGCGGTCGACTCCCCTTCACTTTCGCTCCGCGATGGTCCGGGTTATAACCGTCTGCGTCGACTTTATATTCTAGAGCGACCGGACTCTCCGGTCGGATTGCACCGCAAGAAGAACTCACCAGTTCTGTAGGAGATACGATATGACTGCACCTGTCGCAGCACCCACGCTCGACATCGAGGACCTCCCCGGCGTCGGCCCGACCACGGCCGACAAGCTCCGCGAGGCGGGGTACCTGACCGTCGAGAGCATCGCGACCGCGTCCCCGACCGACCTCGCCGAAGCGGCCGAGATCGGCGAGTCGACCGCGAAGAAGATCATCAAGGCCGCCCGCGAGATCGCGGACATCGGCGGTTTCCGGACCGGCCAGGACGTCTTCGAACAGAGGAAACAGATCCGGAAGCTCCGGACCTTCGTGCCCGAGTTCGACGCCCTCCTCGGCGGCGGGGTCGAGACCCAGGCGATCACCGAATGCTACGGCGAGTTCGGGTCGGGCAAGTCCCAGATCGTCCACCAGCTGGCCGTGAACGTCCAGGTCCCCGAGGAACTCGGCGGGCTCGGCGGCTCGGCGATCTACATCGACACGGAGAACACCTTCCGCCCCGAGCGGATCGAGCAGATGGTCCACGGGCTCTCGTTCCCCGACAACCCCGAGTACGAGGTCCCCTCGCCCGAGGAGTTCCTCGCGAACATCCACGTGGCCCGGGCCCACACCTCGGACCACCAGATGCTCCTGATCGACACGGCGAGAGAGCTCGCGGTCGAGCTGAAGACCTCGGACATGCCGGTCCGGCTCTTCATCATCGACTCGCTCACGGCCCACTTCCGGGCCGAGTACGCGGGCCGCGGCACGCTCGCGACCCGGCAGCAGAAGCTGAACCGGCACATGCACGAGCTCTTCAAGCTCGTCGACGAGAACAACGCGGTCGGCCTGGTCACGAACCAGGTGATGTCGAACCCGGGCGTCTTCTTCGGCGACCCGACCAAGCCGATCGGCGGCAACATCGTCGGCCATACGGCCACCTTCCGGCTCTACCTCCGGAAGTCGAAGGGCGGCAAGCGGATCGCCCGCCTCGTGGACAGCCCGAACCTGCCCGAGGGCGAGGCGCCCTTCATCGTCGAAGAAGCGGGTCTCAAGCCCGTATGAGAGCCGTCGTCAGCGACATCGACGGCACGATCACGGACCGCGTCCGCCGGATCAGCCTCCCCGCGATCGGGGAGATCCGGCGGCTGGTCGACAGCGGGGTCCCGGTGGTGCTCGCCTCGGGCAACACCCTCTGCTTCATGGAGGGCCTGGCGAAGATGATCGGGACCGGCGGCTCGGTGATCGCCGAGAACGGCGGTGTATGGCAGCACGGGTTCGGGGGCGAGCCCGTGGTTGTGGGCGACCGCAGAGTCGCGCTCGCCGCATTCGAGCACCTCCGCGAGCACTACGTCGGGCGGGGTATCGAGCTCGTCCCCCACTCCCACAACCTGCGCCTCGCCGACGTCGCGTTCGCCCGGACCGTCCCTGTCGAGGAGGTCCGCACCCTGGTGAAGGACCACCCCGTGCGGGTGCTCGACACCGGGTTCGCGCTCCACATCCAGCAGGCCGGCATCACCAAGGCGACGGCGCTCGCCGCGCTCGCCCGTGCCATGGACCTCGCGCCGTCCGACTTTCTCGCCGTCGGCGACTCTGAGAACGATGTGGAGATGATAAAAGAGGCGGGGACCGGAGCCGCTGTCGGCAACGCAGCGCCGGGGGCTCGCGCGGCGGCCGACTTCGTGGCGTCGGCCCCGTACGGCGACGGGTTCGTCGAGGCCGTTCGCCACTACCTTCCCTGATTTTTTCCCTTATTGCTTCGAGAGGAAGCGGTCCACGACGATATAGTCTTTGATGTCCTTCACCGCCTCGAACGGTATCAGGAGCCGGTCGCCGTCGACGCGGTAGCCGGTCACGTCGAAGGTGGGGTCCGGCCGGACGATCAGGTCGACGACCTGGCCGCTCTCCAGGTCGACCAGGATGTTCTTGAGCGTCCCGATCACCATCCCGTCGTTCGACATGACACGTTTGCGCGATAGGCTCCGGGAGAAGGTGTTCACCATGGCAGAATGGTCAGCTTCTCGTACTATAAATACTGCGATCTCTGCTCTCCTGCGTTATTGCCCGCCTCACTGCCTCATGAGGACGGGAAGACCCGAATGATATCTGTCTTGGTCAGGATCCCGACCGGGCGCCCGTTCTCGACCACGATCAGGCGCCCGATCTCGCGCTCCTTGAACCGCCGGACCACCTCGAAGAGCCGGACGCCGGCCTCGACCTGGACCACGTCGGGGGTCATCGAGTCCGTGACCGGGCTCGAGAGGGGCCTGCCGTCCGCCAGCGCCCGGACCACGTCAGAGACGGTCAGGATCCCGCACATGCGCTCGCCGTTCATGACCGGGGCGCCGTTGATCTGCGCGCCGGCGAAGAGCCGGATCGCGTCCTCCAGCGCGGCCGACGCCGGCACCACCCGGAGCGGGTGGGACATGTAGTCGCGCACGGGCTTCTTCGGCAGCGAGATCATCTCCGAGATCGAGATGATCAGGGCACCCTGGACCTCGTCCTTGCCGAAGACCTCGCCGCGCAGGAGGAGCTTGTTGACCGGCGTCGGGCCGACCGTGATCTCATCGCCGATCTCGAAGAGCTTGACGCTGCCCATGATCCTGACCACGGCGTGGCAGACGTCGGGGTGGCAGAGGGTCGTGAAGTCGATCTCGGTCGCGCCGAGGCCCGCGAGCGCCGACCGTGATCTCATCGCCGATCTCGAAGAGCTTGACGCTGCCCATGATCCTGACCACGGCGTGGCAGACGTCGGGGTGGCAGAGGGTCGTGAAGTCGATCTCGGTCGCGCCGAGGCCCGCGAGCGGCACGCCGTTGCGTGCGAGCGGGACCTGGGCATCCGCCCCGGACTGGGAGATGTTCAGCTCGTGGTAGGCCTTTGCGGTCGGGTTGTACCCTCCCTTCGGTCCCGGCACTCCGTCGACCAGCTCGAGGGCCTTGAGGGCCTGCATCTGGTTCCGGATCGTCCCCGGGTTCCGCTGGATCACCTCGGCGATGTCCTCGCCCTTGATCGGCCGCGAGTGCTGGTGATAGAGGGTGATCAGGGTGATCAGGATGTCCTTCTGGATGAGCGAGAGATCCATAATGATTGATCATGTTGATAACTATATAGAAGTTCTGAAGGCAGGTTTCCCCCGACCGTTCAGAGCCATGTCCAGGCCCCGGTCGCGGCGCAGCCGACGAGGAACCCCAGGATCGCACCGCCGTTGAGAGGCGGCAGGCCCGCGTGCGCCCGGCCCCTGTCGACGAAGTGGAGGAGGAGGGCCATCCCGACGACCGAGCCCGCGATGGCGCCGATGGCCGGGCCGTTCAGAAATCCGATCCCGGGGGCCTTGAGGAAGGTGTTCGCCGAGACCACGAGGATCGAGGGCATGATCAGGTCGCCCATTCCGATCAGCAGGGCCGAGCGCCCCCCCTTCCCGTCCGACTCGGGGGTATAGTCGTCGACCGGGCCGACCCCGTCCCGGATGAACGAGTAGCCGCGCTCCTTCGGCACGACGAAGAGGATCGGGGCCCGCTGCTCGAGCACCCCCTCGGCGAGCGCGATCATGTGCTTGGTCCGGTAGACCGAGAGGGCGTCGTAGACGGCGAGCAGCGCGAGCAGGAGGAGCACGGGGACCACCCCGAGCGAGGTGCCGAAGATCGCCGAGACGCCGGCCGCGAGCAGGAGCCCGAGCAGGTCGATCACGTACCACTCGGGGTACCGGAGGAGGAGAAGCACCGCCGCGGCCCCGAGCAGGCCCGAACCGCCGAGCACGACGGCCGGGTCCGCGATCGCCGTGCTCAGGAGCGCGACGAAGATGTAGACGAACGAGAGTCCGATCGAGAGGAGGATGATCCCCTGGATGATCCGGCGCATCCCGAACCGGATCAGGACCAGGAGCACGGCCGTGAACCCGAGCAGGAGCAGGAGAAAGATGATCGGGTTCGCCGTCGAACTCGGGTCCTCGAACGCGACGATCCCGGCACGGTGCATCAGGGGCCCGAAGAGGGCCGCACCGAGCTCGACCACGACGAGCATCACACCGATACCAACCAGAGGCAGCAGCCGGTTCGTCTTCATAAGCGCCCACGAAACAGGTAGCTTAAGTACTGGACATTCATTACCTAAAAGCATGGACCTCCGCGACGCCCTGCCCGAGTTCGTGCTCACGATCATCCTGGTCGTCTCGACCCTCGTCCTCGTCCTGCGGCTCTGGCAGGACCTGACCATCGCGGTCTCGGCCACGCTGATGATGCTCTCGCTCGGAGGGCTCTTCCTCGTCTTCGGGACGAAGATCGCGCTCCTCTCCCGCACCCTGGTCGAGCGCGAGCGCGGCATCCGGATGAACCTGATCGAGACCCAGGAGGTCCTCACGGGGAAGTACGAGGAGACCGTGACCCAGATCGACGCGATCGTCCAGGACTTCCAGCGCCGGCTCTATCGCTAGGCCGTCATCTTTAACCGGTCGCGCTCCGAGTGGTGATCGACATGGGGGTCGCTCTCCGGGACATCCTCGCCCCGTACAAACGCCCGGTCGGCTGGGACGGCCTCTGCGGCACGGCCGCGATCGACGCGCACAACGCGCTCTACCAGTTTCTCACCATCATCCGCCAGCCCGACGGCACGCCCCTCGTGGATGCGGAGGGACGGGTCACCTCCCACCTCTCGGGCCTCTTCTTTCGGACCACGAAGCTCCTCGAGAAGGGCGTCCGGCCGGTGTACGTCTACGACGGCGCGCCGCCCTCCCTGAAGGCCCGGACCATCGAGACACGACGCGGCGTGCGGGAGGAGGCCGGCCGGCAGCATGCGGCCGCAATCGAACGCGGAGACACGGAGGAGGCCTACAAGCAGGCCCGCGCGTCGACCCGGATCGACGGAGAGGTGATCGCCTCCTCGCAGCGCCTCCTCGAACTCCTCGGGGTGCCCTGGGTCCAGGCGCCGAGCGAGGGCGAGGCCGAGGCGGCCCGCATGGCCGCGACGGGGCAGGTCTCGTACGCGGTCAGCCAGGACTACGACGCTCTCCTCTTCGGCGCCCCCGAGCTCGCGCGAAACATCACGATCAGCGGGCGACGCCGGCTCCACGGCCGGACGATCACGGTCGAGCCCGAACGCATCCGGCTGGCCGAGGTCCTCGAGGGGCTCGGGATCACCCGCGAGCAGCTGGTCGAGGTCGGCGTCCTGGTCGGGACCGACTTCAACGAGGGCGTGCGCGGCGTCGGCCCGAAGACGGCCCTGAAACTCGTGCGCGAGGGTCGGTTCGAGGAGACCGTGGCCGAACGCCTCCCCGACCTGGACCCGGCACCGATCGTGGACTTCTTCCTCTCGCCGCCGGCCCGGGCGCCGGTCGCGCTCGAGTGGCGGGCCCCCGACGGCGAGGGGCTCCGGGCCATGCTCTCGGACGAGTACTCGTTCTCGGTCGAGCGGGTGAACGGGGCCCTCGAGCGGCTCGGCGTCACGGCCGGGCAGAAGACCCTCGACCAGTGGTTCTGACCGGCCCTCCTCCCGCCCGGGCGGCCCTGCGCCGTCCCCCCGAATCGGGCGGAAGACTGCCGAATACACCCCGGTACGGTCCGGCATACCAGAATCTATATGCCTCAGCCATCCAGACACTCTTGGAATGCGACTCTCTCCGCTCTGTATCTGCATTGCGCTCTGGCTCTGTTGCGCCGCGCTCCCAGCCACGGTTGCAGGGGCCGAGTCCTACCAGTTTTCGGAACGCTGGTCGTTCGGCGAGAAGGACAAGGGCTACCTGGAGTGGCCGGCCGGGATCGTCGGCGACGATCAGGGCCGGGTCTATGTCGTCGACCGCGACCTCGCCGCGATCCGGTCCTACAGCCCCTCGGGAGAGTACCTGGGACGCTGGGGCGCGCCGGGTTCGGGCATCCTCCTCTTCACCGACCCGATCGACATCTCGATCGATGATGCCGGCCGGCTCTATGCCGTCGACACGGGCAACAAGCGCATCCAGGTCTTCACCGAGGGCTGCGACGTGATCGCCACCTGGTCCGGCATCAGCTATAAGAAGCCGGTCGACGTGGCCGTGCTCCGGAAGGGGAAGGTCTACGTGGCCGATGTGGAGCAGCCCGAGGTCCTGATCGTGGACGATGCGGGGCTCGTCACGGGGACCGTCGGCTCCGAGGGCACGGGCGACGGGGGCCTTCGTCGGCCCCGGGCCCTCGCGCTCGACTCCGGGGGGAACCTCTACGTCCTGGACGAGTCCCTCTCGCGGGTCACGAAGTTCGGGCGGGACGGGGGCTTCCTCCTCCGCTTCGACGGTCAGGGCTCGGATGCGGGGAAGCTCAACCACCCCGAGGGGCTCGTGATCGACGCCCTCGACAACATCTACGTGGCTGATACTGAGAACGGCCGGATCGTGAAGTTCGACCCCGAGGGCGAGGTGCTCGCCACCTTCGGAGCACGGGGCTCGGGCGACGGCCTGTTCGAGGAGGGGCCGTACGCGGTCTGGGTCGACCCACAGGGGACGGTCTACGTGCCCGACGTGACCCAGCACGGGATCCAGATCTTCCGGCCGGGCCCGGAGATCGCCGAGACGCCGGCCGGGAACACGACCGCCTCGTCCGGAGAGAACTCCACGATCCCCACAGGGACGAACACGACCGGCCTCTCGAACGGGACTGCGCCCAACAGCACCGGTCTCTCGAACGCGACGGATGTGAACGGGACTGCCGCGGCCAACCGGACGGCCGTCGCGACCCGGACGCCTCTCTCGACCACCCCGCTCCCGGCGATCACGGCCGTGAATATCACCCCGTACGGGACCCCGACGCCGCTTCGGTCCCTCCCGGCGCCGCTCGGCGGGCTCCTCGGGGCCCTCGCGATCGCCGGGCTCCTCGTGCGGCGTCGACGCCGCTAGCCAGGTATCGAGGTCGTCGCGGACGACGGCCGGTCGCCGCCACCCTCTTTTTTGTCCTGCTCTCCCGTCAGACCCGGTTCCAGACCCAGAGGAACCGCTGGAGGGCCGTGAAGTGGCCGAGCACGCCGAAGAGGACCAGGGTCCACCCGAGGAACGGCAGGCCCCAGACCGGGGCTCCGACCGCGATGTCGAGGACCGAGGCGGCCATCAGCAGCACGAGCCTGTCGGCCCGCCCGAGGAGGCCGCCGTAGTACCGGCCCACGCCGACGGCCTGGGCCTGGGTCCCGAGGTACGAGGACATCAGCACACCGGTCAGGGCGAAGACCCCGACCTGCCAGGAGGCGGCGCCGCCGGCAAAGACCCCGGTGATGATGAAGATGTCCGCGTACCGGTCGATCGCGTGGTCGAGGAAGTCGCCGCGCGGCCCCTGCTGTCCCATGGCCCGGGCGAGGGCGCCGTCGACCGCGTCGAAGACCGAGTTCGCCGCGACGCAGACGAGGCCGCCGAGGACCCAGCCGGCGGCGTACAGGAGCCCGCCGGCGAG
>Ga0074193_1002041_pt2 | contig 13316 bp, 21 predicted proteins | sample EPASupsiteHSE605_FD_64523 | JGI IMG/M metagenome (GOLD analysis project Ga0074193, IMG submission 64523) | Bioremediated contaminated groundwater from EPA Superfund site, New Mexico - Sample HSE6-05 | ecosystem: Environmental > Aquatic > Deep subsurface > Groundwater > Contaminated ... | reverse complement strand
GTGGGACCTGGCGTTCCTCGTCTTCTTCCTCTTCGTCCTCGAGCTCCGGTTCTTCAACCCGTACGTGTCGCACTACTCCGAGCAGTTCATGGACCTGGCCTGGATCGCCTCGATCATGCGGAGCCCGACCGTCACGCCCCTCGACCCCTGGTTCGCCGGCGGGACTCTGAATATCTACTACTACCTCGGCCACTGGCTCATGGCGCAGCTCGGCCTCCTCGCGGAGGTGCCGGCGCGTGTCGTCTTCAACCTGGTGCTGCCGACGGTCTTCGGGCTCTCGGCGGTCAACTGCCTCCTCATCGGACATCTCCTGCTCGAACGTCACCGCTGGCTCCCGCTCGGGCTCCTCGTGCTCGTCAACCCGACCGCGCTCGTCCAGCTCGCGGTGGGCAAGGCCCTGGTCCCCGCCCTCGACCACTCGCGCCACGCGATCCAGAACGGGCTGACCGAGTACCCGTTCTTCTCGACGATCCTCGGCGACCCCCATGCGCTCGTGATGAGCATGTTCAATCAGCTCTTCCTGATCGCGCTCATGATCTTCGCCTGGACTCGCTGGGAGGTGCTCACCGTGCGCCAACGCTGGGCCGTGATGGGCCTTACGGCCCTCTCCCTCGGGGCCATGCCCGGGATCAACTCCTGGGACGTCCTGGTGTACGGCCCGCTCGTCGTCGGTGTCGGCCTTCTGATCTGGTGGCGCGCACGGCACGAGGGCGGCTGGACCGCTCGCCAGGCCCTGTGCTATCCCCTCCTCGTCCCTGGCCTCGGGCTCGGGCTCTACCTTCCCTACCTGCTCGACCTCCAGCCCGGATCGGTCCACGGCGTGCTCCCGGTCCTCTCGCCGTCCGAGCCGATCACGTTCCTGCTCACCCACGGCTTCTTCTTCGTCGTGGTCGTGGTCGCGATCGCCCGGTACGTGCCGCGGCAGCCGTTTTTGCTCCTGGTCGCGGTCCCGTTCCTCTACCTCGGGTACTATTCTGCGGCGATCGCCGCGGTCCTGCTCGCGTATATGCTCTGGCGCACGCACAGGACGGGTCGTATCGAGGACCTCCTCGTGGTCACGGGGCTGCTCCTCGTGCTCGCGGTCGAACTCGTTTACTTCCGCGAGGCCTTCGACAACGAGTACTTCCGCACGAACACGATGCACAAGTTCTACTACATTGCCTGGCTCCTCCTCGGCGTCGGCTGCGCCGGGCTCGTGGGCCGGTGGTCCCAGGGTCGGTCCGAGCTCTTCCGGGTCGCGCCTGCGGTCCGAAAGGTCGCTGCCGTGATCGCGATCGCCGGGCTGCTCGCGTTCCCGTTCGTCTTCCAGCCGGATGTCGGGAGGGACCTGCTCGGGATCCGGTTCAACGGCGGTTCGGAGACCCTGGACGGGCTCGCGTACCTCGATTACGAGCACCCGGACGATGCCGATGCGATCCGGTTCCTGGAGAACTACACCGAGCCGGACTGTATCGTCGAGGCTGTCGGAGACGATTACAGCTACGGCTCTCCGATCTCCTCGTTCACGGGCATGCCCACGGTCGTGGGCAAGCGATCGCACGAACTCCAGTGGCGGACGAACAACGACAACTGGTGGTGGACCCGGATCCCGGACGTCGAGACCATGTACGAGCAACCGGACAGGACCGTCGAGCTGATGCAGAAGTACGGCTGCCGCCTCATCTACGTCGGCGAGCTCGAGCACAAGATGTACCACGTCAACCTGAACGGGGCGGGTCTCGAGCCGATCTACAACAAGGACGGCATTCAGATCTTCCGCATCCCGGACGGGGCCTGATGCGCCGAAGGCCGGAGGCTGGATGGATCCCGCCGCGAATCTCTCGAGTTTCCGCCTATTTCACAAACCTTTATGAACATTCCGTCGAGAAATATATGGACCCATCCTCACTTGCTGATGAGTGATGAAGGAACTACGCAATCCTGAATGAGGTAAGTCATGGCAAAAGGTTACGTCCGTTACGAGGCGCCCGAGGAGCTCCAGAACAAGGCGCTTGAAGCGCTTGAACTGGCTCGGGACACCGGCAAGATCAAGAAGGGAGCGAACGAAGCGACAAAAGCCGTCGAACGGTCCACGGCCCAGCTCGTGCTGATCGGCGCAGATGTCGAGCCCGAAGAGATCGTGATGCATCTCGGTCCGCTCTGTGACGAGAAGCAGATCCCGTACATCTACGTGAACCGGCAGAACGACATCGGCGCCGCCTCCGGCCTCGAAGTCGGGTCGACTGCGGCCGCTATCGTCAAGCCGGGCAAGGCGAAGGAGATCGTCGACGACCTCGGCGGTCAGATCGCGGCCCTTCGCGGGTGAACTGAATGGCTGACGAGGGAACGCCGGCTGAGGTTGTCGAGGTGATCGGCAGCACCGGGATGCACGGCGAGGCAATGCAGGTCAAGTGCCGGATCCTCGAGGGGAACAACAAGGGTCGCATCATCACGCGGAACACGGTCGGACCGATCCGCGAGGGCGACATCCTGATGCTCCTCGAGACCGAGCGCGAGGCGAAGAAGCTCTCGCGGAGATAAGGATATGGTCGACTCATTTACCTGCTCGTTCTGCGGAAGCGGGATGGAGCCCGGCACGGGCAAGATGTTCGTGAAGCGGGACGGAACGATCTTCTACTTCTGCTCGACGAAGTGTCAGAACAACCAGAAACTCGGTCGGGTCCCCCGGCGGGTCTCCTGGACGAAGGCCGGTCGGCGCGCGCTCGGCAAGGAGTGAGCATGGACCGGACCTTCGTGATGGTCAAGCCTGACGGGGTCCAGCGCGGCCTCCTTGGGGAGATCATCGCCCGGCTCGAGAGAAAGGGCCTCAAACTCGTGGCGGCGCGGCTCGAGCGCCTCCCCGAGGAGCGGGTGGACCGGCACTACGCCGAGCACCTCGCCCGCCCCTTCTATCCGGGCCTGAAGCAGTACATCATGTCCGGCCCCTGCCTCCTGATGGTGGTCGAGGGCAGGGACGCGGCCCGGGTCGTCCGGGCGCTGACCGGTGCGACGAACCCCATCGAGGCAGCCCCGGGGACCATCCGCGGGGACTTCGGCCTCGAGATCGGCCGAAACGTGATCCACGCGGCGGACTCGCCCGAGTCGGCGGCCCGCGAGATCGGGATCCACTTCCCCGACGGTCTGGTCGAGTACGACCGGATCGACGCGGCGGTCCTCTACGAATAACCCTCCTCTTTTTTCCCGATCGGCGCCTGTTTATACCCTCGCCTCGCACCTATGAGTGCATGAAGGGGATGTTCATTCTCGCGGCGGCACTCGTGCTTGTTCTCGTGGCCGCCGGATGTACGGGCTCCGGGCCGGGCAGTGCAACGCCCACCCCCGGCACGCCCGCAGTCGCGGACGAGTCAGTGAACGAAACTCTCCGGGTCTTCGCATCCGAGGCCCAGCGGTCGCTCGACGCGCTCGACGCGAACGCCTCGTCGGCGGCATCGGCCCTCGCTCGGACAGGGCTTACCGGGCCGGGTGCCGAGGCGGTGCTCCTGAACCTTTCGCGCTCGGGGAACTATACGAACGATGCGGCCACGTTCGACACGAACGGCGAGATCAGGGCCGTGATGCCCGAGGACTACCAGTTCGCGGTCGGCGCGAACATCGGGGGTTCGTCGAACATTCAGGGTGCGCTGAACGGCACTCCGGCGATGAGCCCGCGCATCAACGTGGTCGAGGGCTTCCGCGCGGTCGCGCTTTCGTACCCGGTCCTGAACTCGACCGGCGGAGTCGAGGGCGGGGTCTCGGCCGTCTTCCGGCCCGAACGGCTGCTCGCGATGCCGGCGTTGCACGCGCTCGACAACGGGTCCCACACGCTCTCGGCCGTCCAGACGGACGGGACGATCATCTTCGATACGAACGTGCGCCTGATCGGGCAGTCGATCCTGAACGAGAGCCAGTACGGGACCGCCACAGACCTCGCCGCGCTCGCCCGGGAGATCGTGGCGACGCCGTCCGGCGCCGGGTCCTACCGTGCCAACGCGACAACAGGGGAGGTCCGCGGGATCGCCTGGCAGACGGTCGGGCTCCACGGCACCGACTGGCGTCTCGTGGCGAACCAGGGACGCTGAAGACACTGCCCCACGTCGCCGGCCGCCGGCCCGGTCGGCCACCCCTCTTCTTTCCTAACGGGCGCCGCGGTAAACGCAGAGGCGATCGCCGTCGTCCCGCTGATCGACACCCGGTCCGGCCGCAGGACCCGGTCGAGGGGGTCCAGGGGGGGTTTGATACCCGCTCCCGGCCTTCTGATCAGGGAATGCCCGTTCAGGAACTGATTCGGTGCCGGGGCCACCCGCTGGTCTCGTCGCGGCACCCGACGACCTTCGAGATCACGAAGGAGGAAGAGCTGACCTCCGCGGGCGACTGCATCATCGGGATCGGTGCGGACCGGGGGGCTGCCGACCTGTCGGGCGCGTTTCGCGCCGCACTCGCACGCGAGGACGCAGTGCTCGTCACCACGCTCCGCTGCGGCCCAATCGAGGTCGAGGTCAGGTCTGCAGGGCATCCGGGGCTGGTGCTCGATCATCCGACGGACCTCGTCTGGCGCCGCTCCGACTTCGTCTGCGGCAGGACCATCGGGATCCGCTCGGACTACGTGGCCCGTACGCTGCCCCGCCTGCTGATCGACCGCCTTCGGGGAGGCGCGCCCCTCGAGGCAGAGCTGGTTGTGCTCTAGTCTCTCCCGAGCTCGCTGATCTTCAGTTCGGCCGTGGTCAGCAGCTCCTCGCACTGCCGTACGAGCACGGCTCCCCGCTCGTAGAGCCGGATGCAGTCGTCGAGCCCGGTCCCGTCGTCCTCGAGCCGCCGGACCACGTCGCGGAGCTCGGCCACCAGTTCTTCGTACGTCTTATCTGTCATCGTACACCTCCTCGACCCGCATCAGGGCCCTTCCCGCGCCGAAACGCGCATGCACCGTCTCGCCCGCCGCCAGTTCGCCGGCCGCGCGGACCGGTCGCCCCTCGCGCTCGACGAGGGCGTATCCCCGTGCGAGGGGTTCGAAGGGCGACCGGGCCCGAAGGACGGCCGAGAGGGCCTCCAGCTCGGTCTGTCGGCGCTCGAGCGCCCGCCTCTTCGAACGCTCGAGCCTGCCCGAGAGCTCGGCTGCATCCTCGCGCCACCGGTCGATCCGGAACGCGAGGCGCGCCGGCCTCAGCCTGTCCCGGAGCTCCTGCAGGTCGTCGTCAGCCCGCTCCCGCCGGGCGTAGAGCAGGTCGACGAGCCGGCGTCGGGCCTGTCGGAGCTCCTCGAGGAGCACCGCCCTATCGGGCGCGATCAGCTCGGCTGCGGCCGACGGAGTCGGGGCCCGGAGGTCGGCCGCGAGATCGCAGAGGCTCACATCGACCTCGTGCCCGACGGCCGAGACGACCGGCGTGACGCAGGCGCGGACCGCCCGGACCACGATCGGGTGGTTGAAGCAGAAGAGGTCCTCGAACGACCCCCCTCCGCGGGCGACGATGATCACGTCCACCCGGCCGTCGAGCCGCGCGATGGCGCGGCCGATCTCGCGCTCGGCCCCGTCGCCCTGGACCGCGGTCGGCGAGAGGACCAGCTCTACGGGAAACCGGCGCCCCAGCACGTTCAGGATATCGTGCAGGACCGCGCCGGTGGACGAGGTCACGACCCCGACCCGCACGGGAAACCGGGGGAGGGGGCGCTTGGCAGCCTCGAGAAAGCACCCCTCCGCCGCGAGCTCCTGCCGCCATCGTTCGAGCTGCAGGTACTTCTCTCCCACGCCGGCCCGGTCGGCCTCGCGGACGTAGAACTGGTATCGCCCTCCGGCCGCGTAATGGGAGACCGAACCGAAGGCGATCACGGTCTGGCCGTCCCGGAGGACCTCGCCAAGCCGCACGGCATCCCGTCGCCAGCAGACGCAGGGGAGCTGGGCCGTCTCGCCGTTCCGCTCCTCCGACAGCGAGAAGTAGCAGTGGCCCGAGGCGTGGTGCCGGCAGTTCGAGATCTCACCCCGCACGAAGCACTCGATCAGCCTCTCGTCGAGCAGGAGCTCGTCGATGATCCCGGCCACCTCGGCGACCCCGAGGACCTGTCGCTCCGGGGCCGGCGCCGGCTCCTCGACCTCGTCCGCTGCCCCCCACGTCTCCGGGAAGAGGACCTGCTGGGCCCTATCCATGGATCTTCTATAGATGGTCGGTCACCTATAGGTATGGTTCGCTGCTCGGCCTCGACCATGTTCTTTCACGAGTATCCGCTCGAGACCATCCTCGCGTCCGCCCGCCGCGCGACCCTCGACGCCGTCGAGTTCTGGCTCGAGACCCCGCATTTCTGGCTCCGCGGGATGCCGGAGGGCCAGCTCATGGAGGGTCTCCGGGCGCACCCCGATCTCGGCCCGATCTCGGTCCACGCCCCGATCATGGACCTGAACCCCTGTTCGATCAACCCGCGCGTGGCCGAGGCCTCGGTCGCCTATGCGGTCGAGGCGATCGCACTGGCCGACCGGTGCGGAGCCGAAGTGGTCACGGTCCACCCGGGTCGTCGGACGGCCAAGCGCCCACCGAGCCCCGACGACTTCCGCCGGTTCGACCGGCTGATCGGGGCCCTTCGCGACGCAGCCCTGAGCGTCCGGGTCCGTGTCGCGATCGAGAACATGGAACGGACCGTCAACAACCTCCTCACCTCTCCCAAGGCCGTCCGGCTGCTCCTCGACGAGGAGGACTGGCTCTGGTTCACGCTCGACGTCTCGCACGCGATGGGCCGCTCGATCGAGGAGGTCCGGGCGTTCGTGGAGCTCTGCGGCGACCGCCTGGCGAATATCCATCTCTCCCGTGCCGCCGACGGGAAGATGCACCTCGCTCTCTCGGGTCACCCGGACGGACGGTTCGTGCTCGAGCTCCTCCGAGACCACCGATACGGGGGGCCGATCACGCTCGAACTCGAGGACCTCAGGTTCGACCGGACGTACTCGATCGACGAGAAGGTCGCCCTGCTCGCCTCGGAGTGCGCCTTCGTGCGGTCGGTCATGGGGTGACGGACAGTTCCGCTATATTTATACAGGGACGCCCCGATTAGGTACTGCATCGCCCGATCTACTCCGGGCGCACCTGGGCCGGTCTCTCCGGCGTGAAACCGATGGTACAGTACGACCCGCTCTCAGCCGTAATCTTTCTCGTCTGCATTCTTCTCTCGGCCTTCTTCTCCAGTGCCGAGGTGGCCCTGATCTCGATCTCCCGCGCCCGAGTCCGGACGCTGGTCAACGACGACCGTCCCGGTGGGGCAGCCCTGGCCGAGCTCCGGGCCGATCCCGATCGGATCCTGATCACGACGCTGATCGGCAATACGCTCGTCTGCGTCGGGGCGGCCGCGCTCGCGACCGAGGTCGCGCTCGCCGAGTTCGGTCCGTCGGGCGTGGCCCTCGCGATCATCGGGACGGTCCTCGTCCTTCTCGTGATCGGCCAGATCGGCCCGATGCTCGTCGCTGCCCGCTATCTCGACCGGGTGGCACTCCGCGCTGCCGGACCGATCCTCCTCCTCTCGCGTATCGTCTCGCCGGTCATCCGGGTGATCAACCACCTTTCCCGCACCCTCGGGACCGAGACGAACGGCGAACCCTCCGTGACCGAGGACGAGATCCGCGAGTGGATCGACGTCGGCAAGGAGGAGGGTGCGATCGAACAGGGTGAGCAGCGTATGCTCTACAATGTCCTGGCCTTCGACGAGACGACCGCTCGCGAGGTCATGACTCCGCGCATGGACGTCACCATGGTCGAGGACACCACGACCCTCGACTCGACCCTGACCATCTTCCACGAGACCGGCTTCTCCCGCCTCCCGGTCTTCCACGAGCGGGTGGACAATCTGGTCGGCGTCCTGAACATCAAGGACGTGTATGCGGCGGTCGTTACGCGAACGCTCGGCGTGCGGATCACGGACCTCTGCTACGACCCGTACTTCGTGCCCGAGACCAAGAAGATCGACGACCTTCTGCGCGAACTCCAGGTCCGGAAAGTTCCGATGGCGATGGTCATGGACGAGTACGGCGGGTTCGTCGGGGTCGTCACGATCGAGGACATCCTCGAGGAACTCGTCGGCGACATCCTCGACGAGTTCGACGAGGAGGAGCCCCAGGTCGAGCCGGCCGGCGAGGGCGTCTTCCTCGTCGACGCCTCGGCCTGGATCGAGGACCTGAACGAGCGGATCGGACTCTCGCTTCCTGCGGGCGACGGGTACGAGACGATCGGCGGGCTGCTGATCGAGCGACTGGGCCACATCCCCCACCCGGGCGAGACGGTCACCATCCCCGAGAACGGAGTTGCGCTCGTCGTTATGCAGATGCGCGGGTCGCGGATCATCCGGATCAAGCTGCTGCTCCCCCCGCCCGGGACGGACGACGAGAACCGTTAAGCCGGTCCGGTTCAAGTACATGGGCATGATGCGCTGCGCGGTGCTCGCCTCGGGGCGGGGTTCGGATTTCCAGGCCGTGATCGACGCGGTGAAGCGCGGTGCCTGCCCGGTCGAGCTCGTCCGCCTGATCACGGATAATCCGGCAGCCCCGGCGATCGAGCGAGCCGAACGGGCGGGTGTGCCCGTGACCGTCCTCGACCGCGCCGGATACCCCGATCGGGAGGCGTACGAGGTCTCGCTCAGGGAGGCCATGGCGGCCTCGCGTGCAGACCTCTTCGTCCTCGCGGGGTACATGCGTCTCCTCTCCTCCGAGACGGTCAGGGCCTTCGCGGGCCGGATGATCAATATCCACCCGGCCCTCCTCCCGGCCTTTCCCGGCCTTCGAGCCCCGGAGCAGGCGGTCGAGCACGGGGTCCGGGTCGCCGGTTGCACGGTCCACTTCGTGACCGAGGAGATGGACGCGGGGCCGATCATCCTCCAGGCATGCGTGCCCGTGCACGACGACGACGACGGTACTACCCTCGCGGCACGGATCCTCGTCGAGGAGCACCGGATCCTCCCCGAGGCGATCCGGCTCTTCGCCGAGGGCCGGCTCGTGCGGGAGGGGCGGCGCGTGAGGCACCTGCCGCCGTCGACAGGCTCATGACCGCGCGGCGACCATGATAGAGAACGGCCGGCAGCCATGAAGGGGCGGGGACAGCAGCAACGACAGGCGAAGCGAATCGCCGGGGAACGGATTCGACACCTCTTCGAGACGGCAGACCGGTTCTACCCGGTCGACCCGTCATGGAGCAACCGGTGTGTGGCCGTGGCCCGTGCGATCGCGATGCGGCAGCGCCTCCGGCTCGGACACGACGAGCGGCGCCGCTTCTGCCATGCCTGCCACGCCTATCTCCGGTTCGGAGCAAATACGCGGGTCCGCGTCCGCGACGGGCACGTCACGGTGACCTGCCTGGACTGCGGCAACCGGATGCGCTATGGAATGAGACGGCATGAACGAGAAAGACCGGAGAATGCAGGACCTGAAGCCGACCTGCTGGATCGGCAAGCGAGGGGTCACCGACGGAACGATCGAGGAGATCGTCCGCCAGGTCAAGGACAGAAAAGCGATCAAGGTCAAGTGGCTGGGCCACACCGAGGTTGATCCGGCGGCACTCGCCGAGGCGACCCGGACCGAGCTCGTCGAGGTCAGGGGGCACACCATGGTGCTTCGCGAGCGGCGGCGATGACGTGTTTCCCTCGAAATGCATAAGAACCCTCCTCACTAATTCGTATAGACTGTTCGTACAGACGTGTTGACAGTGAGGAGACCAGATGACAACGGTATATGACGTTCCGGCAGACAAGCTCGTTCCGCTCGTCGCGACGGAGCTGAAAGGCCGGCCGGAGCTCGCACCTCCCGCCTGGGCCGAGTTTGCCAAGACAGGAGTGCACAAAGAGATGCCGCCCGAGGACCCCGACTGGTGGTTCATCCGGGGGGCCGCTGTGCTCCGCCGGGTCTACATCGACGGCCCTGTCGGGGTCGAGCGCATGCGGACCTTCTATGGAGGCCGGAAGAACCGCGGGTCGAGACCCAACCGCTTCAAGAAGGGGAGCGGGTCCGTGATCCGCGAACTGCTCCAGCAGCTCGAGACCGCCGGGCTCGTCGTGAAGGACAAGGGGGGCCGCAAGGCCTCGCCGGCCGGCATGGCGTTCCTCGACGGGATCGCGCACCAGCTGAAGACGGCCGCACCGGCCCAGGAAGCGTAAGACTCCGGAGGCGCCGATGGCCGACGACGAGCTGGCTGAACTCCGGCAGAGGCGGGCTGCTGAACTGCAGAATCAGGCAGTGAACCAGCAGGTCGCCGAGGAGGAGAGAGAGCGGGCACGGGCAGCGGTGCAGATGGCGCTCATGGAGATCCTGACACCTGAGGCCCGCGAACGGCTCAATACGATCCGGCTGACCCGTCCGGACTTCGCGTCCGGTGTCGAGCAGCAACTGATCGTGCTCGCACGACAGGGCCGGATCCGGCAGAAGATCACGGACGAGCAGCTGAAGGGGCTCCTTGCGCAACTGGTCCCGGCGAAACGGGACTTTAATATCGTCCGCAAGTGATGAAGGCAGGGGTGCTGTTCAGCGGGGGAAAGGACTCCGCGCTCGCGGCACTCCTCCTTGCCCCCCATTACGAGGTCGAGCTGAATACCTTCGCCTTTGGCGAGGGGCGCGACCTCCGGGCAGTCGAGGCGGCCGGTGCGGCGCTCGGGTTCCCCTGGCAGCGAAGGACCTTTCCCGAAGGGACCCTCGCAACCGCCCTTGACCGGCTCGTCGCCGACGGTTATCCGAACGGCGCGATCGGGCTCGTGCACCGGGCGGCCCTCGAGGCGCTCGCGGCCGGGTACAGGATCGTTGCCGACGGAACCCGGTTTGACGACCGGGTGCCGATGCTCGATTCGGGCGAGGCCCGCTCCCTGATGGACCGGTGCGGCTGTGCCTATGTCCGCCCCCTGCTCGGGTATCCCCGGGCGGAGGTCGACAGGCTCGCCGGACGGTACTTCACGATCGAGCGCGGCGAGACCGGCCGGATGCCGAACGGCGACTACGAAGACGAACTGAGGGGGGGGCTGCGCGAACGGGGACTCGATCCGGCCCCGTTCTTCCCCCCCGTGCACGAACAGACCCTGGTCAGGGGTCGACAGGGGTAACTCCCGAGGTAGAGAGATGTCGAGATCAACAAAAGGCTTCAAGATTCGCCTCGCAAAGGCGACGCAGCAGAACCGGCGCGTTCCGGCCTGGGTGATGGTCCGGACCAAGCGGAACGTGGTCAGCCACCCGAAACGGCGCAACTGGCGCCGCAGCTCGCTGAAGGTGTAGAATCATGGTCGAGAAGATGAACGAGCAGATCTACGTGATCCCGCTGCGCGATGTCAAGCGGGCGCCCAAGTGGCGCCGCACCAACACCGCGATCAAGGACATCCGGGCATTCCTTGTCCGGCACATGAAGAGCGAGGACGTCAAGCTCGATGCCTCGATCAACGAGAAGATCTGGGAGCGGGGGTCGCAGAAGCCGCCGCGTCGGATCCGCGTTCGCGCGATGAAGTTCGACGACGGCCAGGTCCAGGCCGAACTCGCTCAGGAGTGAGCATGAATCGGACGACGGCCATCGGCGGAGACCCCCATATCGGGATCTTCTGCCGGGTTCTCGAGGAGATCGCGGTGGTCCCGCCCGAGGTGCCCGACGAGTTCTGCGAGGCCCTGAAAGCGGCCCTCGACGTTGAAATCGTGCGGACCACCATTCAGGGCAGCAGCATCGTCGGCTCGCTCATTGCCGGCAACAGCCGGGCCGTCGTCGTCAGCGGTCTCGCCTTGCCCGACGAGGTGCGGGCGCTCGAGGACTATCGGGAGGTCTACCGGCTCGAGGGCGCAATGAACGCTGCCGGAAACGTGATCCTGGCGAACGACCGGTTTGCCGCGGTCCATTCCGAGATGGAACCCGAGGTGATCGAGGAGATCAAGAATCACCTCGGCGTCGATGTGATCCGGCTCACGCTCGGCGGCGTCAAGACCGTCGGGATGGCCGGGTACGCGACGAACCGGGGCGTACTCGTTCACCCCCGCGCGACCCCCAAGGAGATCGGCCGCCTCGAAGGCGTGACCGATCTCCCTATCGGCACGGGCACGGTCAACATGGGCTCGGGCCTGGTCGGGACCGGCCTGCTCGCGAACTCGCACGGCTATATAGCCGGGGACGAGACGAGCGGGTTCGAGCTCGGACGGATCGCAGACGTATTCGGATTTGTAGAGGGTATATGATGCAGCAGTATGAGGTCAGCGGCACCTTCCGGTGTGGCGATGAGTGGCGACCGTACACAAAGACGGTCGCTGCGCCCAACGAGGCGCAGGCAGAGGAGCGGATCCTGACGGCGATCGGCTCGAAGCACCGCCTGAAGAGAATGTATATTAAGGTCGACGGTATCACGCTGGTCAATGGTGAATGAGGTGGAGCGGGAAGTCCAGGTGCTCCAGCACTACCTGAATGAGTACGGCCAGCAGATCGAGGTTCTCTCGCAGCAGCTCCAGATGATCGAGCACGGCCGCGCCGAAGCGGCGGCCGCGGTCGAGGCCCTGGCAGCGCTCGCCGAGTCGCCCGACGGCACGATCCTGCTGCCTGTCGGCGGCGGAGCGTCTCTCCGCGTGAAGGTGCTCGACGTCGACCGGGTCCTGCTCAACCTCGGGGCCGAGGTGGTCGTCGAACGTCAGAACGCCGAGGCCCGCGAGTTCCTCAAGGACCGGATGACCGAGATGGAGGCGTCTGCAAAGCGGCTCGCCGAGACTCTCGGTAAGGTGCAGGGCCAGGCGAACGAGGTCGCTCAGCGCCTTGACCAGATCTACCGCATGGTTCAGCAGCAGGGCCAGGCGCCTGCGGCGCGGACCGGGTAACCCATGTTCGAGGGGCTGAAAGGCAAACTCGCCGGCGTACGGTCCCGGCTCGGCGGCGTGATCAGCGCTAACGCAGAGGAGACTGCGGTCTCCGTCGAGGACTCCGCGACCGTATCGCCCGCGACGGTCGAGACTTCGGAAACGGAGACTCTTCCCGATCCCGCCCCTCCCTCAACTCTTCCTGCTGCGGCCGAACCGCCCTCGTCGCCGCCCGCCGCATCCGGCAGCTTCGAGCCTCCGGAGCCGGCACCGGAGCAACCGGGGCCGGTAAAGCGCCCCTGGTCGGCGATCTTCAGCCGCACGAAGGCTGAAGGGCCGGCCGCGGCGGAACCGTCTTCGTTCTCTCCTGTCGAACCGGACTCGGAGGAGAGGAAGGCCGGCCTCCTGACGAAGCTGAAGGTTCTCGTAACCGAGCGCGAGCTGATCCTCTCGGAGAGCGACGTGCGCGAGGTCCTGGACGAGCTCGAGATCGTGCTCCTCGAGAGCGATGTCGCGCTCCCCGTGACCGAGGAGATCATCGACCACGTCCGGCGCGACCTCGTGGGCCGGCACCGGA
>Ga0074193_1003036_pt1 | contig 13318 bp, 12 predicted proteins | sample EPASupsiteHSE605_FD_64523 | JGI IMG/M metagenome (GOLD analysis project Ga0074193, IMG submission 64523) | Bioremediated contaminated groundwater from EPA Superfund site, New Mexico - Sample HSE6-05 | ecosystem: Environmental > Aquatic > Deep subsurface > Groundwater > Contaminated ... | reverse complement strand
CTACCGTATATATGAATCCTATTTTACTCAAACCCAAACAAGATATGGCGGCGCAGGTTATTGTACTGGGTACCCCTCTTGGCGATATGTCGGCACGAGAATATCGCAGCGACTATCTTCCTAAGGCGGAGACTTTGGTACTTGAATGCATCAACAGATTAAAAGAAGAATATGAAGTTCTGGTGATTGAAGGAGCAGGCAGCCCGGCTGAAGTCAATTTGAAAGATAGAGATATTGTAAACATGAAAACGGCTGAGCTGGCTGACGCCCCGGTTTTGCTGGCAGCTGACATTGACCGGGGAGGGGTTTTTGCTTCATTAATTGGTACGCTGGAATTGCTGGAGCCCCATGAAAGAGATAGAGTAAAAGCCTTTATTATAAATAAATTCCGGGGTGATATTGAACTGCTTAAACCAGGTTTGGAATTCCTGGAGCAGAAAACCGGAATACCAGTATTAGGAGTAATTCCATATATTCATGATCATGGCATTGATGAAGAGGATTCGGTTTGTCTTACTGAAATAAATGATCATAAGGGGTTAGCTCAACCCATTCAAATTGCCGTAATCCAGCTGCCACGAATATCTAACTTTACCGATATTAATCCTTTTACGAACCTGCCTGATACCCAGGTTCATTTCGTTAAAAAGGGTCAAAAGATAGGCAATGCAGACGTAGTAATAATCCCCGGGACTAAAAATTCTATCCTGGACTTAGGTTATCTGAGGGAAGAAGGATATGACCAAGAGATTTTGGCCTTATCCGGACGGGGAACATACGTGGTAGGGATCTGCGGCGGCTATCAAATGCTTGGTCAAGAGCTGCTGGATCCTCAGGGCACAGAGGCAGGAATAGGTTCCCAGAAGGGATTGGGATTACTTTCCGGAGTTACTGTATACGGCTCACAGAAAAGCACCCACCAGGTAACGGCAACTATTTTAGCAAACACTGGCTTCTGGCAGGAAATTTACGGACAGACAATATCGGGCTACGAAATACACATGGGGCAAACCCAGGTTCAGCAAGGTGACAGTTATTTGCTGCAGATAAACCTGCGCTCTGGTAAGAATGTACAGGAAGGTGACGGGATAATTAGCAGCAGTGGGAAAGTATGGGGTACGCATATCCATGGGTTATTTGACAATCAAAATCTATTGTTGTCCTTTATAAATGCTATTCGTCAGGAGAAAGGTTTAAAATTGCTGGCAGATACTGATTTGGACAGCTACCGTAAAGAAAAGAATTATGACCGGTTGGCTGATGTAGTCAGGAATTCTATAGATATGAACAAGCTGTATCAAATAATGAACAAAAAGGGTGTTTAAGCTATGGAAATGATAATTCTGGCAGCGGTAATAGTAGACATTATCATAGGAGACCCACGCTGGATGCCGCATCCGGTAGTTTTAATCGGCAAGATTATTAACGGCGGCGAGAGGTTAATCCGGAAATATACGGCAACTCCTCGGGGATTGAAATGGGGAGGTGTTTTGTTAACCCTGACAGTAGTTTTGGGAACGTATGTCTTCTTTTGGGGATTATTATTGCTGGCTGGTAAAATAAATGCTTGGTTAGGGCTGGTATTAAGCGTTTATTTTATGAGCCAATCTCTGGCCTTCAACAGCTTGTATAAACACGCATTGGCGGCGGCTGTTCCTTTATCAAAGGGCGATTTATCTCAAGCCCGAAAGGCGTTGTCCATGATAGTTGGCAGGGATACAAAAAACCTGGAGGAGAGTGAAGTTGTACGCGGGGTGGTAGAAACTGTCGCAGAAAATACCGTAGATGGGATTACCGCGCCCCTGTTTTATGGTTTCCTGGGGGGGCCTCCCCTGGCCCTGGCCTATAAAGCCATAAACACCCTGGACTCCATGATTGGCTACCGGGATGAGAGATATCAGGATTTTGGCTGGGCAGGAGCCAGACTTGATGACATAGCCAATTATATTCCCGCTCGGATTACAGGGTTAATCTACTTACTGGCAGCTCCATTTACACCTGGAGGTTTAGGTAATGTGTGGCGAGCCATCCGCAGAGATGCTGGCCGGCACCCCAGCCCCAACAGCGGAATACCGGAAGCAGCGGTTGCAGGCGCCCTGGAGGTTCAGTTGGGAGGAGTTAACTATTATAGAGGAGTAGCATCAATAAGAGCCACTATGGGAGATAAAAAAAGGATTCTAGAAACTAAACATATTTATCAAGGGCTTTATATAATGTTTGCTGTCTCTGGGCTCATGCTCGGGCTGGGGATGGGAGTTTCCTGGTTAATCAGAAATTAAGAGGGGCTATCAAGGAATAGACAAGGCAGAATACTCCGAGGATTTTTCGCGATAGACAAGGCGTCAAAGCGCAGTCATACTGGACGTATTCCCAGCTTTGATAACGAAGTATAGCGTGAAAAAGACCGGAGTAAATGACTAGTTTATTTCTTGATAGTCCCCCGATTGGAGATGATGTGGTGAGAAGTTTCCTGCTGGCATTCAGTTTCTTAACAATAATACCCCTGTATGGAAATCGGGTTGCAGGGGAAAAGGAAATGGCAGACTCGCTCTACTCTTACCCTCTGGTGGGTTTTATTATCGGAGGTTTCCTGGCATTGTTGGCCTGGTTCAGTAATTTACTTGCTCTGGGCTTGGCCGGAGATGCCTTGATCATAGTATGCTGGATAATTATTACCGGAGGTCTGCACCTGGATGGACTAATGGACTCAGCTGATGGCCTGTTCAGCGGCAGAGACAGGGACCGTAAGCTGGAGATTATGAAAGACAGCCGAGTTGGAGCCATGGGGGGAATTGCTCTTGTGTCTGTATTGCTCCTTAAGTTTGCGTTTCTCGCATCCTTACCTTATCAATATAAGCTATGGGCTTTATTAATCGCTCCGGCTGCAGGCAGATGTTTTATGGTTTATACAGTTTTGCTGTTCCCCTATGCGCGCTCAGGACCGGGGCTGGGAAAATGTTTCGGTAATAACGTGGGCAAGACTAAAATTTTGGGAGCGACGTTAGTCTTGCTAATAGGTGCAATTCTCACGGCTAGAATTACGGGTCTGGTTTTAGTACTGATAACGGCCGTTCCAGTGACCATGGCTGTACTCTGGATAGATCGTTCTCTGGAAGGACTTACAGGTGACACCTATGGTGCTGCCTGCGAGATAACTGAAACCCTTTTACTTATGGTTACAGTCATTGGAATAGCTATTTACAGCCTATAAGAATGCAAAAAGCAATCGTTCAAAAGCCTAACGTTCTATTAGGTAATTTAACTGCCGGAGGTGATTTAGGGTGATAAATATTGGCGGAAAGCTAACTCATGGTGGTGATGTCTGGGCAGCTGCAAATAAGTGGGGTATATCCCCGGAAGCGTTTTTGGATTACAGTGCCAACATTAACCCACTGGGTCCATGTTTTGAGAGTATAGCAGCTATTCAGCGCAGTATGAAACTATTAATTCACTATCCTGAACCTACGGGCAAGGAATTGAAAGAAACACTGGGACAATATCTGCATATTGATATTGAAAACCTGGTCTTGGGAAACGGGGGTTCGGAATTAATCTATCTTTTGGGCAGGATGTTTTACCAAAAGAGAGTCCTGCGCCTGGCTCCAACTTTCTCCGAATATGGTGAAGGTATTGAGAATCCGTATATATATGAAATAAATCTCAAGGCTGAGGAACAGTTTCAACTGCCAACCAGTGAAATCATAACCCAAATGAGAGAGGATGACTTAATTTTTATAGGTAACCCTAATAATCCTACCGGGAAAGTATTTCCCCGGGAAGAAATAATAAAAATTATTAAGCAAGCAGAGAAAATGAATGCGATTGTAGTCGTTGATGAAGCCTTTATTGATTTTGTGGGTGATGATTCCTGCTCATTACGCGATCTGGCAGCGGCAAATGAACACCTTATTGTTATCGGCTCCTTAACCAAGTTTTTTGCTATACCGGCTCTTAGGCTGGGTTATGCTGTGGCCGCTGAAGATAAAATTCAGAAGATGGAGCAGCTCTTACCTACCTGGAGGATAAACACGTTAGCTCAGGCAGCTGCAGCAGCCTCAATTAAGAATCAAGAATATATAAATGACACCATTCAGTTAATTAGAGAAGAAAGGCCCCTATTAAATACAGGTTTGAATAAAATCAAGGGACTTAAAGTATTCCCCAGCGCCACCAATTTCATTTTGGTTGATGGTGAGGGAACCGGTGTTACAGCTGAAGCAATACAGGAAAGGCTGGGGCCGGAAGGAATTTTAATCAGAAAATGCAACAGCTTTAACAACCTTTCACCCTATTATTTTCGCCTGGCTGTAAAAAAACGGCATGATAACCAGCGTTTATTGGAAACCCTGCAGAAAGTGCTGGCTTAATTATGAAAATGATTCTTATACGACATGGACAGACTGAGTGGAATGCACTGCAAAAATATCAAGGCCATACGGATGTACATTTGAATGAACTGGGCCGAAAACAGGCAGCAACAGCAGCCCAATACCTAAAAGACCATGAAACAATAGAAGCAGTCTATGCCAGCGATTTGTCCAGGACAAGAGAGACCGCCGAAATACTCGGCCGCAGCATAAACTTACCCGTGATTACGGATAGCCGGTTAAGAGAGCTTTCTTTCGGACTCTGGGAAGGCATGACTTTCAATGAAGTATACAAAGAATATCGAGAAGAATTTGACAATTGGTACAATAATACCTCCGAATTTAAAGTGCCGGGAGGGGAATCGTTCAACGAACTGGTGACCAGGGCTATGCAGGCATTGCGAGAAATCACGGCTAAACACAGTGGAACGGTGGTGGTGGCAACCCATGGGGGAGTAATAATGGCTGTGTTATATCACTTGGGGGTAACCAGTGGTCTATGGCAGAGTGGTGTGAAGCCCGGATCGATAAGTTCTTTTGAGTTTAATGAGGAAAACATTCAATCATTACAAATTGGATTGTGCTTATAAAAGGCTAAAGTATCCAGAAAACAAGGGGAGGAGATTTAATGGGGTCTTTTACGGTTATAGTGGGAATGCATATAATGGAGGGATTTCTACCTATCAAGTGGGCTCTATTTTGGGTGATTATCACCTTGCCTTTTCTGGTTTTTGGGGTTAGGGAATTGAACCGAATAGTCAGAGATAATCCAAGTGCTTTATTGCTGGTTGCTTTCGCAGGGGCATTCACCTTTGTCCTATCAGCGCTGAAGCTTCCGTCTATTACCGGTAGTTCTTCGCATCCAACTGGGATAGGCCTGGGCGCTATTCTTTTCGGTCCTTATATTATGGTGGTGATCGGGTTGATTGTATTAATATTTCAGGCTATCCTCCTGGCTCATGGAGGAATCAGCACCCTGGGAGCCAACGTATTTTCTATGGGTATAATTGGCCCGCTGGCCAGCTATGGTATTTATGTCCTGCTGATAAAAATGAGAGTTCCACGGTCGGCGGCGGTTTTTGTAGGAGCTACTCTGGGCAGTCTGGCAACCTATGTGATAACTGCACTGCAACTGGCTCTGGCCCACCCATCTGAAGTTGGTGGCTGGTATGCTTCATTTGTCAAGTTTGCAGCTGTTTTTGGGATAACACAAATACCAATCGCTATTGTCGAAGGGATATTTACGGTCATGGTCCTTAATCTGCTGTTTAAATATAGTGAGCAGGAAATAGCCAGCTTAAATATTTTGGATAGGAGAAGCTATTGTGACTGATTTTAGAAAAAATATTATGCTGCTGCTGGTGATTACAGTCCTAATAATTGCCACACTGTGGTGGAATAGCGGAGCCGAGTTTACCGGAGCCGATGATCGGGCCTCCGAGGTTGTCAGCGAGATTGATCCCGGCTATAAACCCTGGCTCGGAAACGTTTGGGAGCCCCCCAGCGGGGAGATTGCCAGTCTATTATTTGCGGTGCAGGCAGCACTGGGAACTGGGTTCATTTGTTTTTATTTAGGCTATAAAGCAGGTCAAAGAAAGAAAGACGGTGTGGTGCTAATTGATAAACATTGACCGATATGCGTACGCTTCTTATCTGCGGGATATGCATCCAGCAGATAAATTCAGCCTGGCAGTGATGACCATGCTGCTGGTTTTACTTGTCAATTCCCTGTACATATCCAGCCTGATAATTATCATCATGTCCCTGGTTGTACTTGGCGGAGCCCGAGTGAACGTCAAGCACTACTGCCAGATGATGATGATTCCTATGGCGTTTTTGCTGGTGAGTTGTACCACTATTGCTTTCAACATATCCCTGCATCATAATCAGTATAGCCATGCGTTGGTTTTTGGACATATATGGGTAGGATACAGCTATAATTCTTTAATTAATGCCCTTAATCTACTGCTTAGGTCGTTCGCCGCAGTCACCTGTCTTTACTTTTTGGCATTGACTACACCCATGGTTCAGATAATATTCGTGCTGCGCAAAATGAAGCTGCCAAGCGTAGTCATCGATCTGATGCTGCTTACCTACAACAGCATATTCATATTCTGGCAGACCGCCCAACATATCTATATAGCACAGTTATCCCGAAGCGGCTATCGTAATTTCACAGGTACCATAAGGGCCTTGGCCTGCTTGGGTTCTAATCTGATCATTAAATGTATCAAGAACAGTGATCAAAGCTATCAATCACTGCTCTCACGGGGATTCACGGGTGAACTGACCGTACTCGAGGATGATAATACTTTTCGCAAGACAAATTTGTATCCCATAATCATGTTTGAAAGTTCGTTGCTCGTCATATATCTCATGGGGAGGCTTTAGTATGTCGGCGTTTATAATTGAGACCAGAGGCTTGTGCTACAAATACAGTGATGGAACCGGCGCCTTGCAGGGAATCGATTTATCTATAAAAAGAAACTGTAAAGTGGCTGTTCTGGGACCTAACGGAGCAGGAAAGTCTACTTTTTTCCTGCACTGCAATGGGCTCCTGAAGCCTGGTTCTGGGAAACTTATATTTGCCGGACAGGAAGTGGAATACAGTAAGAATTATCTCAGGCATTTACGGCAGAAAGTGGGAATAGTTTTTCAGAATCCTGACCAGCAGCTTTTTTCGGCCAGCGTACGCCAGGATATATCATTTGGTTTGTTAAATGCCGGCTGTTCCAAAGAAGAAACTATACTTAAGATTGAAACCATTGGGAGACAATTAGGCATATTGGAGCTATTTAACAAACCCACTCATTATTTAAGCGTGGGACAGAAGAAAATGGTGGCTTTAGCAGGTGTTCTGGTAATGGAACCTGAACTGATAATCTGTGATGAGCCAACGGCAGGGTTGGACCCAGTTGCTTCTGCCGCTTTGATGGAAGTTCTAGATAAACTTCACAGCAATGGTACTTCTATCATAATTTCCACCCATGATGTTGATCAGGCTTATGGCTGGGCTGATCAGATAATTATCCTGGATCGTGGCAGGGTATTGCATCAGGGAAGGCCTACAGAAGTTTTCTCCAACCCCAATATACTAGACCAGGCCAGATTGAAAAAACCATGGATACTGGAGACCTGGGAATACATGCAGAGCAAAGGTTTGGTTAACTCTGAACTGCCTCCCCCTAACACCCGGGAGCAGCTATTTCGGCTAATGCCTACCGCAGAGAATGCTTATAGATGATAACCGGTTTTTATATTTAGGCAGAGATTTGCCTAATCCTTTTCTAATCCCTCTGGGTACACCCTTTAACAAAGAACCCGCCTTATGGGCGGGATCTTTAAAACAGAGGCCATTTTAAACAGTTGATAAGTTTGTATAAGTAATAAGGTAATTTATATTATCAGTAGCTTCATCAACAAATGAATCCTTTAGTTCCTCCGAGAATTGTTCCCCTGCCTCCAGCGCCTGCAAAATACTTTCAAACCGTTCCACAAACAACCCATTTATTTTTGCATATCTCTCCCTGGCATCCCTGGGTTCTTCCACCTTTCCACTCCAAATCTCTGCCATGTGAGTAAACAGGAAATTAGTTATTCGTCTCATTATATCAGCCAGTACTGCCACGTTTGGATCGGCAAAAGATGTAGTGCCTTCATAAGTTGAATAGGATTGGATTTCGAGACGTCCTTCCTTCTGAAGATTTTGATAGGCAGGAGTTCCCTTTAGAATAATCTGATGATGATAAAGCACATTAGCCGTGACAGCAAGTTGTTTCAGCAGGTCATTTCTCTTGAGGTATTCAAAGTTGACCCGTACATCCTCTAATGACGCATCAGGTTCAAACATTATAAAGCCAACATTAGGCTCTATACCATGTTCTCTAAGAATCCTAATCGCTCTCTCATTCTGCGCCACGGTGGTCATCTTATTCATTCTTTTCAGGGATTGATCCTTTCCGCTCTCCAGGCCAATTAGAATATGGCGAAGCCCTGCTTCAACCAGTGCACCAATCGTCTGATCATGGACATCATTCACCCGAGCTTCGATGCCAAATCGAATGTTTTTGGATTTCAAAAGGGAAGCCAGACGCAAGGCTCTATCTTGGCCTCTTTGACCCGGACCAAAGAAATTGGGATCAGTAAAATAGAAATCTCTGGTTCCTCGTTCTGCAATAATACTATCTACTTCAGCTATTATATTTTCCGGACTTCTGCTGCGCCACCTTGAACCCTGGCCATAAAAGGGATTAATGTAGCAAAAAGTACACCCTCCATAGCATCCCCGACTCCCCTGAAGGTTCACCTCAGGCAGGCGGTACATGGCCTCAGTCCGTACAGGAAAAGGCAGCAAATCCAGGTCTTCTGCTAGTTTGCGCTGCTGATAAACAATTCTGCCTGATTTTTCTCTCAGAGCAAGGCCTGAAATGCTATTAGGATATACTCCGCTGGAGAGAGCCTCTGCCAATTCAGCAAAGGTAAGTTCGGGCTCTCCAATGATGATTGAATCAATAGCCGAACATTCTTGCAGAATATCTTCAAAAGCAACGGTTGGGTAAAACCCATAAGCCGTGATAAAAGGGGAAAGTCTTTCATGTTTGACCTGCTCCAAAAAAGCATAGAGAGCCAGATCCTTCTGCCAATGGTAGACCATATTAACACCAAGAATGTCTGGGTTCATGTCGTTCACCTTGGAAGTAATTTCCTCATAAGACAGCCCATCCAGGTGTCCTTCAACAATTTCTACCTCATGTCCCTTACTCTTCAGGATTCCGGCTGCATAACCGGTAAGAAGGCATGAAGAAAGAGGAGTATTGGCGATATCGTTACAGCGTTCCGAGCTAATGGTTCGTGGGTGCTCCAATAAGAGTATTTTCATTTACTTACTCACCTCCTGCCACATAAATGTATTTCTACACAGATGAAGGGTTTCCAAGCGGTATCTGAAGGTATCAAAGGGTTTGGGGTTATAGTAAACCGGATAGAGCAGATCTGTCTCTGGGCCTATCACCCCTTGTGCCCGGGCTATCGCCTCAATCGGTGTACCCGGCAAGATCCGAATATTGTTCAGAACAACCGTCCCCAGATTCTTTTTTCGGCTATGCAGATCATATATTTGCTCCAGAAGTCGAATTCCCTTCTCGCAGGTTTTTTCCGTTTCCCCGGGCACATTCACCATGAAATGATATACGCTGACCACATCAGTTTGAGCAGCCAGGCTGGCCGCTTTTAAAATATCGGACTCACTAAGCTTTTTGCCCAGCACATCCAAGGATTCCTGACAAAGACCATCGGGTGAAAAGGAAAAACATTCACAGCCTGCCCGTTCAAACAATGCTACATTCTGTTCATTCAATTGATCTTCCCGCATAAAACCATCCCATCGTACCTTCAGCTTTCTGCGAATTATTTCTTGGCAAATCGCCTCCAGATGGCCGGGGGGAATGTTCAAGACCGGGTCGGTAAAATGATAACTCTCTATGCCATATTCCTTGTGCAAGATTTCCATCTCGTCCACAACTGCTGCTGGTAAACGGCACCGCAATCTCTTCCCCTGGAGTTTCGGGTATACGCAATAAGTGCAATTGAAAGGGCAGCCCCGTTTAGTCTCAATTCCAACCGGAGGAACGTAATTATTGATTCCCAAGTAACGGGAAGGATCCAGCAAGCTTCTGTCAGGAGGAATATAATTAGTCATATCAAAGTTTTTGGAGGATGGCATAACCTGTACCCGTCCGCCCTTCTGCCAGCAGAGCCCTTTTATGGAGGGCGGATTTTCTAAAGAAGAGAGGAGGAGGGGAAAGGATTCTTCGGCCTCTCCTACAATGCCGTAATGTATTTCGGGCAGCTCTATCATCAAACGTTCCGGAAAAAGGGAAAATCCAGTGCCGCCCACAATAAGCCAGGCCTGGGGCAGGATTAAGGAAATCAAGCGAACCGTAACAAAAAACGAAGGAATTAGAGTACTAGTTTTATTGCCCAGGGGATCAATATTGCGCAAGGACAGGCCTACTACTTCCGGTTCGAAGCTTAAAAGTCTCTTCTTCAGCGCCCCAAAGGGGTCGATTTCCAGGTTCATGTCCAACAAGTCCACCTCATGGCCATGGCTTTGAAGGCAAGTGGCGAGAGAGACAATTCCAATGGGATATACTTTTTCCTCAGAGATTCCTTCTACTGAGGGGGTTTGGACCATTAAAATACGCATAATAATTCACTCCACTAGCAATAACGCAAAATATTTAACGAAATCGCCGTTATTATTCAATGTTCGTAGATTAAATCCGGCTCGTTTGACCGTCTCAAATACATCGATACCGGCACTCTCCATGGAGGGCCGGGCATCCCGAGTATTGCGGCATACTCCATCTGCGGAGCAGGTATCACAAACGGTGCAAGGACCTGCCCAATAGGCGAAGGATTTATGAAAACCTGCTCCAAAGGCCTCTTTTTCAGCCTGCAGCACCTGCTTCTGGAACTGCTTGGTTGGTGGTTCCCCTTCCAGTAGTAAAGCCCAGGTATAATCTTTAAGAATTTCCCTGGTTTTACTGGCAGACGGACTGTTGGGCGGACATTGAGGTTTTCCGTAATGGTCACATCCAAATTGGCAGCGTAGGTTAGCCCAGTCAGGGATATGAATGTTATCTACTGAAATAAGACGAGTCTCTTTAAATCCCAGAGCCTTAATCCTGGCGATTAAACGGGTTTTAACATTCAGGGGGAGGTTAGCCAGTCTTTCTTCATCTTTGGCCGCAAAGATTACAGCAGTATCTGTGGCTAACGGAATAAGCTCGGTTCTGTATAGTTTCAGACGGTTAAGCTCATGCATAACCCATTTTGAGGAGAAGACCCTCCCATTATATGTATTAATGAACATATTTAAATCAAAAAGAGACGCCTTCTCAGGATTATGCTCCGGAAAGAAATCGTGGATAATTAATAATCCCTCGGGCTTTAGACAGTCCGAAGCCCTATCCAGAAGGACGGGAATTTCTTCTTCTGAATAAGCGTGAATTATGTTGGAGAGGATGATCATGTCAAAACGCTCCTTATCCACTGGCCAGGATTCCAAAACATTGGCCTGACAATAGCTTACCCTTTCCCCAAACCCCCGGGGAGCCATTAATTCCCGAGTATATTCCAGTACCTCCGGAAGATCCATGAGGGTAGCTGTCATGGCAGGAAATTTCTCGAGAAAACCGGCGGTAATAGCGCCGGAACCAGCCCCTACATCAAGAATCTCCCCCTCCATGGAGAGACCTTCGAAAAAGGGAAGAATCTCCTGAACTTTAGTCCTGGCTACACTATCCATGGCTTTGATATAGTTTCGTATGCGGCAGGCTTGTTGTTTTGGGTCTTCCTGGGGTGAAGCAAAATCTATCCTCCCCCCGGCCTCAAGGCATTTAGTAAGACCTTGCCAGCTGGAAGAGAGCTGCTTCCGCCAAAGAATAGAATTTCCCTGATAATTCTCTGTATCTACTACAAGATATTCACTGGAAAGTTTTGTATTAAAATAATGAGATCCCTTTAACCCCAGCAACCCCATAGCACAGAGAGCATATAGGAAACGCTCCAAACCACCAGTGCTAAAATTAAGCACTCCGGCAATTTCGTTAAGGGTTTTTCCATCTGGTTCCAGGAGGGTGAAAATTTCTATCTCAACTGCAGTAAAGAGTACCTCCGAAAACCAATATCCTGTAGCCAGGTCTTCCAGATACTGAGGCCCGGCGTCCTGGGGATCATGGTTAATAAACGCCAAAGGAATCATTATTCATCCACCTCAGCGTTTCTAGTTACCCCGGCGTCCTCGAAGGTAAGCATTTTACCCATCACTTGTGCGGCGGATTCCACGATACTCATAGCCAAGGCCGCCCCGGTCCCTTCGCCCAGTCTCAGATTCAGGTTTAAGAGGGGCTTAAGGCCCAGCTCCTCCAGCATGAGACGATGCCCATACTCCAAGGATTGATGAGCTGCAATCATATAGTCCAAAGAATTAGGGGCCAGGTTTTTAGCCAGTAATGCTCCTGCAGAAGATATAAACCCATCCACTAACACGGGCACCTTATGGTAAGCTGCCCCTAAAATAAGTCCGGCAATCCCACCAATTTCAAATCCGCCTACTTTAGCTAACACATCCACAGCATCATTAGCATCGGGTTGATTGACATCCAATGCCTTCTGGATAACAAATGCCTTGTTTTTCAGGGCTCCATCACTGATTCCCGTTCCTCTTCCGGTTACTTCATAAACGGGACGACCTGAAAAAACGGCCAAAATGGCACTGCTTGCGGTTGTATTGCCGATACCCATGTCTCCGGTGGCTAGCAGCTCAACCCCTTCTCCAACCAGTTTGCCGACGATATCTATGCCAGCCTCCAGAACCTTTTCCGCCTGTTCACGGGTCATAGCAGGACCATGAGCCATGTTACGGGTTCCATTACCTACCTTATAGGAGAGGATTTTTCCTTTTTTAACTAAATCACTAAGATCAGCAGCTACTCCCATATCTACGACCAGCACGCGTGCTCCTGCCACCTCACCAAGTACATTAATAGCCGCACCACCGGCTACAAAATTGGCCACCATCTGGGGGGTGACTTCCTGGGGAAAAGCGCTTACCCCCTCCTCCACCACGCCATGATCTCCAGCTATGGTAACCACTGTTTTACTTCGGACCGAAGGCTTCAAAGTCTTTTTGATGGCAGCCAGCTGCTCAGCAAGGCTTAAGAGTTCCCCTAAGCTTCCCTGCGGAATAGCAAGATTATTCAGATGGTTTCTGGCCTTTAGCTGCCATTCTTCACTTAAAGGTTCGATTCCCGCAATTACCTCTTCCAGTTTCAATCCCATTTATCATACCTCCTCTTTAGCCTAATATCATTGGCAGTATTAATAAGGCTAAGACCTCAATACTTTCGCTTATGGCACCTAGAGTATCTCCGGTCATGCCCCCGATC
>Ga0074193_1003031_pt1 | contig 13346 bp, 15 predicted proteins | sample EPASupsiteHSE605_FD_64523 | JGI IMG/M metagenome (GOLD analysis project Ga0074193, IMG submission 64523) | Bioremediated contaminated groundwater from EPA Superfund site, New Mexico - Sample HSE6-05 | ecosystem: Environmental > Aquatic > Deep subsurface > Groundwater > Contaminated ... | reverse complement strand
CCGGCCACAGAAGATAAAACCCTTACTTTGGGGATATTTCCTGTAGCTGCATACCAAAATTAATAAAAATGTTTCCTTTGACATTTAGAAGTGCTGCTGCGCTTTAAAGCTTAAGGCACTGAGTACTGGGATAGACAGTCTCTCAACCTGAAATGGGTAGCTGCAACCCGGTGGAAGCTTGACCAACTATAGCCCGCAGCACGCCCAGCATTTTTGCGGGGAACGTGGGCATGCAGGCAGGTATTTCACTATTCATAGGGGTTTTCTGAATACATTGGATTGCTAAATATTATTTGCTATAGTAGTACAAAATAAGACAAAATTCGATATAGTTAGACAAATATATTCAGCCCAATTATTAAAAAAAGTCATTTCATCATAAACATGGCCTTTATTAACATATTCTCTTTCCTTCTCTTCGCCATGTTTTGCAATTAAAGTAAGTTTAACAGAAAACAACATACCAGTCAACATGGGCAACTATTGGTGCGTTTGATATATGGGACATCGTTTTATGTTGATATATTAACAATAAATGAATTTAATCACAAGCTGCAAATGCTAATTAGTAGAAGCTTTCCTGGAAAAGCATTTACAGTTAAACTTAAAGCAAGGCAAGGTCAAGGTTTGATTTCGCTTTTATGAATTATTACACCTCAAATTAAAATGGTCTGGCTTTTCTCAGGCTAACCCAACCCCTAGTACGCCACCGAGAGCTCCAGCGCCCAAAGACAACAGAAGCTTGGAGAAGATACTTATGCTGGCCTGCCCCGGTAGGAACAAACCAGCCAGTAGCCATAGTGCTAAAAAGAACAGCAGTCCCGTGGCTAGTCCGTGGTAAAGTCCCCTACTCCCGGCCTGCCTGCCGGCGGCAAGGGAGCCGCTGAAAGCACTGGCAGCCAGGATGGTGACTGTAAACCACGGGAGAGTTTGCTCTGTTACAGAACTCACATGGTAGACAATACCGGTCCCAACGCTTAAGAGAATAGAAACTGCCAGGGTCAAAAAGGTCCCCTTGAGCACCGCGCTGATATTTACCGAACTTCTCAGGTCCCCCATATTAATGGAAGACATTGCAACACCCCCCTGATCTTATTATAATTATGTTTATGTTGCCGGGGCTGCTGCATATGACTGTGGAACATAGGTTCAGTCTCTGCTTATTTCTTTAATTTGGTCTTTAATTCATTATTGCTTGAAGGCGTACGCCCGGGGGGAGTGTCATCGTCTACAAAGTCGTGCTCCCACTGGCCGTCAAGGTTGATATTTGTTGCGGACCCGGTTTTTTCTTCAATAAAGGTGTTCCCTTTGCGAATTTTAACCAAATTACAAACCTCCTTCTTTTATTTTAGTATTTACCCGGTATACTATCTTTAAGTGACTTTTGAATAATATTTTGTGTGAGTAGAAAGCATCTGAAAGGACGTGGGTTTATGGAGAAAATTATTCTTAAAGTATGGGGAATGGAATGTGGCCACTGTAAGGCATCAGTTCAAAAGGCCCTGAAAGGAATAGGAGTGGCTGACGTTAGCGTTGATTTGCCTACTGGGGAGGTTGCGGTAACCTATGATCCCTCGGCTGTTGATCGTGATAATATGAAAGCTGCAATAAAAGATGCGGGATATGAGGTTATAGATTAAGGGGAAAATACTGTCGATGTTTTAGCTTATTGAAGGGGGCCCACCTGTTGTACGAACTTACTGTTAGGACCCGTTTTGCAGCGGCACACTGTATAGAAGGTTATCAAGGCCCCTGTAGCAAGATACATGGACACACCTGGCAGATTGAGGCCACCGTGCTTGGTCCGCAGTTGAACCGGTTGGGAATGCTGGTTGACTTTCAGGAACTGAAAAGACTTCTGAAAAATATTGTTGATGAACATGACCATCAAAATTTAAATGAGTTGGAACCTTACAGGGGCGGGGGAGAGAAAAGTCCAACGGCGGAGAACTTGGCCCGTTATATCTTTGAAAGGCTCAAGACTGAAATTGCAGCTATGCAGAGTGACTTGAGGGTAGGGTTGGTACGTGTCTGGGAGTCGCCCGATGCCTCGGCTATTTACCAGGAGGTGTACCCGCTTTCATGAAAAGCATTGTTCTTTTGTCAGGCGGTCTGGATTCCACGGTTTCTTTAGCCCATGCTATGAGAGAAAGTGATGTAGCCTTATGCTTGACCTTTGATTACGGTCAGAGAGCGGTTAGCCAGGAAAAGAAGGCCGCCGCAACTCTTGCGACTCACTACCGGCTTGATCACCTGGTAATTGAACTACCATATTTAAGGGGGATTACCTCGACAGCCCTCGTCAGGGATGATTTAGCTTTGCCGGAACCAGACCGGGCCGGACTTGATGATTTTGCAGCCTCAAGTGCTGCCGCAGCAGCCGTTTGGGTACCTAACCGTAACGGGTTATTTATCAATATTGCTGCCGCTTTTGCTGAGTCCCGTCAATGCGGTCTGGTTGTAACCGGTTTTAACCGCGAGGAAGCAGTAACCTTTTCCGACAATAGCGCAGATTTCGTTGCGGCTGCCAGCCATGCCCTAAGTTTTTCAACAATGAATGCAGTTAAAGTCGTTAGCTATACCCAGCGTTTGGACAAGGTGGAGATTATCAAGCTAGGTCTTAGACTGGGTGTTCCTTTCGAATACGTATGGAGCTGTTACAGGGGATATGATAAAATGTGCGGTAGCTGCGAAAGCTGCCAGCGTTTTAAGCGGGCTGCAGAACTGGCTGGCCTGGATACCACTGCTTTGTTTATCTAATTATTAGTTCTTTAAGATAGTTAATAATTTTACGATGTTTCGGAGGTTAAAATGCTGCATCGCTTTATTCCTGAAACTATCACCTACAACGGCACCCAGCTTTCATCACACTGGGCTTTTCGAAATCTGGGGGTCCTGGGAGACAGCATTGTGTCATTTCGTGGACCCTGCAGGGTTGTACTGGCAGAAATGGTGGACCTTGAGGATGTCAGGAAAAACGCTCCCATATTCAGCCACAACATGCTGCATTTTATCGTGGAGCATTTTGACATGGACCTGGAAAAGACGATTTTAAGACAACGCATGCTGATTGCGATAATTAAAGATGCCTTGTGGGAAAACCATGGAGCTGAGTTTTCCCGTAACGGGGATGACCTGTACTACGCCGGTGATAAAAAATTATCAGTCTCTATCGCAACCTTAACCCCAGTTTCCACCATGATTCATACAGGACTCAATATTTTAAGCAAGGATACCCCGGTTAAGACGGTTGGACTAGCTGACCTTGGCCTACGGGATGAAGAAATTGAGTCTCTGGGCAACCTTATTTGCAGCAGGTATACTGGGGAGATTGGTGAGATCCGGATGGCCCGCTGTAAAGTACGAGGTACCACGTAATATGGCTGTTCCAGTAACCGAAATATTCTCTTCTGTACAAGGTGAGGGATTGCAGGTTGGTTGCCGCCAAATTTTTATCAGGTTTTATGGCTGCAACCTTAAATGTTCCTACTGCGATACGACGCTGAGCCAAAAGCCGGCCCTTTGCCGGGTTGAAACGGCTCCAGGCCATGGGCTATTTGAATATCTGTCTAACCCGCTAGATGCTAAAGAAATCATCAAAGTCCTGGAAAAGCTTGATGTTAGCCTGCATCACTCAATTAGCCTTACTGGCGGTGAGCCACTGCTGCATACCAATATAATTAGGGAACTGGCGCCGGCGCTGCGCAGGACTCGCAAGGGCATCTATCTGGAAACGAACGGTACTCTGCCGGACGAGTTGTCACATGTAATTGATCTGGTTGACGTAGTGGCAATGGATTTTAAGCTACCAAGTATCAGTGGCTTTCCTCCTCTCTGGGATAAACACGGTCGTTTTCTCGAGATTGCAGCGACCAAAGAAACCTTTGTTAAAGTGGTAGTAGCTGAACAGACCACCAGCGGCGAGATAAAATTGGCTGCCGGTCTGATTAAAAGCACAGCTCCAGGTGTCCCTTTGGTTATCCAACCCCTTACTACAAGGGGGGCGATGGGTATATCGCCAGCTCACCTGATCGAACTGCAGAGGCAAGCGTTAAAGGTTTTAGATGATGTAAGGGTTATACCGCAGACCCATAAATTAATGGGCATGCTGTAAACCAATAACCCAAAGGGGCGAGAGTGATGGTTGATCAAGAAAAAATTAAAAAGGCAGTCAGGATGATTCTAGAGGCCATAGGAGAAGATCCCGAACGAGAGGGTTTAATAGAAACACCGGACAGGGTGGCTCGTATGTACAACGAGATCTTTAGCGGTCTATGGGAGGATCCCGAGTCTCATTTAGAGAAGGTCTTTAGTGAACAACATGAAGAGATGATCATTGTTAAAGATATTCCGCTGTATTCAATGTGCGAGCACCATCTGCTGCCATTTTACGGGAGGGCTCATGTTGCCTATATTCCAAGAGAAGGCAAAGTCACCGGGCTGTCCAAGTTGGCCCGGGTTGTGGAGGGTTTTGCTAAGCGACCCCAACTACAGGAGAGACTTACCTCCCAGATCGCCGACTCCATTATGCGCAAGCTAAATGCACAGGGCGTCCTGGTGGTAGTAGAAGCGGAGCATATGTGTATGACCTTTCGTGGAGTCAAAAAACCCGGTTCAAAGACGGTAACTTCTGCAGTACGGGGCATTTTCCATCGCAACAAGGCTACCAGGGCGGAAGCCTTTTCACTGATAAAAAGTTGAACAAAATCCGGTATGAGGTCTTTCGCGTACACTTAAAGGAGGTTTGATGTGGAAAATAACGTAAGCTGTATGCCCGGCAAACTTGAACTAATTGCTGTGAAGACCTTTAAAAATTACGATGATATGTACAAAGTGGTTAATTTTTTAAACTATACCTTGAAGGATAAAAAACTGATCTTTGGTCTTACCAAAGATTCTGCTAACGGAACAGTAACAATAACCATCTATGAAAGCTAACGGAGACAATGAATGCGTATATTAATCAGCAATGATGACGGGATAGAAGCTGAAGGAATCAACCAGTTGAGATTATTCCTTCAGGAGGACCATGAACTTTTTGTGGTTGCCCCAGACCGGGAGAGAAGTGCTAGCGGGCATAAAATTACTATGGACAGGCCGCTCAGGGTAAAGGAACGCACCTATCCCGGCAGTCGGACCCAAGGGTGGGCTGTGGACGGGACACCTGCGGACTGTGTGAAACTGGGGTTGGAGGCTTTAGTCCCTGGCCCTCCGGATCTCGTTATTGCAGGAATTAACTTCGGACCCAACCTGGGCACCGATGTCCTGTACTCCGGAACGGTATCCGCGGCCTTAGAAGGTCTCATCAACGGAGTGCCGGCTATTGCTATTTCCCTGGCCAGCTATGAGTACTATGACTTTTCTGAAGCGGGGAAGTTGATTAGGGAACTTGTTACCAAGCTCGGCAAGGAAATAACCCAGAACAGCCTGCTCAATATTAATATACCGCCGTGCCGCCCACGGGGCATAAAAGTAACCAAATTGGGCAACAGACGCTATATCAACATTTTCGACAAAAGAATTGACCCCAGGGGCAAGGTGTATTTTTGGATGGGCGGTGAGCCTTTTGACAAGGACGAGGAGGACCCGGATACAGATGTTTGGGCGGTTAGGGAGGGGTATGCTTCCATTACGCCGCTCCATTTTGACCTTACTGCCCACGTCAATATTGGTAATCTTAAAACCATGATAAAAAAGCTGGAGGGGTGAACCAAGCTGATTATGCGTTAATTTGAGCTAAAGGCAGCTCTTAGACGTTGCAGGTCTTGGATTTTAACACCACCTGTAAGGAATAATAGTAATATATAACAAAAAATACCGGCAAACAGGGCTCCAACTGTTGCAACGGGTTCTGAACCAGTATACCCAAAAAGGAAGCTCTTCGATAAAAAGATGGTTGTCCCCATACCCGTGGTCGCAATTAATGGCTTGAATAAACTTTTGAGCCAATTTGGTTTCAGCCGGGTCAGCTGACGGATGTCGTTGAGGTTCAGCAAAGCCATTACAAAATAGCCTGCAACCAGTGCTACAGCCGTACCCCTGATACCTAGATGATTTAACCCGGTCAGGTAGTATATGCCGATAATTTTAAAAAACGAAGCAAATATCAGGTTTCGGAAAGGCCGGAAGGCTTCTCCCAAACCCTGGAGAATACCTGTTGAGGTTTGCTGGAGGTAAAGAAATGGTCCTCCAACAGCTAAAATTCTCAGGCTTGCCCCAGCTTCAGGGTAACCAAAAATCAGACCGCATAAATTTTCTGCAAGCAGCATCAGGATTACAGCACTGGGCAACCCGGCCAGCAGGGTTATCCTAATGGCTTCCTCACAGCGTGCTCGGACAAGAGTGGTATTCTTTAAGGCGGTAGCATCCGAAACGGCTGGGATCAGCGCAGTCGCCATGGAGATGGTGATAATACCCGGGACAAACAAAAGGCTCTCGGCAATGCCCACGAACTGTCCAAAGACAGAGGTAGCCTCGTCTAATTGAAGGCCGCTTGCTTGTAAGCGGAGCGGGATTAAAACAGCGTCTATAGATAATAGCAAAGTTGCCACAAACCGGGTGAGGGTAACAGGAACGGCCAGGTTAAAGATTCTGCTTAATGAACGCAATAGCGGTTCAGTTGGGGCAGATGAGAGGACTACTGGAAAGTGGGGACGTTGCTGTAAATAAATAATGATGATTGCGGCAAAGCCTGCAACTTCGCCGATGATTACACCTATTGAGGCGCCAACTGCCGCGTATTCAATACCACGAGGCAGCAGCAGGTTGGCCAAAAAAAGCCCGGCTATGACCCTGACCAGTTGTTCCAGAACCTGCGTTGCGGCGGTAGGTTGCATCTGTTGCAGGCCTTGATAATAGCCGCGAAAAGCAGAGCATAGGGAAACAATAATAATCCCGGGCAAAAGACTTAAGAAAATATTGAACAGTTTAGGGTTGGTAAAGACGTATTTAAGAAGGTATGGTTCGCACAAAAGACAAAGCAAGGTGATAGTAGAACTGCTTAATATAAGGAAGGCAAAACAAATATTGAATATGCGTTGGGCTGCGCGCCAGTTTTGCGTGGCGACCTCCTCTGCCACCAATTTGGCTATTGCCACAGGCACACCTGCGCTGGCCAGCACTAGGACAAGAACGTAAATGGGGTAGACCATGTTAAGCAGGCCGATACCTTCCGGACGGATCAAACGAATTAGGAAAACCTGGTAAGTAAAACCGATAATTCGATTGCATAAGCTTGCTGCAAGCAAAACGAACGTACCGTAAATAAAGGACTGCCGTTTCATCTTGGGTTTAATCCTTCTAGTGAATCGTAATCAGCGTGTAAGCTTCCTGATAATATCTATGCAGCCTTATTTTACCTATGAAAAAAATACTAACTGCTTAAAAATTATTTATAAAACAAGTATTTTTTTAATAACAAGGAATTTGGATTAAGCCTGTAGAATGTTAATTTAAAAATATTATGTCTTTTTCTATTGTCCTGAGGAGTTTGTTTCTAAGGTCAGCTAACCCTCAGGGGTTATTTTTTTGCTTTATCCAAAAAAGACCATTTGTGCTCTAAAAAAGTATATAATGACAGTTTTAGGGAAACCATTATTTACAAAAGGAGGCATACATATTGAAGAACTATCAAACCGGGCAAATACGCAACCTGGGGGTGGTAGCACACGGTGGAGCAGGTAAAACCTCCCTGGTTGAGGCATTATTGTTTAATACCGGTGTACTATCACGACTTGGCAGGGTTGAGGACGGGACAACTACCTCGGATTACCACCCCGAGGAAACGGGAAGACATATAACCGTTCACACTAGCCTGGTACCGTGCGAAAGCAACGGTGTTAAGGTAAACCTGCTGGATACCCCCGGTTTTTCAGATTTTATCGGTGAAGTAAAAGGTGCTTTAAGGGTTTGCGATGCGGCCATGTTTGTGGTATCGGCCGTTGACGGCGTCGAGGTGCAGCACGAGGTTATCTGGGACATTGCTGACCAATATAACCTGCCCCGGATAGTATTTGTCAATAAAATGGACCGTGAAAATGCTAATTTTGACCGGGTTCTGGATGGGCTAAAAGCAAAATTTAAAGCTAATTTTGTGCCCGTACAAATCCCCATCGGGTCCTTTAACACCTTTAGTGGCGTGGTTGACGTCATTAACGGAAAAGCCTATACGGGTGAAGGAAAAGGTAAGGAAGTTGGAATTCCCAGCGACCTGGAGGACGAACTCGCCAGCTACCGGGAACAGTTGGTAGAAGCGGCAGCCGAGGGTGATGACGACCTTACCATGAAGTTCCTGGAAGAAGAGAATTTAACCCGGGAAGAGATTGAGGACGGGTTAAAAAAATCCGTCGCTCTTGGTAAGTCGGTTTTGGTGCTGGCAGGGTCTGCGACCAAAAACACCGGAGTTGCCCAACTGTTGGATGTTATAGTAAATTATTTGCCTGCTCCCCAAGAGCAGGAAGGCCCTATGGCCGCCCTGATATTTAAGACCATTGCCGACCCATATGTGGGTAAAATGAATTTCTTGCGGGTTATGAACGGTAAATTCAAAAGTGATACAACTGTTTACAACAGTAAAAAGGAAAAAGCCGAAAAAATCGGCAATGTACTTTTTGTACGGGGAAAAAACACGTTGCAGGCCGATGTGGTCCCCTGCGGTGACATGGCAGTAGTGGTAAAACTGCAGGATACCGGGACCGGTGACACCCTGTGTGATAAGGATAAGCATGTGAGCCTTGAAGGGATTAGCTTCCCAACGCCGACCCTGACTGTGGCTATATCCCCCAAGAGTAAGAACGACGAAGATAAACTGGGTGATGCCATTTCCAAACTACTCGAAGAAGATCAGACCATGCGAGTTGAGAAGAACACAGAAATTAAGCAAACGCTCCTTACCGGTATGGGAGAGTTGCACATCCATATCATGGTTGAGAAGCTCAAGCGCAGGTATGGTGTTGATGTAGTGATGGCCGACCCCAAGGTTCCCTACCGGGAAACCATCAGGACCAAGGTCGAGGTGGAAGGAAAACACAAAAAGCAATCAGGTGGGCGTGGCCAATACGGTCATGTTTGGATCCGTTTCGAGCCAAATCCGGAGGAAGACTTTGCCTTTTCTGAGGAGGTCTTTGGTGGTTCCGTCCCCAGGCAGTATTATCCCGCTGTTGAGAAGGGCCTCCGCGAAGCATTAACCGAAGGGGTGCTGGCAGGCTTTCCTACCACGGGTATTAAAGCTACTCTATACGATGGTTCCTACCATAACGTGGACTCTTCCGAAATGGCCTTTAAGATTGCGGCTCATCTGGCCTTTAAGAAAGGCATCTTGCTGGCCAAGCCGGTGCTCCTGGAACCAATCATGAATGTCGAGGTACTGGTACCGGAAAATAACATGGGAGACATTATCGGTGATTTTAACACCAAGCGCGGTCGGGTTCTCGGCACCGAGTCCGAAGGCCGGCAAACCCTGATTAAGGCTACTTGTCCACTCTCGGAGATGTATCGTTACGCCATTGACCTTAAGTCCATGACCCAGGGTAGAGGTTCGTTCACCATGCAGTTCAGCAGCTACGAGGAAGTTCCCGGACGCGAGGCCGAAGATATAATCAAGAAGGCCAAGGCAGAGGCTGAGGCTGAGAAGTAAAGAAGGTTTTTGCTGAACATTAACCTGTTGCCTTACAACTTTATGCCAGAACTTAAAAAAAATTCTAGCTCGGTCAAACGGGCTAGAATTTTTCAGTAGAACAAACCAACATACACCCTCGGATAACGGGGGTTTTGGCACCCCCAATTAAATTTTCTCGACCAGGTCCCGGTATTTTAAATCTGTCTTCAGCAAACCTTTTTTTGTCATCCACTTTAGAACATTGTTGACATCATCCTCTACCGGGAGTTGGGGTTTGGGATAGCGCTGGATTTGATAATCATTGGCGATTTGTTCAGGAATACTTACATTTGCAATCATAAGCTGTTTGTAATCAGCCGGATGGTTATTGAGGTCGTCCACTGCTTTGGCATATGCCCGGTAGAAGGCTTCAACAGCACCCTTCTTTTCGTTTAGTGTTTTTTGGTTGAAAATCAATACTGACTGAGAAAGATTACGCGTCGTATCTTTTGCCACGATTCTGGCTCCTTTAAACTCGGCAAAGGTCAGCAGGGGGTCGGGCACCACAATGGCATCAACCTGGTTGCTAAATAGCATTTCCATGCGCACAGGTATTTTGGGTACGGACACTTTGTCCACCAGGGAAGGTTCAATCCCTCCGTCCTCCAGCAGCCCGTCCGTAACATATTCAATGATGGTATTGTTAGCAATACCTACTTTTTTACCTTTTAGATCTTCGAGTGTTTTAATACCGGATTTTGGTGTTGCGACAATGGCGAATTTCCCTTCCCCCGGAGTTGACCCGAGTGCTATGGAAGTGACTTTGATATTTTGGCCGGATTCCTTTAATAGTGTTGCCACTATCAAGTCGTTAACAATGCCGTCCAGTTGTCCGGATTGTATGGCGCTTTCCTGTTCCACCGCGCTCTGAAAACGAACAAGTTCAACATCAATGTTTTCCTGGACAAAATAACCGTTTTTCTCCGCTACCAATGCAGGCATGGCGTCCTCAAGTGGCAATACTCCGATCTTCAACTTTTCCGACTCCGCTTTTGCTGTTGTTTCCTTCGTTTGGTTGCACCCTGCCAGCAAAAGAAGGGACAAAACCACCAGCATTAATAAGCTTAGCCTGCATGCAGTTCTCACTTTACCATCAACCTCCCAAGAAATCTCATGTTTAATACAATGAATCACCATTCATTTTTTATTGATTTTATGTTAGAATTAATTTATATAAAAGTCAAGAGAGAACTTTAGTATCATTTGGAAGGATTATTTCGTAAAAGGTAGAATAATAAAATTATTATGAAAATTTCGGGGGATTTAATAAATGATAAACCCGGAAGTAAAACCAAGCACTTTGGAAATATGGCTGCTGGCCCTGCGTCCCAAGACATTACCTGCGGCAATGGGTCCTGTATTGGTAGGCACGGCGCTGGCTGCAGGTGATCAGGCTTTCCGTATCGGTCCGGCTCTGGCAGCCTTGTTGGCAGCCTTGCTCCTGCAGATTGGCTCCAATCTGGCCAATGATGTTTTTGACTTTAAAAAAGGAATGGATACCAAAGAAAGGACCGGACCCATGAGAGTTACCCAGGCTGGTCTTTTAACCCCCAGCCAGGTGCTGGCGGGGATGTGGGCAGTCTTCCTACTGGCTTTTATCATCGGGACATACCTGATCTGGATTGGGGGATGGCCCATCCTGGTGATTGGGGTCTTGTCCATCATAACAGCCATTGCTTATACAGGAGGTCCTTTTCCTCTTGGTTATCACGGGTTGGGTGAGGTTTTCGTTTTCATCTTCTTTGGGCCGGTAGCAGTCTGCGGCACCTACTATGTCCAGGCCGGATATATCAGCGCTGCCGCCTGGTGGGCATCCCTTCCCATGGGCTTCTTGATTACAGCGATCCTTATTGTGAATAATTTTCGGGATTTGGAAACAGATAAAAAAGGAGGCAAAAGGACGCTCGCCGTTCGCTTGGGGCCTGCCGGTACCCGGTGGGAATATGCCCTTTTCCTCACGGCTTCTCTAACTGTTCCACTGATCATGTGGCTCAGCGGTAAACATTCGGCTTGGCTGCTCCTCCCCTGGATTTCTTTATTCCTGATTCGTCCGCTAGTTCGTGATATGCGGACGAAAAAGGGTGTGCCCTTGAACAATACCCTGGCCGGAACCGCCCGTCTCTCATTGGTTTTCGGAGTTTTGTTTTCCATTGGTTATTTACTCGATAAGATTAAATTGTTTTAAACGGCAGACTATAGGTGTACCCAGCCGCAAAGCGCCTTTTCCAGCTTATCCAATAGGATATAGAGGAAAAACCCCATCAAGCCCATAGCAATAATACCGGCAAACATCTCTTCATAATTCATCCGGCTCAGAGAATCCATAATAAAAAAGCCGATGCCCTTTTGGGTGGCATAGGTTTCCGCCAGAAAGAGCACGGCCATAGCTGTACCCAAGCCCAGTCTCAGTGATGTGAGAATGGATGGCAGACACCCGGGTAGAAAAACATGCAGATAGAGATCCCTGGAGCCGGCGCCCAGTGACCGGACGGAGGAGATATAGCCTTTTTCCAGGTTTTTTGCCGCATCCCTGGTGGTAACCAGGATCTGATAAAATATGATTAGTGTAATTAATACGATTTTGGATACATCCCCGATCCCCAAAAGGATCAGGAAGATCGGCATAAAAACAACCTTTGGCACAGGGAAGGTCAGGTAGAGCATGGGCGCAATCCAGGCGTCGATTGCTAGGTTTTTACCCAGAAAAATGCCCAATGGCACTCCCAGCGCGGCTGCCAGTAGGAGGCTCACCATAACCCGGTAAAGGCTGATGCCCAGGTGGATTAACAGATCCCCCCGGAGGCTGGCCAGAAAGCTTTTTAACGCGCCCAAAGGGGGCGGGACTGCCGGGCTTTTTAAGGCCAGGGCGAGGAGCCACCATATTACCAGGAGTATTACGACAGAAAGAACGAGAGAAAGCGTTCCTCCGCCTTTTTTAAGCGCCTGCCGCATCATCAGCCCTCCCGCGCAAAAATGATCGGAGCAAACTGCACATTTCCAGGAACTGTACTTCTCCCCTCAAGTGGGAAGCCCCCGCCAAGCTGTTTTCTACTTCCTGTTGGATCTGACCCGGACAAGGAGACATAATAAAGATCTTTTGGCCCAGTAAGACAGCTTCTTCAATATTGTGGGTGATCAATAAAGTGGTGAGCCGGGTCTCTTCCCAAATTTCCAAAAGGAAATCCTGGATCTCTTCCCGCGTTAGGGCGTCCAGTGAAGAAAAGGGCTCGTCCATCAATAAGAGCTTGGGCTCCAGCACCAGAGCACGGGCAATGGCTACCCGCTGCCTCTGCCCCCCGCTTAATTGGCTGGGGTATCTTTGGGCCAGGGAGCCAAGGCCCAGTTTTTCCAGAACTGTTTGTGCTGCCGTTTTAATTTCACCGGCGGTCTTTTTACGCAGCTTCAGCCCCAAAATCACATTGTCCCATACGGTCTTCCAGGGGAGGAGACCGAAATCCTGGAGGATCAGGGCTGTTTCTCCGCCGCATGTGGGGGGCTTGCCACCGATTAGTACTTGTCCGGAATACTGGGAATTCAGACCTGCCAGTACGGTGATCAGGGTGCTTTTGCCGCAGCCTGAAGGTCCTATAATAACCCCTCTTTGGCCCTGTGGCAGGGAGAGGGTAACAGAGTCCAGCGCCCTCACGATCTCGCCTTTTTGCTCGTAATCCACTTCTAAGGATTTTATGGA